>Ga0224558_1001317_pt1 | contig 26378 bp, 23 predicted proteins | sample 714S32024metaG_FD_180682 | JGI IMG/M metagenome (GOLD analysis project Ga0224558, IMG submission 180682) | Peat soil microbial communities from Stordalen Mire, Sweden - 717 S3 20-24 | ecosystem: Environmental > Terrestrial > Soil > Wetlands > Peat | place: Sweden: Norrbotten County, Stordalen... | reverse complement strand
CTAAATACAGATTGCAAGCGAAAAAACGCCTCCGGGAGCAAAAAGTCGAGTCCAGGCTGCGGGGGGGGCGGAAATCGTCGTTCTTACGGGGTTTTAGCGATGCCTTCCCTACTGTCTGAATCGCAGTGTCGTCCATTCCATTGAATCGTTCTGGTTAATGCTGGTGACGCTGCCGCAGCCGGACAATCCCGCCCAGGCTGAATCGAAAGACTGATACGCCGACAGCCAACCGAGGGGAGTTGAATCCCGGCCCTGAAGCCGGGCGAATTTGTGCGCTCTTGAAGAGTCAAGTGAAAGTTCTTATGGTGGAGGACAGCCCGTCGGACGCGGCGCTGCTGGAAGAATCGCTCCAGCAGGCCGGCCTGGGCCAATTTGAATTCACTCGCGTCGAAACTTTGGCCGAAGCGATGACGCGGGCGCGGCTGGAGAGCTTTGACGTGGCGCTTCTGGACCTGACCCTGCCTGACAGCTCGGGCCGGGAAACCTTTCTCCGCGCGCGGGCTGAAGCTCCCTCGTTACCCATCGTGGTCATGACCGGCGTCGCCGATGAGGCGCTTGGCCTCGAAGCCGTCCGCCACGGCATCCAGGACTACCTCATCAAAGGCCAGACTCAGGGACCTCAGACTGCCCGCGCGATCCGCTATGCCATCGAGCGAAAACAAGGCGAAGAGGCGCTCAAGAAGGCTGAAGCCGCGCTGCAACAGGAAAGCGCCGCGCTTGAAGAGAAAGTTGTCAAGCGCACATCAGAGCTTTCCGCCCTCAATCAAATGCTGCAGGCGGAGATGCTCCAGCGCCAGCGCGCCGAGGAGGCCCACCAGTGGGTCCGCCGCCGCTTGTCCGAAGCCCAGGAAACCGAGCGGGGGCGCATCTCGCGGGAGTTGCACGACCGCCTGGGACAAGACTTGACAGCCCTAAAGCTGGGCCTTCAGAACACGCGCCGGCAAGGGCCTTTCCCCCAAGCCGTTGGCGAGCAGCTCGCCAAGCTGGAAAAACTTGCCGACGGCCTTATGCGCGACATCCATCGCCTGGCGTGGGAGCTGCGCCCCTCGGTGCTGGACGATATGGGATTGGACCTGGCTTTGCGGCGTTATACCGACGAATGGTCCGAGAACGCGGGCGTGCCCGTGGACTTGCACACAGGCGGGGACTTGGACGCCAGGCGCCTGCCGAAGGAATTTGAAACAACCCTTTACCGCGTCGCCCAGGAAGCTCTGACCAATGTGGCCCGCCACGCCCAGGCTAAACGCGTCAGCGTGCTGCTGGAACGCCGGACTGCCCATGTCTCCCTCATCGTCGAGGACGATGGCCTGGGGTTCACCGCCCAAGGGACGGCCGGCGCGCCCGCGCCCGCGGGCCAGGGGCGATTAGGGTTGCTGGGGATGGAAGAGCGAGTCAAGCTGGCTGGAGGCACTCTGACCATTGAGTCCGCCCCGGGGTCCGGGGCGACGGTGATCGCCCGTTTGCCGCTCAACGCGGAGGCCGCCAACCGCGCCTGATTGGCACTTATGAAGAAACTGCGAATTCTGCTGGCCGACGACCATAAGATGCTGCGCGAAGGTCTGCGCAACCTGCTCGCCGGCCAGCCCGACATGACCGTCGTCGGCGAAGCCGCCAGCGGCAAAGAGGCGCTTGAGAAGGCCGCCGAACTGAAGCCCGACGTCGTGGTGATGGACCTGTCAATGCCCGAGATGAACGGATTGCAGGCCACTGCGTTGCTCAGGGACAAACACCCGGCCATCAAGGTCGTCGTGCTCACCGGCCACGAGGACGAAAGCTACCTGACCCAGTTGTGCAAAGCCGGAGCGTCCGGCTATGTTCTCAAACGTTCCGCGGGTGATGAGTTGGTTCAAGCCATCCGGATGGCTGCCAGGGACCAGGTCTATCTCGCGCCCACCCTGGCCTGCAAAGCGCTGGCGCGGCTGGTGACAGGCCCGTCCGCCAACCGGGAGACCACCAACGCTTCGTTGAGCGATCGGGAGAAGGAAGTCTTGAGACTGATCGCCTGGGGCCACAGCAGCAAGGAAGCGGCCGACGCGCTCAACGTGAGTGCCAAGACCGTCGCTACTTACCGCGTTCGCATCGTCGAGAAACTGGGCCTGCGGAGCCGCGCCGAACTTGTTAAATACGCTTTGCGGGAAGGCTGGCTAAATGACTTCGATGCTCCGGGACCCCTGGCGCGGTAGAGCCGCCCGCCGGCTCGACGCCATCTCCGCGCCAGGTGCATTTCACTTTTTCGGGCAAGTTCTGTTGGCAAAGCAACTCGAGTAAACAGGCTTTCGCAATGCACCCTTGACACCGCGGGGCGGCTTCACTTAGATTTGCCGCTCTTTCAGGCGAACCGAGATGAGCAACAAAATGAATAAAGGCAAAATCGTGCAGGTCATCGGCCCCGTGGTGGATATCGAGTTCCCCGGCGCGCTGCCCTCTATTTACAATGCGGTCACGGTGGAATTCACGCCCCCCGGCATGGGGAAAACGAAGTTGACCCTCGAAGTCCAGCAGCATCTGGGCGACCATTGGGTCCGCTCGGTCGCGATGTCCAGCACCGAGGGACTCAAACGCGGCCTTGAAGTGTTCGACACCGGAGAGCCTATCTCGATGCCTGTCGGTCCGGGCGTGATGGGGCGTGTGTTCGACGTGACGGGCCAGCCGGTGGATGAACGTGGCCCGGTAACGGCCGAGAAATACTACCCGATCCATCGACCGGCCCCGTCGCTGGTCGATCAATCGACCTCACCCCAGGTGCTGGTCACCGGGATAAAAGTGATCGACTTGATCTGCCCGTTTTTGAAGGGGGGAAAAGTCGGCGCATTCGGGGGCGCCGGTGTCGGCAAGACGGTCGTGATCATGGAATTGATCAACAACATTGCCAAGCTGCACGGCGGGGTATCGGTTTTCGCAGGAGTGGGCGAGCGAACGCGCGAGGGCAACGATCTTTACCACGAAATGTCGGAAGCGGATGTGATCAAGCAGAAGAACCTGGGCGAGTCCAAGATCGCGCTGGTTTACGGCCAGATGAACGAGCCGCCGGGCGCCCGGTTGCGCGTGGCGCTGTCCGGCCTGGCGATCACCGAGTATTTTCGGGACGAGAAGAACCAGGACGTGCTGCTCTTCATCGACAACATATTCCGCTTTTCCCAGGCCGGCTCGGAAGTGTCGGCCTTGCTGGGCCGCACGCCCAGCGCGGTGGGCTACCAGCCGACTTTGGCCGCCGAAATGGGAGACCTCCAGGAACGCATTACCTCGACCAAGAAAGGTTCCATCACCTCCTTCCAGGCGGTGTATGTTCCGGCGGACGATTTGACCGACCCGGCCCCCGCCACGACGTTCGCGCATCTGGACGCCACGATTGTGCTGGAGCGGTCGATTGCCGAGTTAGGCATCTTCCCCGCCGTCGATCCCCTTTCGTCCAATTCCAGGGCGCTGACGCCGGAAATTGTCGGCCAGGAACACTACGACGTCGCCCGCGGGGTGCAAAAAGTGTTGCAGCGCTACAAGGACTTGCAGGACATCATCGCGATATTGGGCATGGATGAACTGGCGCCGGATGACAAGCTGACGGTGTTCCGCGCGCGGAAGATCCAGCGGTTCCTCAGCCAGCCCTTCACGGTGGCGCAGGTGTTTACGGGACGGGAAGGCAAGCAGGTGCCGGTGGCGGAAACGGTGAGGGGATTCAAGGAGATACTTGAAGGCAAACACGACCAGGTGGGGGAAGGCAATTTCTACATGAAGGGCGGCATCGACGAAATCAAAGAGGCGTCTTAGATGGCGAACACCCTGCAACTGCAAATCGTCACGCCCGACGCCCAGGCGTACTCCGAGCTGGTCGAGATGGTCACCTTGCCGGGAGCGGAAGGAGAGATGGGTGTGTATCCCAATCACGTTCCGCTGATGACCCAAATCGTTCCCGGAGAAATCGTGGTGCGCAAGGACGGCCAGGAAGTTTATCTGGCCGTTGGCGAGGGATTTGTGGAGATCACGGGTGAACGGGTTGCCGTCTTGACAGACATGGCCATCCCGGTTGACCAAATCGACGAAACCAAAGCCGAGGAAGCCCGCCAGCGCGCCGAAGCCCGTCTGAGCGAACAGTTGAACGATGAGGAATCCGCAACCGTCCATGCGTCCCTGGCCAATTCGCTGGCCCAGATCACCGTCAAAAGGCGGCGCCAGCGTCATTAGCGGCGGCGTCGGCGCGCCTGAAATTTGCCTTCGATGAACCGCATCGCAGAACGATTTGCCCGGCTGAAGCGGGACCGGCAGAAAGGGTTCATCGTTTTTATCGGCGCGGGCGATCCCAACCTCGAAATGACCCGGCGCCTCGCGCTGGCCTTCGATCAAGCCGGCATCGATGTCCTCGAACTGGGCGTGCCTTTCAGCGATCCGCTCGCTGACGGTTTGGTCAACCAGTTGGCGGCCCAGCGCGGGCTGGAGTCGGGGACAACGCCCGTGAAAGTCCTGCAAACCGTCGCCGCCATCCGCCGCGATTCCCAGATTCCCATCGTTCTCTACATCTACTTCAACCTCCTCCACCGGCGCGGCCTGGAGATATTCGTGGCCGAGGCCGCCGCCGCAGGTGTGGACGGCCTGCTGGTCCTGGATTTGCCGCCCGAAGAATCGGAGAACTATGAGGCGCTCATGCGCGAATCGGGCCTGTGCGCCATCTATCTGATCGCGCCGACGACGCCGGACTCCCGCATCGAACTGATAGTCCGCCGCGGCTCGGGATTCATCTACTACGTATCCCGCGAAGGAGTCACGGGGATGCAGGCGTCGGTTTCCGACACCATCGGGCAGATGACGGCGAGAATTCGGGCGCATACCAGCCTGCCTGTCGCGGTGGGGTTTGGCATATCCACCCCTGAACAAGCGCGGACGGTGGCAGAGAACGCGGACGCCGTTGTAGTCGGCAGCGCCATCGTCAATGAAATTGCGGCACACGGCCGAAGCGCCGATTTGACCGAACGGGTCATGGCCTTTACCATCCCTCTCGCAAAGGCTGTAAAAGAAAAACGAACATCACCATGAAAACTGCCACGAGCAATCCTCGTTTCGCCATCATCATGGCCGGCGGGCGCGGGGAACGGTTCTGGCCCGTGAGCCGGGAGAAAACACCCAAGCAACTGGTCACCCTCCTGGGCGGACGTTCCTTCCTGCAACAGGCCGTCCAACGCGTCCTGCCGCTGGTGCCGCTCAAGAACGTCCTGGTCATTACCAACGCCGTCCAGGCGCCGGAGGTCCATCGCCAGTTGCCCAAGTTGCCTGTGGAGAACATCGTGGCCGAGCCTATCGGGCGGGACACTTGCGCGGCGGTCACACTGGGAGCGGCGATAGCCGGGCAGCGCTCGACCAGCGCCGTCATGGCGGTGCTGCCCGCCGATCAAGTGATCCCGGACGAGAAGGAATTCCAGCAAGTCCTGGCGGATTCATTTGATCTTGCTGCTCGCGGCCAGGTCATAGTCACCATAGGCATCAAGCCGACGGAGCCTGCAACCGGATACGGTTACATCCGGCTTGGGAACCGCCTGCCCGCGCCGCAAGGGGTCAAGCCCTACAAGACAACATTTTTCAAAGCCGATCAATTCGTGGAGAAGCCGGCGTTGGAGAAGGCGCTGGAGTACGTCAGCAGCGGCCAGTACCGCTGGAACGCGGGGATGTTCATCTGGTCTTTTGTGACAATTACCCAAGGGTTGGAGAAACATCAGCCCGAATTGGCCGCCGCCTGCCAGCGCTGGTTCCAGGCCGCCGGCACACCCAGGCTGGCCAAGGTGCTGGCCAGGGAGTACCCGGAAACCAGGAAAATATCCATCGACTACGCCTTGATGGAACACGCCCAAAACGTCGTCGTCGCCGACGGCGTTTTCGCCTGGGACGACCTGGGATCGTGGACCGCCTTGGCGCGGCACCTCAAAGCCGACGCTGAAGGCAATTGCGCGGTGGGGGACTTCATCCACGTCGATGCCGCGCGCAATATCATCTTTGACGCCCGCACCCGGAACCGCACACCCATCGCGGTCGTCGGCCTGCGCGACGCGATTCTGGTGCAGACTGACGACGCGGTTTTGCTGGCGCACCGGAGCCAGGCGCAGAAAGTCAAGGAGTTGGTAAAAAAGCTGTCGGAAAGCAAGGAGTACAAGAAGTTAATCTAGGCGGGCGGGGCCGCGTGATCATGAAAGATCACGCTACGCTTCATTACGGGCAAATCGGCTGCGTCGCGCCCAAACACCCATCGCGACACAGCCGACATGCCAGCGATGGCCCAACAGGCTCCGACACGGAAAACCCATCCAATCAATCTGCTTGAAGACCAGGCAGTCGGCGGCATAATCGTCCCGTTCATGTCCACGCGCTTTTTCACGAACGAAGGCGAGAATACTCCGCTCAAAAACTTTGCCGGGGTGTTCATCGATAGACTCGACATCGAATGCTTCGAAGCCCTGGTCGAATAGTTATATGACGCTTTCCGAAATCATCGCCAGCCTCACGAAGCTTTCCTCTTCGATCCAACCGGACGCGTTTATTTATGATTTCCTGTCCGCCTTTGGCACGCCCAAGGCCACGATTTCGCGGCTGAAATCCGGCGACTTGAATCTCGCGAAAAAAGACGGCTGCACGTTGCTCAAGGCCAAAGTCTATTTTGAACCGCTGCTGCCGGACTTGCTGAAATCCTACACGCCCGCCGAAGCCATCCATTCGGCGCAGCGGACGTGGCAGATCATGGGCAACAAACCGCGCTTCCTCATCGCCACGGATTTTCAAAATCTCGCCGCCTTTGACACCCGGAAAAATGAGACGGTGACGTTTCCCATCGCCGAGTTGCATGACAACTACGCTTTTTTCCTGCCGCTGGCCGGCATGGAGCGCACCGTGTTTCAGGCCGAGACCGAGGCGGATGTCAAAGCCGCCGAACACATGGCGAAACTCTACGACCTCATCAGGGCGGACAATCCGCCGAAGTCGCGGGAGCAGCGGCACGCGCTGAATGTTTTTCTAACGCGGCTGTTGTTTTGCTATTTCGCCGAGGACACCGGCATTTTCCCGGAGCAGGCGTTCACCGAGGCCGTTGACGCCTACACGCAGGTTGACGGCTCCGATGTCGCCAATTTTCTGCGCGAATTGTTCGTGACGTTGAACACCGAGCCAAAGGCACGGCACAAGACCAAGCCGCATTTCAAAGATTTTCCGTATGTGAATGGCGACCTGTTCGGCGACACGCTCGTCAGCAATTCCGCCGTGCCGGTGTTTTCCACCAAGTCACGCCAGCGGCTCATTGATCTTGGCACCAAAAGCTGGAAAGAGATCAATCCCGATATTTTCGGCTCCATGTTTCAGGGCGTGGTGGACGACGAGAAACGCGCAGAGCTGGGGATGCACTATACCTCCGTGCCGAACATCATGAAGGTCATCCGTCCGCTGTTTTTGGACGAGCTTTATGAGGAATTTGAAAAGGCCAAAGGCTCGGTCGCCCGGCTGAATAAATTGCTGAATCGCATTTACCGGCTCCGCATTTTTGACCCCGCTTGCGGTTCCGGCAATTTTCTCATCATCGCCTACAAGGAATTGCGGCGGCTGGAAATGCTCATCTTCAAGGAATTGGAAAAGGCGGAAAATCGTCCGCTGGTGGAGGAACCGCAGCCCGGCTTTGAGGGCAAAGGTTTCCACGCCGCCAATGAGCAGCCGGCGCTCAAGGTCAGCCAGGCCATCCTGCGGCTGCCCGGCATTCACGTCAGCCAGTTTTACGGGATTGAACTGGATGATTTCGCGCACGAGATCGCCATTCTGGCGCTCTGGCTGGCGGAGCATCAGATGAATGTGGAGTTCAAGGCGGCCTTTGGAAATGCCCCGGCATCATTGCCGCTTAAAGACGGGGCGAAAATTGTTTGTGGTAATGCGCTGCGATTGGATTGGGACAAAGTTTGCCCAAAAGATTCTGGCGACGAAATTTTCGTAATGGGTAACCCACCGTATCAAGGCGCAAGAAAACAAAGCACGGAACAAAAAGAAGATGTTTTTTTGGTGGCGGGAAATTTAGAGGCCCACAAAAACCTCGATTATATTGGGGCATTCTTTCTCAAAGCAGCAGCATATACCCAATCGAGTTCAGCAAAAATAGGCTTCGTAACGACAAATTCGATCTGCCAGGGAGAACAAGTGGCAATTCTCTGGCCAACTATTTTAGGAAATGGTGCTGAAATAGGTTTTGCACACCAATCATTTAATTGGTCTAACAACGCGAAAGGGAAAGCTGGAGTTACTTGTGTAATCATTGGGTTACGAGCGAAATCCAACGACAAAAAATGGATCTTCAAAGACGAAATTAAAAGGCAGGTTGCGAACATTTCGCCTTATTTAGTTGAAGCCGGGAATACAATTGTAGTCTCGCGCAGGGAGCCCATGTGTAAAGTCCCGCCAATTACATTTGGCAATATGCCAAATGACCGGGGCCATCTTTTGCTCGACCGCACAGAGCGAGCCGCATTGATTGAGTCTTCGCCACGAGCCGAAAGATTCATCCGCAGACTTTTGGGAACTGAGGAGTTTATTGACCACAAAGAGCGATGGTGCCTTTGGATACCAGCAAGTGAGTTGGAAACCGCAGTCACAATCCCAGAAATTAAACGTCGAATTGACCTTGTAGCTGTCGAGCGCCTTGCGAGCGACAGAGAATCAACGCAAAAACTCGCCGAGAGCGCATACGAATTTGGTGAGATAAGACATAAAGATGGCCCCGCAATTCTTGTTCCCCGGCATACAGGCGAAAGGCGAGAATACATTCCAAACGGTTTTTTTGATTCCGATCAGATAATTCATGATTCTGCATTCGCCATATATGGTGCCGCCGCATGGTTGTTTGGTGTGCTTTCAAGCAAGATGCACGTCGTTTGGGTAAGGGCAGTTGCCGGGCGGATAAGGGAGGATACTCGTTATTCAGCCGCGATATGTTACAACTGTTACCCATTTCCGGTTATAGATTCCAAACAGTTGCAGGAATTAAATCGGTATGCCGAAAATGTCCTGATGGAACGGGAAAAATATCCAGGCAAGACAATAGCACAATTGTATGATCCAGACCTGATGCCCGCCGAGCTTTTGAAAGTTCATCGTGAATTGGATGCCGCCGTTGAAAAATGTTACCGCGCCAAAGCATTCACAACCGACGAGGAGCGGCTAGAATTTCTTTTTGCCGAATACGAAAAAATGACAGCGGCAGGTCAGGCCGAATTGCTGACAGCAGAACCCGCGAAGAAAACCACAACGCGAAAGAAAAAAGCCCATGCCTGATTTGATCTACGTCGAATACGCCGCCACCGGCAAGAGCACCTCGACTGACAGCCTGGGAATGCGCGAAATGCAGGCCCGCGCCTATGCCGCGCGTGCCAGCCAATACCTGCTGCTCAAAGCTCCTCCAGCCTCAGGCAAATCGCGGGCGCTCATGTTCATCGCGCTGGACAAGCTGCAAAATCAGGGCATTCGCAAGGCCATCATCGCCGTGCCGGAGCGTTCCATCGGCGGTTCGTTCGGCAACACGCCCCTGAGCAAGTTCGGTTTCTTCGCCGATTGGACGGTGCCACCGGAGCACAATCTTTGCACGCCGGGCGGCGACAAAGGCAAAATCGCGGCGTTCAAGAAGTTTCTGGCCGGCGATGGACGCATTTTAATTTGCACCCATGCCACGCTGCGGTTTGCCTTTGATGCACTGGACAGCGCCGCCTTCAATGATTGCCTGCTGGCGGTGGATGAATTTCACCATGTTTCCGGCAACGAAGACAGCCGGCTGGGCGAACTGGTGCGCGGCATCATGTCCGGCAGCAACGCGCATATCGTGGCGATGACGGGTAGCTATTTTCGCGGCGACTGCCAGCCGGTGCTGTTGCCGGAGGATGAAGAAAAGTTCACCGCCGTCACCTATAATTACTACGAGCAGCTTAACGGCTACGAATACCTGAAATCTTTGGGCATCGGCTACCATTTCTACCAAGGCCGGTATCTGACGGCCATCGGCGACGTGCTGGACACGGACAAGAAAACCATCCTGCACATCCCGCACGTCCGCGCCGGTGAATCCACCAAGGATAAATATGGCGAGGTGGACGCCATCCACGACATCATCGGCACGGTGGTTTCCACCGACCCCGAAACTGGCGTGCTGAATGTGGAGCGGAAATCAGACGGCAAAATCATCAAGGTGGCCGACTTGGTGGACGATGACCCCGTGCGCCGCGACCGGGTGGTTGCCTATCTGCGGAAAATTGAGAAGCCGGAAGATTTGGATTTAATCATCGCGCTCGGCATGGCGAAGGAAGGGTTTGATTGGAAATTCTGCGAACACGCGCTGACCGTGGGCTATCGCGGCTCGCTGACGGAAGTGATTCAAATCATTGGCCGTTGCACCCGCGACAGCGTCGGCAAAGTCCACGCACAATTCACAAATCTCATCGCCCAGCCGGACGCCAAGGACACGGACGTTGCCATTTCGGTGAACAATATGTTGAAGGCCATCACCTGCTCGTTGCTGATGGAACAGGTTTTGGCTCCGGTGATCAAATTCAAGCCCAAGCAGGATGATGAAGAAACGCCGCCGGGCGAACTGCGCGTGAAAGGCTTGAAAGGCGCGACGACCGAGCGCGTCAAAAAAATTCTGGCGGAGGACATCAATGATTTGAAAGCCGCCATTTTGAGCGATGATTCCGTGAACAAAGCCATCACCGGCGCGGTTGACCCGGAGGTGTTGAACAAAGTTTTGATTCCGAAGGTGATTGAAACCAAATACCCGCAGCTAACGGACGACGAACGGGAGCAAGTCCGTCAGCATGTGGTGGTGGATTCCGTGGTGCGAAACGGCGAAATCGAAGTCCAGGGCGACAAGAAATTTATCCGCATGGCCGGGCGCTTCATCAATATAGACGACTTGAGCATAGACCTGATTGATTCCATAAATCCGTTTCAGCGCGCCTACGAAATCATTTCCAAGACCGTGAACGCGCCGACGTTGAAGGCGATTCAAGATTGCATCGCGGCGACGCGCATCAACATGAGCGACGAGGAAGCCATCCTGCTTTTTCCCAAGGTAAAAGCATTCGTCAAAGAAAAAAACCGGGAGCCGATGATAAACGCGCTGGACCCGTTGGAGCAACGCATGGCGTCGGCGCTCATCTACATCAAAAAACTCCGGCAGCAGCGCGACCAGTAGGCTATGACCGACGACCAACTCGCCAAATTGATCAGCGCCGACGATCTGGGTTTGCTCACGGTCAAGCCCAAGCGCACGCCGCAGTCCACCGAGGAAGAGCGGTTGATGGACGGTTTCCAGCAGATTTTGAAATTCGTGGAAACCACCGGCGCGGCCCCGGCTGAATTTGCCGACGACATTGGCGAACGACTCCTGTTTGCCAGATTGGAAGCCATCCGCGCCAACCCGCAACAGCGGGAACGGCTGCTGCCGTTCGATGAGTTTGGGCTGCTTAAAGAAGTGGCGAAACTGCCCGAAACGGCGGAGGCGTTGCCCGCCACGATTGACGATATTCTGAACGATGAATTTCTCGACAACCTGAACCCGGCGGCGGAAGCGATGTTCAAAATCAAAAACATCCCGCTAATTAAGGATGTCGAAAGTCCCGATTATGTGGCGCAGCGGAAATCGTGCAAAGATTTCCATTTGTTCGAGGAGCAATTCCAAATCTGCCAGCGTGAAATCAAAGCCGAGAAACGCCGGCTGCTGCCGTTTGCGAACGAGCAGCAAATTGAAGTCGGCCATTTTTTTGTTTTGCACGGGATTCTGTTGCTGGTCACGGAGGTTGGCGAACGGGTGGGAAAAAATGGCAAATGGAATGCGCGACTCCGCTGCATTTTCGAGAACGGCACGGAATCCGATATGTTGCTCCGGTCACTGTCGAGCGAGCTTTACAAAGACGGCCGCCGGGTGACGCTGCCAGACGAGGAAACGCTGAATACCATGCTGGTGACGGATGACGACAAGGCCACCGGCTACATTTATGTGCTGCGTTCCTTGAGCCAGCACCCTGACATCAAGGCCATTCCCAATCTGTACAAAATCGGCCTCGCCCGCCGCAGCATTGAAACCCGCGTCCAGAATGCGACGAACGAGCCGACGTACCTCATGGCCCCGGTGGCTCTGGTCAGCACGTTCCAATGCTACAACGTGAATCTGACAAAGCTGGAAAACCTGCTGCATCGCTTTTTCGATCCGGCGGTGGCAAAAATTCAGGTGACGGACGCGCAGGGCAACTACCACACGCCAAAAGAATGGTTCAGCGTGCCACTCGCCACTATTGAGGTGGCGGTACGATTGCTGATTTCCGGCGAGATTGTGAATTATATCTACAATCCCAGCACGGGGCAGATTTTGCTAAACGAGTAACCACACAACCACCGAAAACGATTGAAAAACGAGAAAGGCAAAATGAAAGAACGCATCGTAAAACCCGGATTGCCGATTCCCAAGAATCGGCACATCGAAGCTTTTGCAATGATCGTGGATTTGAATGGATTTACTCCGATGGTTGAAAAGGCTGAGTGCGCCAATGATTCCGTCGCTCAATTCACGCGGGACGCACTGGCCGGTGCCATCTTTGAAATTGAAGCGCAAGGCGGCGAGGTAGTTGCTTTCATGGGGGACTCGATTCTTGGGATTCTCCCTGATGGCGATAGCGCAGTGAAAGCCTGTATTGGAATAGCAAAAGACACGGATCGGTTTTGTGAATGGATTTCAAGCTGCCAAACGCAATGTAACGGAGGCTGGGAATATGCTCCTGGCGGTCCATCGTTAAAAATTTCTGTCGAGTATGGCCGTATGGACGTTTCGACAATTGATAGTCGCTTGCTCGGAGAACAGCGCTTGTTGATAGGCAATCCAATCAACTACGCTGCTCGAATCGCCAAAGCCGGTGAAGGGAACCGTTGCATCATCGGCCCCGCCGCCGCCAAGCAAGCATTTGGAAATTACCCTCTCACAGGTCCGGTGACGGTTTCCGGCAAAACGGGAGAGTTGGATTATGAGTGCCTATTTTCTTGATTTGGGTGACATCTGGATCGAAGGGCCCCGAGAACCGGGCAAAGGAACATTTTGGGGATAATCTTTCGACACCAAGCCTACTGCTTTGCCAAGTAATCATAATCGTGAAAAAGACAACCGCATGAAGAACATGGGGCATGACAAGAAGAACAATCGCCTCCACGAGCGTATTGGCCTGCTCATGGTGCGCGGGCAGTATCGCAGCGCCCTGGAATTGCTGGGTAAAAAGGGCGGGGACTGGAGTGCTTTCGCGGGCCAGGCGAGCTTGAGAGCGTTGATAATCAAGGAGATGCAATCCGGCACTTATCAGTCTTTCAGAAGCGATAGCGCAAGGTGGCATAGATGAGATTGACGCCGTAGTCGCCGCTTCCGCCGGAAGGGGAGTCGAGATAGCGGAAGTAACCGTACTTCAATGATACGCGGACCCTTTCGCTGATGCGGCGGGTGAGAGTCGCCGTGATGGAATGTTCCTGGCCGCCGGCTCCGTAAGGAACCCCGGCCGGTGAGTTGTCGCTGTAATCATCGGCTTGATAGTAGAAATAGCTCACATTAAAGTCGGTCTTGTTGTCCAGAACGAGGCCGGAAGAGAAGTTGACCGTCCAATAGTTGTTGCGGGCGTCAAGAATGGCCTGAGTAACATCCGACGCCGGGGTTTTGGTGTCGCTCAAGACGTAATTCAAGCCGGCCTGGAGGCACAAGCGCGACCAGGGTGTCCAGCTAATGTCCTGGGCGATGATGTGACTTTGCATGGTCGAGGACTCGACGTCGGGCAAGCCGGCGAGGGGATCGGGAGCGGTATTGATGGTGGACCATTGGTACTCATAGCGGCTGACCAGGCTTACGGTGGGAGAGAGTCTCAAGGTCAGCCTGGTGTTGGCGTCGTAAGTGGCGAACTTCTGCATCTCCAGGTATCCCGGGTAGCGATTGGGGCCGTTATTGGGAGTGTTGTCCACCGAGCTGTCGTAGTGGTAAGTGTCGAGTTTGTAGTAACCGCCGGCGTCGATGGTGACGCGGCGGGAGGGATACCACCTGGCGCCGGCGGAGTACTTCTGGATGAAGTTGCGGCCGTCGATGGCGCTTTGCACAGCCGGAGTGCCGATGCCGCCGATGGGGACCAATCCGCCGTATTGGCCCAAGTCGCCGTCCGCTCCGGTGAAATCCAGACAAGAGTGCAGGACCCAATTTGTGAACCCCCTGTACGCAATGTCCAGGCGTCCGCGCACATCGAGGTCATCCGAGTTGCCAACGGAGGCAAAGGGAACGGGGCCGCCGGCTCCGAGAGTTTCAAAGCCGCTGGAGGCGGCGGAGGAATCATCCTGTTGCACGCGCACGGAGGGGATGATTGTCAGAGAAGGAGTCGGCCTGTAGAGGAGGTTCAGGTCCATGACGTATTCGTTGAGCAGCGAACCGCCGCCCAAGCCGTAGTAACCGGCGCCATATTGGGCGTTGGGCACATAGCCGGCGCCGAAGTCGGACCCGTAGATGCGGCTGCCGAAGAATGTGCTGTCCAGATGCGAGTAGGAAAAGCCCGAAGAGAGCAGGAGATTGGTCTTGACCCAGGTTTCAGTCGAGGTGTGGACATCATAGACGTCGTATTTGGCGCCTTGCTGATCGGTGATCTTTTGCTGGATCGGTTCGCCCGGGAATTCCGTGATCTTCAGCGTGTCATCCGTCCTGCCCATTTCGACGTGGAGTCCGAGGGCGAAGTCCGTTTTCTTGACATGGTCAGTGAGGTCAAGTTGAAAGCTGTCGGCGTGCTCGTGAATGTCGGAGAACGAGGGGCTGAGTCCCTGGACGATGGAGCCATAATTGGGATGGGCGTCTCCCCATGCGGTGGAACCCTCCTCCCCTTCGCGGAAAGTGTGGGTGTACTTGAAGACGGCGTTGAGGCCCTTCTCCGGTGTCAGGCCGCCTTCGAGTGTGAAATTGCCGCGGTCAAGACCAAGGGCGTCCTTGGAGAGCGGATAATTGATGTCGGAAGGAGGGAAGAAGCCGCCATCGCCGTCAGACCAGGTGCGGAACTCGGTGAAGGAAGCGCGGAGAAAACCGGTGTTCTCGCGTTCGATGTCGAGCTTGAGTTTGTAATCGTGCTGATCGGCAATGGCGCGGCCATCCAGCGTCAGGGTGGTTTTCTTGTTGAGATTGGTGCCGTAATGGAAGCCTTCGATTCCGCCAAAAGCGCCGCCGGCAGTCTGGTGCTGCTGTTGGAAGTTGGCCGAATTGCCGCCGATAAACCCGCCCGTTGAGAAGTCGATCCAGTTGTTGTAAGAGTTGGTTCCTCCGGCGAACATCTGCTCCGGGGTGAGCGGCGCGGGAGGCGCCGGGGCGTTGGTTCCAGCCGCCGCGACGGCCTGGGCCGCCGCGACCAAACCGAGCAGCCACAGCCAGCACCTTGCAATTTGCTTTTGGTTGGTTGGTTTCATCGGCGTCGGGGGCTGGGGTTAAAAGCGCAACGAGGGGCTGACGCGCGAACCATGAACGGCCTCGTGACAGCCGGCCGTCCAGCAAGTGCCCTGCTGGACGCGCAAGGTGTGATCGGAGCCGCCGATGAGAATCTCCCCGCCGCTGATCTGCTGGAAGTGGCATTTCAAGCAGAGGTTGGCGTTGCGCGCCGTCAGGAGTTTTGCATTGACCGATCCGTGGGGAGCGTGGCAGGTGGTGCATCCTTCGCGCATCGCTTCGTGCTGGAAGACGAACGGCCCGCGCTGGGAGGGATGGCAGCGGACGCAGCTTTCGTTTTGGGAGAGAAGGGCGCCGCCGCCGCCAGTGTAAATGGAGCCTTTGTGCGGCGAATGGCAGGCCGAGCAACTGAGTTTGTCTTCGGTCACGGGATGATGATTGGGAAGACCAAACTGGCCGCGGACGTCGGCGTGGCACTGGAAGCACACCGTTTCGGTGGCGCGGGGCGGCGGGAGAGGGGCGCGCGCGCCAAAGCTGCCAGATTGGGGGCGGCCCGAGGTGAAGCTATGGGGTGGAAGGACCTCGCCGCCGGAATCCGAGTGGAGGCTGCACGGCCCATGACAGGATTCGCAGCCGGCGCCGAGCGCATTGGTTCCTTGGGCAATCAAACGGGCGTGATCGGCGGTGGCGAAGCCCTTGCAGAGTTGTTCGTGGCACTGTTCGCACTCCTTGGAACCGATGTATTTCGCGCCGGGCACATCCGGCAGGACCACGACCGAACGGCTGACCGTGCCGCAGGAAATGACCAGGAGGAGCAGGAACACCGGAATGGCCGCCAGCACCAGCCCCCGCAGCCAGAACGGGCCGCGTGTTGCCAGTTTGCGGATGTTGCGATTATTCATAACGCTTGCTTTATCCCGGCGTTTCAGGGCGTAATTTCCCCATAAACCCATTCCGCCGCGGCATTCAGCAGCGTGATCGCGTAGTACGGGTTGTGAACGCCAAAACTGCCGTCATTCTGCACCAAGTAAAGGTTGAAACGCGCCTTGCGGATATTTTCCGGTATCTGAGCCTGCTCCGATGCCGCAGGCCCCAGCCTGCCTGGATTGAGCGAACCCGCGGTGGTGTATTCCCAGGCGAGGCTTCCATACTTGGCCAAGGACGTGGGGGCGTTGTTGGCCGCCCAGTAGTCCAGAATGGATTCCAGCGCCTGCACCTGGCTTGCGATGTCGTTCGTCGCGAATGTGACCAACAACGCAGGCTCGGAATGACACTTGAGGCAAAGGGTATAATTGGTTCCCACCGCAAAGCTGTGACCGGTGACGGCCGGCTGGGCCTGGCTTGTAAATGGCGTCGTCTGCATGTGGCATCCGACACACTGGTTGGTGATGGACAGCGCGTGTGTGCCCGGTTGGTAAGGGGGCAGCCCCGAGGCCAATTCGCCGACGCTTCCCAGCAGCATATTGTACTGTAGAGAGTGATGCGGTTCGCAGGCGTTATTGGTCCACGACGCGCCCGCATGATTGTGGCATTGCGCGCAGATACCGATGTCGGGATTGTACAGCTTGGCGAAGACGCCGTTGGTGGGCATGAAATAGTCCTCGGTGGAAGCGATGGGATTTCGCAGTTGGGCGGGGTTTGAGTTGGTTTGATGCGGGTTGTGGCAGGTCGCGCAAACTATCCCCATATCCGCATCGCCCTTCGGCAACGGAGTCTTGTCCAGCAGGCTCACCCGCACGGAGCCGGAATGACAACGGCCGCAATTCTTGATTCGACCCGCGGGATTCATATCTTCGACCACTGGCAAGGCGTGGCCGCTGGCGCTCCACTCATCGAACGTCGGATGGCGCGGATCGTTATGACAGCCGCCGCAAACCTGCGCGGCCAATTCGGCCCGCGGCACGACCAAAGGATCACCGGGATTGGCGGCATGTTGGGCCGCCGGACCATGACAGTTCTCGCATTGGACGCCGGTCAGGTGCGGTGTCTGGGACTCAGTGACGAATCCCGTTGGCAAATCGAATCCCACCGTGTGGCAGGCCAGACACGACGCGTTGGTCTGGCCGCCGTCAGCGGCGAACAACGCGTTGGTGAAGGCGGACGCATGGAGGGTATGGATTTGCGTTTTCAGAACCGGGGCATGGCATCCCGCGCAGGTTTCAGAGCCGGCGTATCGGGCCGTGGGGCCGGTCACTTGAAAGAAAGCATTGCTGTAACGGGCCGGGACGGTGGCCGTGCGGAGCCAGTCATTGTGTCGGGTCAGCGCCCGCCAGGCGGGATCATTCGTGCTGGGACTTTCATACAACCGGTAATAACCAGGAGGTCCATCCCATGTCACCTGCACGCCGTTGGTGAGAAGCGTAATCGCCGTGATGAAGTTCGTCTCGCCAGGCATCCCACCGGGCACGGTGCGACTCAGATGAACCTTCTGCGCGCTGGCCGGGAATCCAGCCATGAGAGCAATTGTGACCGCCAGCAAAAGCGGGGCTGCCCGAAGATGGACAACCGCCAGAGCGGTGCCGTCGGTCTTGCCAATCCCTTCGGGATCGACGCACGGGTTGAAGGATGGCAGCATACCGTTGGCGCCGCGGCCTCAAGGCGCCGTTTTCTTGAGTTGTTGCAGCGCGGCGATTTGAAGTTGGGAGTTCGCCCCAATTTGCTGCAATTTGGCCGTTCCATCCGCCTGGATTTTCCGCAACTGCTCCGTTGCCGCCTGCTGGCCGGCCGCGGACTGATCGCTTTGCGCCTGGATGAATCGCTGCTCGGCATCCTTCGCCTGCGCTTTCATTTCCTCCACCGCCTGTTTGAATTGGGCCAATTGGGCATCGCGCAGAATCTTCGTGCCGTCCTCCAGGGAAACGGCCTCCAGATTGGGAATCGAACGTCTGACGGCAGCCAAGGTGGCGGCGTCGGTCCGCGGCAGCGGGTGCTCCGCCGCTTTGGCTTCCGCGGCGCGGCCAATGGCGCGGGTGAGATCGGCTTCCAAGGCTGGCTCCCACTCCGGCGCAAGCTGGGAGAGAGATTCCTTTTGACTGCCGCACACGACGGCGATACCCAGAAAACAACTCTGGCCCTTGTCAATGTTGAAAGCCCTGATGCCATCCGCGGAGGCCGCGTCCGCGCTCGAAGCTGCGGCGGCATCGCATCGCGTCACCTTGAGCCGGCCGCCGGCGGCCTGCTCGTATTGGCCGAGCAATTGATCGACGCGGACGGCATAGGCCTGGACGGAGGGTGTTACGCTGGTGGCATCGAGCACAGAATAAAAGTGAATTTCAACCGGTGAATCCAAGTGTCTCAAAACCTCTTTGGTCGCGTCCGAGAGTGGCGGCGGCGCGGGGTTCTCCGGGGCCGAAGCAATCGGCGCGGCGCGGAAAGCATCGCGGTAAAACCAAAGAGCGCTCAGAGCCGCCCCCGCGAAAAAGACGACCAGCGCCAGAATGAAAATGCGGGCGCCGGCGTGCTGGCCGGGGCGGCGTGTACCGCCAGTTTCAATCCTGTTTGTCGGCAACGCATTCATAGTCTTCCTCACATTTCATGCAACGAGATGGCGCCCCAGTATCCTTGGGCGGCGGTCATAAGACAAGCCTGCAAGTCTATGCCTTTGGCGGCCGGGCGCAAACCAGCTTCTGTAGCGCAGACTTCCAAGTCTGCCGTGTCGCCGATTTCCAAATCGGCACGCCGCGCAAAGTCATCACCGGAGCAGGCTTGGAAGCCTGCGGCACAGCAGACTTGGAAGTCTGCGCTACGGCTAAAGCCCTCGATAAAAGCTGATTTGCGCCTTTGGCGGCTGGCCGGGCTTTCGCGCGTGCCAGCCGCCATGTGTGTTGTCTGGTTCCGCAATGGCGGGCGCTTACGGAGGCGTCTCGACTACGCGGAAGAACTGTTGCACGGTGCCCACCGTCGGCGTCAAGTAGCTCATCGAGCCGGTGTTTGTCGTGGCAACGATGTTGGTGCCTATATTCGCCCATCCGTCGCTCAGAGCGCTGACTTCCTGGATCTGATAGCTCCAGCCGGGCTGGGTGTTAAAGACGATCTCCGCGGCCGTGTAGATCTGGATGTTGTTGGTGCTGCCGCCCAGGGAGCCGCCGTTGGCATAGACTATCCCTCCGGGGATGGCCTGGGGCGCCGCGTTCGGATTGAGGCCCAAGGCATAGTTAAGCCAGTTGGGAAGACCGTCGGCTGCGACGGCATCGGGAGCGCCGGCCGCGTTGGTAATCGAGGTGAAGTTTGAAACCTCCCAGGCGTCGGGCAGGCCGCCGGCGACGGAGGTGCCAGTCAGGTTGGCGATGGAGGCCTTGAGCAGGCCGGTGGCAAACGGGGCGTTGTGGACGCCCATGCTGCCGTCATTGGCGACAAACTGGTAATTGTAAGCGGCCTGAAGTTGCGGCACCGTCCAATTGGTCGCGGGAGACAGGCTGCTCTGCACCTGTCCAGTCACGACGCCCTTGGAGTTGGGCAGCAAGGTCGATAGCTGGTTGAGCAGTATTTGAACTTCGGTTTGAACTCCCTGGATGGAGCCGGTGTTGGCGTAGTCCTCTACCGGGAAGTTGAAGGAGGTGATGCCGCCGTGACATTGATTGCAAACGGCCACCTGGTCAATCTTGTTGGTGAGGCCGTTGGTAACGACAGTGTAACTCATCTCCCAAGTATGTTCGCCGGAGAGGAGGAATCCGGGATCGGTGGAGGCGACGGTTTGCATGTGGCAGCCCACGCAAGAATTGGTGACCGAATAGCGGTGGGCGGAACTGGGAATGGATAGTCCGTAGGTGATGGCGTTGACGCCCTCGAGCATGTCACCCTGCGGGTTCTCATGCACTCCAAAATCGCGGGAACTGGGCGGCACAGATGAGCCGTACCAGGTGGGAAGCCCCTGGGAATAGTTCAACACGTTGGTAACCGCCGAACCATTGCGGCTGTGATGGCAATTCATGCAGAGAATGCCCTCGCCGCCATTAGTGATGACGGTGCCGTCTCCGAAAGTGGCCGAAGACATGATCCGGATAAGGTGATTGTCGTTGGTGGGGGTCGTAATGCCGTGCGGCTCATGGCAGGTCTGGCAGCCGATGGCGGAGTAGGCCGTGTTCGTTGGCCCGAAGACCGTGGCGCCGGACACCCTGTTGGAGACCGCCGTGATGAAGCCGACGGTGGTGTGGCATTGCACACAGGCATCGCGGCCCGTGCCAGATGGAGTGGTGGTGGCGATGGCATGGGAGGAGGCGTACCATTGGGCGCCCTGGGGATGTCCCGGAGGATCGTCGTGGCATTGTTCGCAAGCGCCTGCCGTGTAGGGGACGTCGATCAGATTGGTGACAAGTCCGAATTCGTAGGCATGGACGCTGCCCGGCCCGTGGCAGTTTTCGCATTGGATATTGGCGAGGTTCTGCAGATTCTCAGGCATCGCCGCATAATTGGTGCTCGCCAACGTGGTTGGGAAGCTCCAGTGATCGCTTTGCTGGACGGCGTAAAACCCGCCGTCAAGCAACGAGCTGGCGTTGGTGTCGTATCCAACGGTGTGGCACTTGATGCACGTCACATTGTAGTGGCTGCTTAGGGTGCCGTCGATCCCTTCTGTGAAGATCCTGGCGTGGCCCGTGTTGGTCCAATACGGATAGATCGTGGGACCGGCGCCTTGAGTATCGTGACAAGCGATGCAGCCGTTGAGAACGCCCACATAGGTTCCCACGTTGAAGGAAATGCTCACGTTTGTCGTTCCGTTGGTGGTGCCAATCGTGGCGGTCACCACGTACGGCTGATCCGTGCCAAACGGAGCCGCGAAATCCGGGCGCAGCAGGGTGCGTCCCGCCACCTGATAGACCGAGCGGTCGGAAGGCAGAAAGACAGGCATATTCGTCGTCAATGGAGTGGGAGAAAACAGCGCCGCGGGATTGGTATATCCGGCGGAGCCAAGTGGCGCCGTCACTGTCCACGTAATATTGGTGATGAACGAGAGCGATGCCGCTTTGGCGACATCCACCTCCAGGTACGCCGGAGTGCCGACTCCAATGGTGTTCAGCCCGCCCGAATACTCGGTGCTGGCCGGCAGCTTGTAAAGGGCAACATCACCGGGAGTTACCGGCCGGGCAATGACGCGGGCGTTGAGGGTGGAGGCGGAAGGCGGGGAGGCCGCCCGCGCCGCCAGGGTGGCAACGATGCTGATGAGCGCGGCTGTCCATAGACACGAGCGCGCCCTTCTGGTTCGATTGTTTATTTTCATATTTACATTGTGTTGGGGTTTCTGATGTTTGTTAGCTGGCATAACCGCGCGCCGGTTCGCTTAGGGACCAGGCTGGCTGCGGCGCCGGGGCGGCGGCCGGGATGCTTCCCGGAGCCGTCTCGAGCCTGGCCATCAACGCGGCGGTGTGCTGCCCGATGATTTCATGGCAGCTCGCCAGTTCCTGCTCGCGCAGGCGGACGTTTTCGCGCATGAGCTGTTCGAGGTGGTCTATGTTGTAGAGAAATACGTTTTCCAGCCGCTCCACCTCCGTCGCGATGTCCCGCGGCACCGCGATGTCGATCAGAAACAAGGGCCGATTGGGCCGGTGCCGCATCACGGCCTCGACGTCCTCGCGGTCCAGGATCGTTTCCGGGCAGCCGGTGGAACTGACAACGATGTCCGCCTCCCGCATGGCGGCGAGGCCGTCGTCCATGTAATTGACGGCGCGGCCGCCGAATTCGCGGGCGAGTTCCTGCGCGTGTTCGAGGGTCCGGTTGGCGACGATGACGGAGCGGATGCCTTTCTTGGCGATGTGACGGATGCAGGCTTCGCCCATTTTCCCGGCGCCGATGATCATGACCGTTTTGTCGTTAAAATTGCCGCCGAGGATTTTCTCGGCGAGTTGGACGGCGACGCTGCCGACGGAGGTGGCCCCGCGGCCGATTTGGGTCTTGGTGCGGATGGCTTTGACGACTTGAAAGGCCCGCTGGAAGGCGGCATTGAGGACGCGGCCGGTCAAAAGCGCGGAACGGGCCGCCTCGTAGGCAATCTTGATCTGGCCGGTGATTTCCGTCTCGCCCAGAACCATGGACTCCAGGCCGCTGGCGACCGCGAAAAGATGGCGGGCCGCGTCCGCGCCGCTATGGACATATACATAAGGGGAGACATCCACATCGGTGCGGGAAAGAAGGGCGGGCAGACGCGCCAGATCGGCGGGTTGATCGGCGACGCCGTAGATTTCGACGCGGTTGCAGGTGGAGAGCAGCACCAATTCCGAGAGGCCGGCCTGCAGTTTAAGGCGGGCGGCGGTGTCCACCAGACGGGAGGGGATGACGGCGAGTTGCTCGCGCAACTGGACCGGGGCGGTCTTGAAGCTGATGCCGGCGACAAACATCATGGGAACCTCCTTGAAGGGGCGGCTGCCAGGGTGAAACTCCGGGCGTGTCGCCGCAAGGCGCGACCGCTGGCAACAGATATTTCTCTTCTCATGCTGACCGCAAGATTGCACAAGAGAGGACTGGCGTTCTACACGCTGCTTGTGAAATGTTGGACATTTCTTGCTGTCGGCGATGCCAATCGCAATGTTCAAAATTCGGCAACTGGCTCCATTCCTAACTAAACGAGAGGAGGGCGAGCTTTGATCCTCAGCTCGCGCCCCCCTGCGGTCGAACGGAGAAGGCCCCCTGGTTTTTCCGGGCTTTTGCCCGATTTCGGCACGTAACACGTTCATTTTAAACCAGATAAAAATCACCCGTAAATCCCGGAAGAACCCGAATTTGTAACATGCGGCGGCAAAATACTTCTTGCTTTCAGCAAGCAAAGAGTTCAGCGTGGAAGGCGGTGTCTTTGACATATGCAACACAGCAAATGATGGCAATATGGGCATCGCTTATGTTCTTTGGCCAGAATCCGGGGCAGATGGCAGTCGAACAGGCTTGGTTCCAAGCTGGGACATTGGGGTACCAAATGAGCAACCCGAATTATGCTGGAGCGATCAAGTTCGCTGTTGCCGGCGATAGTGCGTGCAGTAGCGATACTTTAACCAACTTTTCTACTCCGACAGGAACATGGTTCTACACTAGCCAACAAGTTTACTCACACTAAGAGATGAAGATAGCCATTTCCTTTCTGGCGTTACAATTAATGGCAGGGCCGGGGTTTGCTGAAAATCTCCGGTTTACGCAATATGGGACGCCGATTCCAGCGCACACGAGTTTTGATGTGCGCTGGAACGCCCCTGGGAATCCATTTCCGCCGCAAACCTGGATTTATCAACTTCTGCCGGGGGAATTATCTCCGCGGGTCGCCTCAAATTTAATGGTATTATGCTCATTCACGGATAAAGATCGACTCGGCAAAGGAACGCTATTAAACTTTAAAAGCTCAGACGGTCAGCGACGACTGTGGATTTCCGAGGTTGACGGTACGGTACATTACGAAGTGGCACTTCACTACAGCCCTACAAACCTGAGTTTAGGTATTCCCAGTGCCGAGGAGGCAGTCAGATTGGCTAAGAACTTGTTGCCTAAACTGGGGGTCAATCTTGCGGATTTGGATAAAAAGGAGAACAGTTCCGAACCGGATTTTAGAATTGGTGACTCGCAGACGATGTTTTACGTGAATCACGCGTTCATTACGAATCTTGACTGGCGTGGAGTTGGTTTTAGGCGCGGAATCGACGGCGCGTCATTTTTAAGTGGCGATACCGGCGGCAATGGCGATATTAGATTCGGCAGTGGCGCGCAAATCATTAGAATCGATCTGTCCTGGATAAAGTTGGAAAGGGTAAAGGTCTATCCAACTGTGAATCCAGATACAATAATGAAGTCATTGCGAGATGGTAAAGCCGTTCAGGGGATGCTTCGCATGGACATTGGCGATATTGACTGGCGGAATGTAAAAACAGTCACTATCAATAAAGCATCGATGTGTTATTACGCTGGAAACATCTTAATCGAATCAGAGCATTAACGCCGTTGGCAGGTTGTGAGCGGGTGTATTTTGTCCGGGGTCATCCGATGCCGGTTCCTCGGTTTCCGCTTTGATCGGTCACAGCGGTTTCCTTCTTCCAACTTTCTTTGCTTTCCAAATCCTTCACAATGTCAATGACGGTTGTGCTGCGCGGACACCAGCGGACACCAAAACGGACACCAAAGAGTAAAGACGATGATGCTTGGTTCCGAAGGAAAACTGGCAATCCTGCCCTGTAATCGCGGTGAGAAAGCCTAAGTCCACCCACTAGCCAAAAAATGTCCTTAGAATGGCAAAATCGGTGGAGCCTCAAAAACGACGCGCTTGTAGGTTGGCCGTGCGAGCTAAAAAACAATGAATGCGTTTGCTCAATTCTCACAATTGGAAGGCCGGAAACGCGCCGGAGACGACGCGGTTTGCGCCACGCCGGCGACCTGCCCGTTGAGCCGGGTGAAAGCCGGGATGGCGGTTCGGATCAGGAAGCTCTCGGCGCCGCCGGAGACGATGCGGCGCTTGCGGGAGATCGGGTTGGGCGAAGATCAGGTGATACGGCTGCTCATCCGGCAGACCAACCTGATTTGTCTGGTCTGCAACGCCCGGCTGGCATTAAGCTCGCAACTTGCCCAAATGATCATCGTCGAGCCTCTCGCCGCTTGAGGAAGAGGAACGGAGTAACACTATGAGTTTTGGACCTTTCTTGTTTCTGACTGTCTTTGCCGCAGCCGCGCTGGTTTTCGGACTCGCGCCGCTGGGTTTGGCCTGGCTCTGGGCGCGGTGCTTCTCCCCGCGCAAACCCGGCCCCGTCAAAAATGCCATTTACGAGTGCGGTCTGGAGGCGCAGCCGACGGGCTGGGTGCAATTTGGGTCCGAATACTATCTGTACGGGATTATCTTCCTCATCTTCGATGTCGAAACGATCTTTCTGCTGCCCTTTGCCGCCGCGTTCAAGGGGCTGTCCTTTGGGGCGTGCCTGGCGATGCTGATTTTCATTTTGTTGCTGGCGGAAGGGCTGGCGTGGGCATGGGCAAAGGGGGTATTGGTTTGGAAGTAGATTATGAATGAGGCGCTCGATTCAACAGGCGGGGCGGTTCCCGGCCAAAGATTCCCCCGGCAAGACGCCGGCGGGTGCGGCCCGGACGACCGCGTTCCAGAGGGCGTGATGCTCACGACGGTGGAGCGGCTCTACAACTGGGGCCGGAAGAATTCGGTGTGGCCGCTGCAGTTTGGGCTGGCCTGCTGTGCCATCGAGATGATCGCCGCGTCCATGGCGCGCTTCGACATGGCGCGCTTCGGGGCGGAGGTTTTCCGGCCCTCGCCCAGGCAAGCCGACTTGATGATCGTGTCGGGAACGGTGACCAAGAAAATGGCGCCGCAGGTCGTGAGGCTTTACAACCAGATGCCGGAACCGCGCTACGTCATTGCCATGGGCGCATGCGCGATTTGCGGAGGCCCGTTCCGGGACGGTTACAATGTTTTGCCGGGAATCGACCTCTACATACCCGTGGATGTTTATATCCCCGGCTGCCCGCCTCGGCCCGAAGCGCTGCTGGAGGGCCTGATCGCTTTGCAAAAAAAAATCGCCGGCCAGCCTCTGACCGGCGCCGGGCGGCCGCGCCACCTGGACGCGGATGCGCCGGGGGCGTTTCCCGTTCCCGAATACGGGGCGCATGACCTTGTGGGGCCGCAACTTCCCGCCGCCCCTGACGCCTGATGCAAACGCTTGAACAAATCAAGGACCGCATCGCCGCAGCGCTGCCCGGAGCGCGCCTGGCGGTGATCGCCAATGCGAGTCCAGCTGGCCAGCCCTCGCTGCTTCTCGATCACGAGCACGCATTGGAGGCGGCAAGATTTCTGCGGGACGCGCCGGAACTGCGATTCGACTACGCGTCCAACGCGACGGGCGTTGACTGGCCGGAAAGAACCGTGAAGGAGAGAGTCAAAGTCAAGAAAATGATTGACGGCGTGGAGAAGGAAACGGAGGAGCTGGCCGAGCGGAAGATCCCCGGATGCCTGGAGGCGGTCTATCATCTTTATTCCATGGAA
>Ga0224558_1001316_pt1 | contig 26379 bp, 25 predicted proteins | sample 714S32024metaG_FD_180682 | JGI IMG/M metagenome (GOLD analysis project Ga0224558, IMG submission 180682) | Peat soil microbial communities from Stordalen Mire, Sweden - 717 S3 20-24 | ecosystem: Environmental > Terrestrial > Soil > Wetlands > Peat | place: Sweden: Norrbotten County, Stordalen... | reverse complement strand
TGTCAGGGCACGACTTCAGTCGTGCCGCAAATGGCCAATTTAGATTCCGGCTTTAGCCGCTGCGGAATTGCAAATTACTGAAAACAAAACCGCAGGGGCTAAAGCCCAACATGATTTTGTTGCTCTTACGGCACGACTGAAGTCGTGCCCTGACACTTTTTGCAGTCTCAATGGAATTTTGCAAGAGGCTCAGTGATTGTAAAAAAGCATTAGCGTGTGCTCCCTGTCTAGATTCCGGGACCTGCGTAAAGGACGAGACGCCGAATCAACGGCAATCTGCGGGTAACGCCGGAATCGCCGGCCATCCGGCAGTTACCTTTTAAGTGACATCACCGCACGCTGCCGGCGTCAATGATGCTGTTGGGCACCCTAACCCGATTGCATGGCGCCAAAGCAGTGCATAGCGTGGCGGCATTGATTGTATTCAGCAGTTCGCTCTCACAACCCCAACTCGGGAGCCCGCTTTTTCATCGCTTCCAGGCAAAACGCGATATGCGCGTCGAGATCCACACCCAATTCGGCTGCGCCCTGGATCACGTCCACCCGGTTGACGCCACGGGCGAAGGCCTTGTCTTTCAACTTCTTTCGCACGCTGGCCACTTCCACATCGGCGATGGCCTTGGTGGGCTTGACCAGAGCGCAGGCAGTCAGAAAGCCGGACAGTTCATCGCAGGCAAACAGGGACTTATCCAAATGCGTGACGCGAGGTACGCCGGAGTATTGCGCGTGGCCCAGAATGGCGGTGCGCAACTCGATGGGCCAGCCCAGCCGCTCCAACTCGCGGACGCCAACGAAGGGATGCTCCTCGGCCGTCGGGTGGCGCTCGTAGTCGAAATCGTGCAGAAGTGCTGTGGTCGAGTAGAGATCAATCAGTGCTGACCGTTCCGCGCCCGCCAGCCCGAGCCGGTCGGCTTCCGCATCGCCGCAAGCGGTTACGCAGGCTTCAACGGCCAACGCGTGTTTACGCAGGCTTTCGCTCAGGGTCCACTGGGTGAGCAATTCCCAGGCCTGGGCGCGGCCGTATCTTTCTGATCCTTCAGTGCCGATGTTGGAAACGCTGCTCTCTACCTCGCCATTTGCGTCGCTGCACATTTTATTTTTTCTCCATGTTGATCAACTTGGTTCGTGTCTTCTCGGGTTTTTCAGGGTATGATGGGGAAATCTTAGGACAGACCCTAAGTTTCTACTTGACAATTATGGTTCACTTCGCCGAAAGTAACGGATGTCGCGGTGCAAAAAAGCACCACGGGGTTCCTGCTCTGGCACTCCGCAAACGGCCAATGGCTACCACTCTTGTGAGCGTGGAAACGCGCGAAGTAGTGCGGTGCGATAGCTGCTATCTGGTTCAATTCAGGACCATCAATTCACTTTGCAGAAAATGCCACAGACCCTTGGATGTAGAGGAGCCTGTGCCGCTGGCCCCACAATTGGTAGCCAGCCAACCCGCCGTTCCGGCTTCTGCCGAGGCCGGGTTGAAGGTTGCGGGACAGGTGCGCGAGATTCGCAAGGCGCGCCACCTGAGCCAGCGCCAACTGGCCGGGCGCATGCAGGTGCCTCGGACCTACATTTCAAAGATTGAAAATGGGAAGGCGATTCCCACGCTCGGTTCGCTGGAGCGTCTGGCTCTGGCTCTTGAAGTGGACTTGTGCCAACTGGTGCGGGACGCCCGCAGCCGCCGCGACGAAGAAGTGGCTGCCATTCTGGCCGATCCATTCCTGGCCGAGGTTGCCGCTTTGCTTCCCCATCTGGGCTCGATGCACCGCATGTTGTTCTCAGGCGCGGTGCGGGACGCCGCAATGGGACGCCGCCGCACCGCCTAGGAGCTACAAGGCGGGGAACGTTTCGTTTCCCGTTTTGGACCCGGTTGGCGGCGATCTCTTCGCCGACGCATCCCTGTGGCCGGATTGGGCTCGCTCTGCAATCGGTCGAGCCTGGGGAGCAATTGCGGCGGTGGGGCGCTTGTGCTACGGTCGAAGATGCAACACTCTGGCTCCGGCTGAGGGGGATTTTCACCGGGTGAGAACTTGGACTCCGGCGAAGATCCCATCGATCCGGTTCCGGGGAACCCTGCTCCGGTGTCCGCAGTTCGATGCCGCCAGGGCGCTGGCCTTGAAGCCGCAAGAGCATTATAGAGGCGAGTCCTTTGTATCCATCCGGCACGCTGCGCATCCATGAGCTGACCTCGGAGGAGCGCGCTGTTTATGCGACGCTGAAGCCTGAGTGTATTCCCGAGCACGTAGCTATCATCATGGACGGCAACGGCCGCTGGGCCGGCCACCGCTCGCTCAAGCGGTTCCTGGGCCACCAGCAGGGAGCCAATGCCGTTCAACTGGTCACTGAAACCGCTTCGCGCATCGGCTTGCCCTGGCTCACCCTCTACGCCTTTTCTTTGGAAAACAATCTGCGCCGCCCCCGCGCCGAGGTCAATTTCCTCATGCGCCTGCTCAAAACCTACCTGGAGAGCAACCTTGGGCGCATGATGGACAACAACGTGCGCATGAAGTACATCGGGCGCACCCACGAATTGCCGCCCGAGGTTCAGGACAAGATGCGCTGGGCCGAGGAAGCCACGGCGGGTAACACCGGCACCACCCTCACCCTGGCCCTGAACTACGGTGGCCGCTCCGAGATTGTGGACGCCTTCCGCTCCCTGGCGGCTGAGATCGATCTCAAGCACACAAGCCCCGGCCGTATCACCGAGGAGGACATTCACCGCCATCTCTACACGGCGCACATGCCCGACCCCGACCTGCTGATACGGACTTCGGGCGAGATGCGGCTGTCGAATTACCTCCTGTGGCAGATCGCCTATACCGAGATTTTCGTCACCGAACGGCTATGGCCGGACTTTCGCGGAATCCATCTCCTTGAGGCCATTGCCGACTTCCAGCGCCGGGAACGCCGCTACGGCGGGCTCAGCGAGGGATCCGGCGAAGTGGACGAAGAAGCGGAACGGGTCAAAATCGCCGCCGGCTGATTACCTTGGTTGTTCCATACCTCCATTTTTACGGATTCGGGCGTGACGTTTTCAGCGCATCCTGACGAAAATCCAATGTGGAGGCACGAATCCATTGGAAAAGGATAAGAAGGCGCCGAAGGAAGCAGATTCCGCGGCCAAGGCAAAGCAGTTGGCGGAGAAGTTGCGCTTCCGCCTCAAGGAAGCATCGGCGCAGCGCGGCGGTTCCGAAGCATTCCTCCATTGGCTGCGATCAGACGCCAAAAAGGGAGCGTGATTCGTGAATCTTTCCACAGGCCACTGCTGAATTGGCGCTTGGGTCGGCCCGGATGAGACCAACTGACCCCCTCACGCCCCTCGCGGTGTATCCTCAACCTTGGCATGAAACGAATCCTGACCGCCGTCGTACTGATTCCGCTGGTTCTCGTCCTCGTGTTCCTGGGGCCGAAGTGGATGATTACGCTGGCCGTTGCCGCAATTGCGGCAATGGCTGCCTGGGAATATCTGGGACTGGCGGAACGGAGCGGGATCAAGCCGCCGCGGGTTGCGGTACTGGTGGCCCTGGCGCTGCTTTTTGCCGGCAACTTTGAATTTCCCGACCAAACCGCTGTCATTTTTGGCATGATGAGCCTCGGCCTGCTGGTTTATTGCACCTTCTCGCGTTCTGTCGAGCAGGTAATGCCCAGCACAGCGGTCTCCATTTTCTGTTTGCTTTATGTGGGCCTCACACTTCTTTCCCTGCCCGCTCTGCGTGAGGAGACGAACGGTCCTTCGCTCGTGGCCTTTCTGCTGGTCGTGGTCTGGGGGGGAGACACTGCGGCTCTTTACGTGGGCCGAACCTGGGGGCGGCACAAGCTGGCGCCGAAGCTCAGTCCTAAAAAGACCTGGGAGGGTTCGCTGGGCTCCGTCGCGGGCAGCCTGCTTGCCGCTGGCGGGCTGCTGGGCTTGGCAGACTGGCTGTCGCAGTGGGACTCCGCGAAGCTCTCCTACCCGGAGGACATCTGGTATTGGCTGGCGCTTGCGGTGGGCTTGAATGTGGCTGCTCAAGTGGGCGACTTGGTCGAGTCCTCGCTCAAGCGTTCGGTCGGCGTCAAGGATTCCGGCGCCTTGCTGCCCGGACACGGCGGAGTCCTGGATCGCATCGATGCCCTGCTGCTGGCCGCTCCGGTGCTTTGGTACGCTCAGGTGATTCACCAGCGGTTCTGAGCAGTTTTTCTGAAACTGCAAGCCGCTGAAGGGTACGGGCTTTAGCCTGTACATACACCTCGCAAAACCTCGCAGCCTGTTTAGCCCCTGCGCGAATGTCTTGCCTTAAGGGATTCATCGACAGGCTCACCGAATCCGCGCCGCTCTCCGCCACAATCCCCAATCCGTAACCCCCACCCGAGTACCACCGATTGCATCGCCCAGCAATCGCGCTTTCAGGGAATTGACCCCCTCCAATGTAAAATTGAAGTCAACAGGATGATTGAAACCCCACTAGCGGCTGCCGGCCCGACCTCCCGCACACTTCGGGAACCGGACTTGCGGGCGCCAATCACCCCATCGCCCACCGCACCCCTCATCCAGGTCACCGACCTCCAAAAGACCTACAGAACCGCCCGCGGCACCCTCAATCTCTTTCAGGGCCTCAACCTCCAGGTTGAGCCCGGCGAGATGGTCGCCATCGTCGGCCAGTCCGGCGCGGGTAAGAGCACACTTTTGCACATTCTGGGCGCGCTTGATGCCCCCTCCGCGGGAACTGTATACTGCGCCTCAACCAATGTAGCCAAACTCTCCCCACGCGAGGCCGCTGCCTTTCGCAATCGGGAGATCGGCTACGTCTGGCAGTTCCATTACCTGCTGCCGGAGTTCACGGCGCTTGAAAACGTGGCCATGCCGCTGCTTGCTCGCGGCATATCGAAGCGGGAAGGGCTCGAATTGGCGGCAAACTGGCTCAGGGAGGTGGGCCTGGACGATCGCAGCGACCATCGGCCCGGCGAGCTCTCCGGCGGCGAGCAGCAGCGCGTCGCCCTGGCCCGTGCGCTGGTCAACAACCCTCGGCTGCTCCTGGCCGACGAACCCACCGGCGATCTGGACGAGACCACCGCCGGTCGTGTCTTCGACCTGATCGAGCGCCTGCACGCAAGCCATGGCCTCACCTCCATACTGGTGACGCACAACCTTGACCTGGCCGCACGCTGTACGCGAGCATTGCGCCTTGAAGGGGGTCGGCTCGCCCCGTTGGCAGCCGTTCCTCAAACGACATTGCAAACTGGAAGCATCGAACCGAAAAAGCACCCTTTCGAGTGCTAAGCGAGTCTTAATAAGGGTGCAATCTGCGAACGGATGGGTTCCCGTCCCTACCAGGTTGCCAGGGCAGGATGGAAGTCTCAAGGCAGCACGACCGCCGGGGACGCATGAGCGCAAGACAAGCTTGTAACCATCCAAAAGAGCTGTTCGGGGCAGGTTGGCCATTTCCATGGGGCTTCCGGCGGCGAAGTTAGAGAAAGGCACGCGCGGGTTGGGCTGAAGCCGGCATATAAACCGGACGGCCACTCCAGCCGATAGCCTGTTCGAAAAGGGAGAGCATCATGTTCGAACGCTATACGGAGAAGGCACGGCGCGTGATCTTCTTCGCGCGGTATGAGGCCAGCCAGTTCGGCTCACCCTATATCGAGACCGAGCACCTGCTGCTCGGCCTGCTGCGCGAGGACAAGGCCCTGACCAACCGCTTTTTGCGCTCACATGCTTCGGTGGAGTCGATCCGCAAGCAGATTGAAGCGCACACCACCATCCGCGAAAAGGTCTCAACCTCTGTCGACCTGCCGCTTTCGAACGAGTGCAAGCGCGTCCTGGCGTATGCGGCTGAGGAAGCCGAGCGCCTCGGCCACAAACACATCGGCACCGAGCATCTGCTCCTCGGTCTCCTGCGCGAAGAAAAATGCTTTGCCTCGGAGATCCTGCAGGAGCGCGGCCTCAAGCTGGCGCAGATTCGCGACGAACTGGCTCGCGTCACCCAGGAAAAAGCTCCGCCCCAGCAGCGTCAGCGCGAGTCCAGCCTGCTGGCCGAGTTCAGCCGCGACCTCACCCAGGCCGCCATGGACGGCCAGCTCGATCCCCTCGTGGGCCGCGATGGCGAGCTCGAGCGCGTCGTGCAAATCCTCTGCCGGCGCACCAAGAATAATCCGGTGCTCATCGGCGAACCCGGTGTCGGCAAGACGGCCATCGTCGAAGGCCTTGCCCAGCGCATCGCCGACGGCGAAGTCCCCAGCTTCCTCGCCGACAAGAAAGTTCTCGGCCTCGACCTTTCGCTCATCGTCGCCGGCACCAAGTATCGTGGCCAATTCGAAGAGCGCCTCAAAACCATCATGAAAGAGCTGATGGAAAACCAGAACTCCATTGTCTTCATCGACGAGCTGCACACCCTGGTCGGCGCCGGTTCTGCCGAGGGCTCGCTCGACGCGGCCAACATCCTCAAGCCCGCGCTCTCTCGTGGCGAAATTCAGTGCATCGGCGCAACCACTCCCGCCGAGTACCGCAAATCCATCGAGAAAGATCGCTCTCTGGAACGCCGCTTCCAGGCCGTCAAGGTCCCGCCGCCCAACGAGGCTGACGCCATCAAAATCATCCATGGCATCAAGGACCGCTACGAGAAATTCCACGCGGTCAGCTACACCGATGCCGCCGTCGAGTTCGCCGTCTCCCACTCCAACCGCTACATCCCCGATCGATTCCTGCCCGACAAGGCCATCGACCTCATCGACGAGGCCGGCGCGCGCGTCAAGCTTCGCCAGACGTCGCTGCCCGAGGAGATCACTGAAGTTCAGAAGCGCATCAAGTTCATCGTTCATCGCATGGACTCGGCCATCGCCAATCACGAATTCGAAAAGGCTCGCTTTTATAGCGACGAGGAGCGGAAGGAGCGCGAAAACCTGCGTGCTCTGCGGGACAAGTATCACCTGGACGATTCGGCTGCGGGGATTGTCGGCCGCGAAGACATCGAAGACGTAGTCAGCCGCTGGACGGGCGTTCCGGTCACCAGCATCAAGGAAGAAGAGACCCAGAAGCTGCTCCGCGTGGAAGAAGAGCTGCACAAGCGGGTCATCTCGCAGGAGAAGGCTATCTCGGCGCTTGCCCGCGCCATCCGCCGGTCTCGTGCTGGATTGAAGAGCCCGCACCGCCCTATCGGAAGTTTTCTGTTCCTCGGGCCAACCGGCGTCGGCAAAACGGAGATGGCCCGCACCCTGGCCAACTTCCTCTTCGGTTCCGACAAGGCCCTCATCCGCTTCGATATGTCGGAGTTCATGGAGAAGCATTCCGTCTCCAAGCTCATCGGTTCGCCTCCCGGATACGTCGGATACGAGGAGGGCGGCCAACTGACCGAACGCGTCAAGCGCTCGCCCTATTCCGTCGTTCTTTTGGATGAAATCGAGAAGGCCCACCCCGATGTCTTCAACATCCTGCTCCAGGTCTTTGAGGACGGCCAGTTGACCGACGGTCTGGGCAACACTGTCGATTTCAAGAACGTCATCCTCATCATGACCTCGAACATCGGCGCGCGCCACCTGATGAAGAGGCAAGGCCTCGGCTTCCAAAGCGACCGCGAAGACATAGTAAGTGACAAGGTCGAGGAGTTAGTCAAGCAAGAGGTGAAGAAGACCTTCAACCCCGAGTTCCTAAACAGACTCGACGAGGTCATTCTCTTCCAGTCCCTCTCGGACGCGGACCTGATCCAGATCGTCGAACTGCTCGTCCAGAGTTTGAACGCCAATCTGGCCCAGAAGTCCATCACCATCTCGGTCACCGAGGAAGCCAAGAAGTGGATTCTCGATAAAACTCTAGTTGACCGCAGCTACGGAGCGCGCCCCTTGCGCAGGGCTTTGCAGAGGTATGTCGAAGACCCCTTGTCTGAAGCCCTGATCGCCGGAAAAATCACCGACCGCCCCGCCTTCCTTGAGGTCTATCTCGATGCCAACCAGCTCTTCTACCGCCCCGTAAGCGCCGATGAAAATGTCAGCGACGAAAAAGCCGCCGGCATCCTGCTCTTCAGCGCATAAAGCCGCCGCGGAGCGACGGCCCAACAAAAAGCCCCCGCCGATTGGCGGGGGCTTTTTATTGGTGTGCCAGGCATGGCGCGTAGCGCGTAAGCGCGAGCGAAGTGGCTGTGGTGGCCACATCATAGAGTTGGCGGTGCAAGTCCGCTGCTGGCCCTGGTGGTGGAAACTGCTGATACTGTGACCGCGTGATTTGGTAATAGATGGAATGTCTATGAGGAATTACCAAATCATACAGTCTAAGCACTAGGGAATCGGGAATAGGGCAATTTCAGCCGAACAGGCCGAAGAGCTTTTTCTTTTCGGTGTCTTCGGACAGGCCGCCGGCTGCTCTGGCCATCATGCGGATCGCTCTGGAGATGGAAGAGTCTTCAAGAGCGATGGCTGTGGCCGTGTTCTGTGCCTTGTGGGCGGCGGCATAATCGTCTGGAATCCTCCATTGGGGGGGGATGGTGAGCGCCTTGGTGATATGGTCTTCATCAAATCCGAGAGAACGAGTCGTATACCGGTTGAGCACGATCTGGATTGGGTTGGGCCGTGCGCCGAACAACTGGGAGATCATGCGATTGGCGTTTCTGAGTTCGGAGATGCCGACCTGTGTAACCAGGTAGATGATGGCGGAATCATCGAAGACCGCCGAGCCCTTCAAATCAACTCTCGATCCGGCGTCGACGACCACGTAATCGAAGTTCTGGCGCGCGACAGAAAGCAGCCTGTCGACGGCTGCGTTCGTGGCCGGGATAATAGGGAATTCATTCGGAGCCGCGAGCACGCTTAATCCCGAGCTGTGCTTGGCCAGGAGCGATGCGAGAAAGCTGCCATCGAGGCGGCTGGGATCCTCAAGTGCGTTCAAGGTGGAGTACTTGGGGACCATGCCGAGGTTGATGGCCGTATCTCCAATGGGGACCCCGAGGTCAATCAACAGGGTGCTCTGGCTAGACTCCTGAGCCAGAGAAACGGCAAAATTGGCGGCGATGGTGGTCACTCCACATCCGCCTTTGGATCCGAGAAAGACAAGAAGCTTTCTGGCGCCGGATTTTCTCGCCAGGCGCAGCGCGGGGCGTTGCACGGAAACGCGCGACAGAGCTTCGGTCATGTTGCCGGTGGTAACCGGCAGATTGAGGAATTCGCGGGCGCCGGCGCGCATGCTGCGGACCACCAAATCCACATCGGACTTGGCCGAATAGACCATCACAGTCGCTGCGCTTTGGGTGGAGATACTCTTCACCACATTGAGGGCGCATTCCGGGTCGCTGTCCAGGTCAAGGAGGATGACGTCGTAATCCTGCTCAAGGATTCTAGTCAAATCGTCGGGTTGGGGAGGGTAATCAGAGTATTCCCGGATGAAGACTGCGTTTCCGGCTGGCCGCGGTTTGTTCCGGCTCCCCGGCTCTGGAGGGGGTCCGGCAAGCGCCTCGGCAACGGCTTTGCGACGGTCTTCGTCCGGGCCGATCAGCGCCACGGACATATCGCCTGCACCCGAGATGTCGGAAGTGTGGGTTGGGGACGGCATAGTGCTATCGCTGCTTCCAACAGCGCACAACACTGCCAAGTTTAACCTGTCAGGGGCCTATCGTCCGAGTCCTTTCTGAACAGAAAGAAGCACTTCGGTTTGACGGTGTCCAGATTTGGAAGCAGCGAGGCCGGAGCTCCTATCGTCGCAGCGATGAAGATCGCTCGCCGGGGACCCCGAGTTGCTATCCCCCTCGTGCGGCTGCGGCTCAGGATTGTGTCTCCTCAGAGAGAGAAGTTGATTTCCACAATGACCGTCGACTGATCGGGCGCGGGAAGGAATCTCCATTTGCGAACGGCATCCTCGGCGGAGGGGGCAAGAGCGTGATTGCCGCTGATGGTCCTGACATCGCTGACCTTGCCATCGGGGTCCACCGTAGCCTCGACCTTGACAACGCCTTCAATCCTCAAGCGCCTGGCGATTTCGGGGTAGACGGGCGCGATGCGGGATTTGACCGCGCGGGCGGCGTCTGCCGCGATTGCGGGGATTGCCAGGGCCACTGCCAGCGCAAGCGCGGCTGCTTGAAGCAACGTGGACCCAGCGCGGCGCAAATTGCGGGGGCTGATTGCAGAGAGGTGATTCTTCACTTGCCCTCCTGAGGCTTAAGAACTGCTCATTTGGGTTATCGGCGGCAGGGTGGAAGGGATGAGTAAATCTTTGAAATCGGATTACGAAGGGAACGGAGCGCCTATCGCGTCGAGTTCGGGTCAGCGACGGCGGCGAAGGTGAGGTCCTGTGCGGTGGATTTGTGCTGCTGGCGCCAGAGTTCGAAGAGGCGGCCATAGCTGAGGGTGATGTAGGCGGAGGGGTCGATGCCGAGGCGGGCGGCAGATTGATCGATCCATTCGGCGGGGCCTTCGAGCTCTGCATAGTTGCCGATGGGGGTTTCGTCGACGACGCAATGGCCTTCGCCGCTGGACCACTCGGTGCGCCATTTCTCATAGCGGAAGGCGGGGACCAGGCCGAGGGAGAGAAAGACCTGTGCCAGGGCTTCGCCGTCGGAGACCTGGGTTTCGGTTTCGATGCGGTGTTTGTGTGTATCTTGGCTGAGATTGGGGCCGGGGCCGACTTCAGGGAGGCATTTGTGGGTTAAGAGGCAGCGGCCGGCATAGTTGCGGATGCGGAGGATTTCAGTGCGAGAGCGCATCTGGCGGTCGGGGGTGTCGTAGAGAACGTTGCTTTCGAAGGAGCGGGGGGTTTCGAGGGTGAATCCGGCGGCCAGGAGACGCTGGGTAAGGGTGGACAAGCCGGTCGGGTCGTCGAGATCGGCGTGATCGGCGAGGCGGAATTTGATTTCGGTTTCGACGGGCATGTCAAGGAGTGAGTATACGGCAGGGGGCGGCTGGGTTTGAGCTTTGTGGGTTCCCAGATCTCAAAATCGAGGTCTGGGGCACCCTGGACCCGTCTGAAAGAGGAGAGAATAAGAGGGTGAAGACGCTGCGATTGGTGGTAGACGCGGAGCATCTTGAGACCGCCGAAGCCGATGAGGCAATCGGTCGGGCTGCGGAGATTCTGCGCGCTGGGGGATTGGTGGGGCTGCCCACGGAGACTGTGTATGGGCTGGGGGCGAATGCGCTGGATGCGGCAGCGGTGGGACGGATTTTCGAGGCCAAACAGCGGCCGGCGTGGGATCCGGTGATTGTGCATATCTCCGATCTGTCTATGCTGGACAGGCTGGTGGAAGAAGTTCCTGGGCGGGCGCGAAGGCTGATGGGGGCGTTCTGGCCGGGGCCGCTGACATTGTTGCTGCCGAGGAGTGGGGCGGTTCCCGATGTGGTGACGGCGGGACGAGCGCTGGTGGGGGTGCGGATGCCGGCACATCTAATGGCGCTGGAGGTGATTCGGCGAGCGGGGGTTCCGGTGGCTGCGCCGAGCGCGAATACGTTTGGAGGGATCAGTCCGACGACGGCGGCGCACGTGCTGGAGGACCTGGACGGGCTGATCGATGCGGTTCTGGACGCGGGTGCGACGGCGCATGGGGTGGAGTCGACGGTTCTGGACCCATGCCAGACGCCGATGGTGATCTATAGACCGGGGGCTGTGACGGCGGAAGAGATTCGTGCGATTGGCGGGGCGGTGGTGATTTTCCGGCGTGACGGGGAGTTGGAAGAGACGCCAAGGGAGTCGATGCCGTCGCCTGGGGTGGGCCTGCGGCATTATGCGCCCAGGGCGCGGCTGGTGCTGGTGGAGGCGCCGCTGGCTGAGCTGGGGGTGCGGCTGGCGGAGGCGGCTCTGCGCTGGGGTGGAGAGCGAGTGGGGTTGATGCTTCCGGCCGGGATTGAGACGGCGGTTGAGGGGGCGGTGGTGTTTGGGTGGGGGCGGTGGGCTGCTCCCGAGGAGTTGGCGCGGGAGCTCTATGCGGGGCTGCGTGCGCTGGACGCGGAGGGGTGTACGGTGATTCTCTGTCCTCTGCCGCCGGCCGCGGGGATTGGGGCGGCGATTCGGGACAGACTGCTAAAGGCAGGGAATAGGGAACAGGGAACAGGGACGGACTAGGAAACAGGAGAATCTCCGCAGCCCCAAAACCGTCTCCGGGCCTCACGCCAATTTGCTGGTTCGCAAGAAATCGGCTTTCTATTCCCTATTCCCTATTCCCTCGTGTCGCCTAGCTTGTACATATATTTGATTGCGGACTTGTAGATGAGGGTCTTGGCGCGGCCACGGACTTTGAGAGCGTTGCGGTCGTACCACTCGATGCAGCCCTCGATGTGCTCACCGTCCTCGAGCACAATGACCATCGGGGTCTGCGCGTGAATCTGCTTTTGCAGGTAGAAGAGTTCGGCGTCCCTGTGCAGGGCATCCGCGGGCACCTGCGCCATGGAGCGGAAGGGGAGCGGCGCGGGCGGGTTTCGCTGGAGGCGCGCTGGCGGACGGGGGGTTGCAGGGCTGAGTGCGTGGGCGCTTTGGTTGCTGACGGCGGGTTGAGTGGTCTGAGTGCTCATAAGAAACAACCCTCCTGGGGGAAAAGTGCAACCTGGCGATGCCACTTGAGCTCGACGATCAAGAAAGCGTGTCAGAGGAGTTCGCCTGACTCCTTTGACGAGTTGGTCGATGCTGAAACCCCAGCAAAGAGCGAATGCTGCTTTCACCCTTCGCAGGCAACGCCGGGTAAAAGACAGCGATGGCCGGAGGGTCAATGGAAAACCGGAAAAGGTGCTATGGGTGGAATTGATTCTACACAAAAAGATGCCTGAGGCCGGGCGGAAGTTGCTCAAGTATTTTGCCGGAGGTTTTCTTGAAGCGGCGGCGGCGAAATTGTCGAGATTTGCGCCGGACTATTAGAGCGGGTTTCAAAAATGCGCATTGTGTCAGGGCACGACTTCAGTCGTGCCGAAAAGGGCCGGAAGAAGAGGGGGTTTTAACCCCTGGGGGACCGCAACCGAGATTCGGCAACCATTTTTGAAACACTCCCTAGTCGCGGATGAGGCTGACGGCCATGGCGTCGAGGGAGAGGGAGCGGAGGAGGTTGCGGCGCATGCCCTGCTCGACCTGGGCGAGGGCTCGGGCGGCAGCGTCGATCCAATCGACGGAGACGCCCTGGCTGAGGCGTTCCAGCTCGGCGGCAAGGTCGAGGTTGCGGATGAGGCGAGGCGTGCCGGCGACGACGAGCAACAGGTCCTCGATGAGGCTGCCCAGGGCGCGGAGCAGGTTGATGGTCTTTTCCTGTCCGTCGGCGCCGGCGCGGTAGCTCTCAGTGGCGTGGAAGAGCAAGGAATAGTCCGGTTCGCGGAGGGCTGTGCGGAGGAGGATGAGGGCGTCCTGGCGGGCGGCGAGATAAACGCCGAGGTCTATTGTGAGGGCGCGTCCGACAGCGCCTTCGGCAAGGCGGGCGGCGAGGGCGCGGTCGGCAGGCTTTAGCTCGGGGCGGCGGAGGGCGAGCAGGGCTTCAAGGTCGGAGGCGGGAAGCGCGCCGAGGCGGTGAATGACGGCGCGGGAGCGCATGGTGGGGAGCATTTCCTGGGGGTTTTCAGTGAGGAGGATGAGCGAGGTGTGCTCGGGTGGCTCTTCGAGGACTTTGAGCAGGCTGTTGGCGGCCTCTTTCATGAAGGCTGACGAGGTGAAGATGGAAAAGGAGCGTTTGGACTCGACCGGCGGGCGGTAGTAGGCGACGTGGATGACCTGGCGGACCTGGCCGAGCTTGATGAGCAACTGCGGCGGGTCGGGCGGGACGATGAGGACGTCGGGGTGGGTCTGGATGAGGATGCGGGTCTCGCGCTTGTCGGTTTCGCGGAGGCCTTCGCGGGCTTCGACGGCTTCAGCCACGCGGGCTTCAAGGTTGGCGGAATCGGCGATGCGGAGGCAGTTGGAGCAGAGGCCGCAGAAGTCGGGCAGGCCGTCTGATTCGGTGGGGTGAAGGCAGTTGACGGCTTTGGCCAGCATGAGGGCCAGGGTGTACTTGCCGGCGCCCTTGGGACCGGCGAGTATGAGCGAGTGGGGAAATCGCCCGGCGCGGATCGACTCGCGGAGATGGGTGACGGTTTGCGCGTTGCCGAGAAAGTCCTGGAAGCCCACGGATCGAGTTTAGAGCATTTGTGGTTGCGCGTGGGCGGCATCCCTCGATTCGCAAGTTTCAATTTGGCGGCATCCTTTCGCCCAGCCGGCGAATCTCTCCATTGAGTCGAGTTCATCAAGATTCAGAGTCGGTGACCGAGAGAGGAAATCATAACCATGTCCAACGACAAAGCTCTACGCAAACATGTGGTCAAGCTGCTCAAGGGCGGCGACGCTCACGCCGATTTCGAGAAGGCCATTGAAAATCTTCCCATCGAGTTGCGCGGCAAGACGCCCAAAGGGGCGGAACACTCGGCGTGGGAATTGCTGGAACATTTACGCATAGCCCAGTGGGACATTCTGGAGTTTTCGCGCGATCCCAGCCACAAGTCGCCGAAGTGGCCTGAGGAATATTGGCCGGGAACCCAAGCGCCTCCCGATGCAAAGGCGTGGGACAGAAGCGTGCATGCGTTTGGCAAGGATTTGAAGGCGGTGTGCGCGCTGGTGAGCGACGAGAAGACGGATTTGTTCGTGAAGATTCCGCATGGGGATGGGCAGACGGTTCTACGCGAGGCTCTGCTGGTTGCCGATCATAATGCGTACCACCTTGGGCAGATGGTGCTTTTGCGGCGGTTGCTGGGGGCGTGGAAATAGCTGGATTCCCAGGTCTCAAAGACGAGACCTGGAGCACCCGATCGATGTATGCTGACCTGCGGCGGCGCAGGCGAATTCAACACATGCGGGAAAGGGTTGAGATGGGATTGAGATTGACGATTGCTTTGGCTGTTCTTGGAGTTTGCGGCGGAGTTTATGCACAAGGGCCGGCTGTGCCCTCGGTGTTGCCGGGCAACGGCCTGGCGCAGCACGACTTTATGTATGTGGGCGAGTCGCACGACCGGAATATCTTCATTGTGCGCGGGGGAAAGGTTGTTTGGAGTTACTCCGACCCCGCGGGCAAGGGAGAGATCAGCGACGCGGTGATGCTGTCGAACGGCAATATTCTGTTCACGCATCAGTTTGGAGTGACGGAGATTACCCCGGACAAGAAGGTGGTGTGGAACTACGACGCGCCGGCGGGACACGAAGTACACACTGCTGTTCCCATCGGCAAGGACCGCGTGATGTATATCCAGAACGGCGACCCGGCGGTGCTGCGCGTGGTGAACAAGGTGACGGGCGCAACGGAAAAGGAGATACAGCTGAAGACCCAGATGCCCCCGAGCACGCATGGACAGTTCCGGCACATGCGGCTGACGGCGCGGGGGACGGTGATGGTGGCGCACCACGACCTGGGCAAGGTGGTGGAATACGACTCGAACGGCAACGAGCTTTGGTCGTTTCCGGGGAATGGATCGTGGGGCGTGACTCCGCTGGCCAACGGAAACGTGCTGATAACGGACCACACGGGAGTGCGCGAAGTGACGCGGCGCGGAGATTCGGCTTGGAGTTGGACTCCGGCCGATGCGCCCGGCTACAAGTTTTCCAATCTTCAGAATGTCTGGCGGCTGCCCAATGGAAACACGATCATCAACAACTGGGAGAACGAGTGGGAACTGGCTCCCAAAGATATTGTGGGGACGCTGCAGGCGATCGAAGTGACGCCGGACAAGAAAGTTGTGTGGGCGCTGGCGTCGTGGACGGAGCCTGCGAAGCTGGGACCGGCGACGACCATTCAGCTTCTGGACGGGCCGGCGATGGAGGACGCGCACTTCGGGGAGTTCAAGTAGTAGAGGGAATCTGTGGACCCCAGGTCTCAGAATCGAGATTCTTCGGCAAGCTCAGGACGGGCTCTGGGGCACCCATCGCACGGGCTGCGCGGAATGACAAGAGGCGGGTTTTGGCCCGCCTCCTCTGTCCTTATTTCGCGGCGGGTGGCGGCATATAGCTTAGATCTGGCTCGAAGCGATATACGTCGAATTGGCTCGAAGTGATCAGCGTTCTGACTTTGGCCACCAGGGCCTTGTAGCCCTCCTTGCCGAATCCTTTTTCAGCCCCAAATTCCCCGTCGAAATCTGCCCAACTGTTCATTCCCGCGACAGAGATGAACTCCGTACTCGGCGCGCCAAATCGCCTCGCCGCGAAATTGTAATCTTTCACTCCGCCCTTTTTATACGCAGGCAGGATCTCGTTCTTCATCAGATCGAGATAGTCGCCGATCTTGTCGGGGCGCACATCGGTGACCAGGACGCGAATCATCTTCGGCACGTCGTTGCTGGGCGGCAGGCTGAGATCCGGATTAATTTCATCGACAATCCGGCGCGAGCTTTCCGTGCAATCGACGATCCGGACGCTGATGCGCGCCAGGTCCGCGGCCTGGTCCTTCATCTTTGGATCGGCCCCGGCATCGAGATCGGCCCACTTGTTGCGGTAACTGACGAGCGCGTACTCGCGGGGACCCGTCAGCGAAAGCCAAACGGAGTTATAGTGAGTTGACCCGCCTTTTGCCAACACTGCGTTGTATTCCTTGATCTCGGCCTGAAAATCACCGACACGGTCCGGCTTGACGGTGTAGAGCGTTACGCTGCGGATATTTCCATCTTGAGCGGACGCGGACGTTACGAGCGCTGCAACAACCACCATTGCGAAGGCGCATTGGCAGACTACTCTTCTTAGAATCGATCTCATGACCAACCTCCTTGTCACAAGCCGGGATGTGCCGTCCCGGCATTTGAAGGTCCGGAATTTCAGCCGAACGTTATTTCATGAAGGCCGTCGGCGGAAAGGGGGTCCGGCGTCGAGGTCTTCGAAAGCGGCGTCGTCCAGAGTCCGTAGGGGAAGTCCAGACCTGCCGAGTATATAACAGATTCCAACCTTTAGCGGCAGGCAGATTAGGCAGGTTTTTGGGGGGCCAGAGTGCGGAGGCATTTGGAGACGGCGGCGACAATCTGCTCGTGGACTTGGTCGATGGTGAGGTCGCCTTCAATGAGGAGGACGCGGGCGGGGTCGCGGGCGGCGATCTCGTGGTATTTCTGCCAGACGCGGGTGAAGAAGGCGTCCTGCTCCTGCTCGAAGCGTGTTTCGTTGAGGCCGGTGTTGGTTTCAACGTGCTGATTGCGATGGCGGGCGCGGGCGAGCGAGAAATCGAGGCGGGGCAGCAGCAGGAGGGTCAGGTCGGGCTGAAGGTTGGCGCAGAGGAGCCTGTGGAGTTCGAGGACGGGCGCGGAGCCAAGCTCGCGGCCGCCGCCCTGGTAGGCCTCGGTGGAGTCGGTGAAGCGGTCGCAGAGGACGATTTTCCCGGCGTCGAGGGCCGGCTGGATGACCTCGGCGATGGCCTGGGCGCGGTCGGCAAACATGAGGGCCATTTCGGTCATGGGCGCAAGGCCGATGGAGCGGGAGTCGAGTACGAGGGAGCGGATGCGGTCGCCGGTCACGGTTCCGCCGGGCTGGCGGGTGAGGACGACGCCCTCTGCCGGGTCCCGCTGCTTGAGCCACGCGGCGAGTCGCTTGATTTGGGTGGTTTTGCCGGAACCGTCAAGACCTTCGAGGGTGATAAAGAGACCGCGCGGCATGGAAGGAGTTTACCACTCGAATTAATCATGCACATGGTAAGGGAGGCGCCCGAGCCCAATTAAATTGACCATGGGTGCTGACTACTGTACTTCGGTTGTGTTACAAGAGAAAGAATTTGAACGTCACCGGAGGGTCGCCGCAGCGGGCACTCCATTGGAGTAAAACTTGAATTTCCGCACCCTTCACAAACTCACCGTTTGCGGCTTTGTTTTGTGCACACTGCCGTTTGCCAGCCGCCTGATGGCGCAGAATCTGACGTTGGAAGGCCAAACCGGCGGGTTTCTGACGCCGACCGCCTATGTGGTCTACACCGACAAAGACCACGTCTTTTCGCACCCGGCCGTAGGCTTCCACTTCATCGACACCTCCGCGGTGATCGGCGATATTGAGACCTTCAGCGTCACCGAAGGCTTCGCCAACCGGGCTGAGGTGGGTTATACCCGCAGCGTACACCAGCTCGGCAACAGCACTGTGCCCAGCGAGGGTGCGTTCAGCAATTTATGGAACTTTGACGGTATGAACGTCTTTCACGGCAAGGTGGTGGGAATCAAGGACGGGCAGTTCGGCCCGTGGACGCCGGGTGTGGCAGTTGGCGGCGTGGTGCGCACCGACGATAAATTCGTCTCGGGCGCGTTGGTGCAGCAGATTGCCGCGCTGCAGGGGGCCGTTGTGCCTGCGAAATCTTACACCAATGGGGACGTGTACATAGCCGTGACGAAGACCTGGGCCAAGCCGCCGGTGCCGTTCCTGGTGAACCTGGGCTGGAAAGCCACCAATGCCACGATCTTCGGCATCGGCGGCCAGAGCACGCGGTTTGGCGGACGATTCTTCGGCGGGCTGGGCATTCCGCTGCCCCTATTCCACGGGATCGTGGCAGTGCCTTCGGCGGGATTCACACAGGAACCGCACACGGCGGTTAACCTGGGCGCAATCATTCCGACCATCGGGCCGTACAACGGAGTCCATCTGCCCACGACTCTGGACTACGCCGTACGCGTGACGCAGAGGGAACATCCGCACTTTGCCTTCGACATCGGCATCGGCCAGGTGGCCGGAAATATCGGCACCGCGGTGCTCCCCACCGGCTTGCTCCCGCCGTATCCAACAACGATCGCCCTGCCGGTGAATCTCGAGGCGCGGCATGCGGTGGGCATGGGACTGAGTTACCGCTATTGAGAGGAGAGCGGCACACCGCCGCAGAGAGCGCTCTCGCCACCGAGGCCCACGGTCAGCCGTGGGCCTCGGTGCGTTGGGGGTCTTCCTGGGAGACCCTCATCCCGGCAATCTCGACTTCGAGTCCGCCGAAGTCAGGGTGGGTGTTTTCGCGGATGCGGTAGGCGAGGTCGATGAGAGAGCCTCGATCCAGTTGGAGCGAAGCGGCGCGGGCGGCAAGGTTCCAGCCGATGGCGCGAATGGCGCTGCTGGAACCGGCGAGCACCGGTTCCCGCGGTGGGTTTTGTGCAGCTTGTTGGGCCATGGATTGCTGGGCTAGTTCAAGGCGGATGTGGCGATCTTTCATGATGCGGGGCGGGGCGAGCAGGCGCACATTGCGGGCTACGAAGATGGGCTCGGGGTTGCCGTGGCCGAGGGGCTCAAGCTTGCGCAGCCAGCCTGCGAGCACGGGGGTAATGCGATCGAGGGGCAGTTCGGCGTGGATGCGGAGAAGGTGCTCAGGCTCGCGGGCGGCGAGATGCTCTTCCGCGTAAAGGCGCAGGCGGCGTTTGAGGTCAGGCAGCGCAGTGGCGGGCATGGCAAAGCCGATGGCGAATGCGTGGCCGCCGAAGCGGGTGAAGAGATCGGCGCAGGATTCGATGGCGTTGAGCAACTGGAATCCGTCGACGGAGCGGCCGGAGCCGTGGGCCACGCCGTCCTCGACGCTGACGACGATGGCGGGTTTTGCGGTGCGCTCGACGACGCGCGAGGCGAGGATGCCAATGACGCCGCGATGCCAACCCTGGCCATCGACGACCAGCAGGCGGTCTGAAAACAGGCCGGAATCGGTTTCGAGGAGGGTCTCAATTGCGGTGAGCGCCGAGGCTTCGGTGTCGCGGCGCTCGCGATTGAGGCGCTCGAGCTTTGCGGCCAGTTCGGCGGCGCGGGCGGGGTCGCGGGTGGAGAAGAGCTCGACGACCTCGGAGGCAACGTCCATGCGGCCGGCGGCGTTGATGCGCGGGGCGAGGCGAAAGGCTACATCGAAGCCGGTGAGTTGTTTTGCGGCGGGGTCGAGGGCTGCGGCGGCAAAGAGCGCACGCAGGCCGACGCCGACGGGTTTGCGCAGCTCGCGAAGGCCAAGGGCGGCAATGACGCGGTTTTCGCCACGGAGGGGAACGGCATCGGCGATGGTAGCGATGGCGGCCATTTTCAAAAAACTTGGCAGGGTTTTGTCGCGGGTGCGAGCGGTGTCGCGGCGCTCGAGGACGGCCTGGGCCAGCTTGAGGGCGATGGCTGCGCCGCAGAGGGATTTCTCAGGGTAGGGGCAGCCGGGCTGGTTGGGATTGAGGATGGCCAGCGCGTGAGGCACCGCATCGTCTGCCTGGGTGAGGTGGTGGTCGGTGATGATGAGGTCGAGGCCAAGCTGGCGGGCGGTCTCGGCCTCGGCGAACGCCCTCATGCCGGTGTCGACGGTGATTACCAGGCGAACGCCGTCGGCGTATGCGGCTTCAAGAACGCTGGATTGCAGGCCGTAACCCTCGCGGAGGCGGTGGGGGACGTGAAAGCGCGCAATGCCGCCGAGCATCTCAATGGCGGTCTTGAGCAGGACGACGGCGGTGGTGCCGTCCACGTCGTAGTCGCCGTAGAGGAGGGTAGGCTCATGGTTGGCGATGGCCTGTTCCAGCCGCTCGACGGCTGCGGCCATGCCTAACATCAGGAAAGGATCGTTCAGGTGAGCGAGGTCCGGGTTGAGGAAGGCGTAGGCCTGGCTGGGCGAGGCGATGCCGCGGGCGACGAGCAGCTCGGCGAGTACCACAGGGAGGCGAGCGGCTTTGGCGAGAGCGGCGGCTTGGTCGGGATGCGGCTCAGCCAAAGTCCAGACTTGGCGTGGGGGCTGGCGGAGCGTGCCGGCTGGGGTGGCGGGATTCAAGTGGGAGCTTACTCGTCCTCGTCATCGGCTCCATGGACGTCGTCGATGACAATGTCCTGAAAGCTTTCAATGTCTTCAAGGAGCGCCTGGTACCGCTCATACCATTCGGTGGTGGTCTCGTGGAGAAAGACCAGTCCCTGATAAACGAAGCCGAGCTGGATGTAGCCGAGGTTGCCGGCGTACTTGCGCAGCCATTGGGCCTCGACCAGCTCAGTGGCCTCTTCGTCGGGGAAGTTCATTTCGCCGGCTTCCTCGATGAGCGCGTCGAGTTCTTCGCGTTCCAGCGCCATCTCACTGAAGGTGACAAAGGGAGCGCCGACGTGCTTGGCCATCTCGACAAAGTCTTTCCATGCGTCGGGGTTGCTTTCTCCCTCCCAAACGATGGAGGGAATGTCCTCGGTGACGTACCCAGGGAGGCGTTGCAGGCCGTGGCCTTCGATAAAGGCCACCATGTCGTCTTTCAGCGAGAGAAGATTTTCCGTAGTCATAGTCAAGTATCCATTTTCGCAGATGGGGGCGGGTGGGCGCTTGGGTATTGTGGAAAGTTCGATTCAGAGATCAGAGATCAGGGATCAGGGATCAGGGCGCTCAGGTTAGTCTGGAGTCGTATCGATCGGGGAGGAACAAAGCTTGCCTGGGTTTGAACGCCATGTTTTTGTCTGCCACAACAGCCGCCCCGCGGATGCGCCACGGCCGTCTTGCACTGCGGATGGAAAGAGCGATCTGCACACGCGGTTGCAGCAGCTTGCCAAGGCCGCTGGTCTGGGCGCGCGGGTACGGATTAACAAGTCAGGGTGCCTGGACCAGTGCGAGCATGGTCCGATGGTCGTGGTTTATCCGGAGGCGGTTTGGTATGGCAACGTGCGGCCGGAAGATGCGGCGGCGATTGTGGAGGAGCACCTGGTTGGCGGGCGGCCGGTGGAGCGGCTGCGGGTGGCCGACGAGTGCCTGAACACGAAGAGCTGCCCGCACCTGGGGTGAGGGGACGGACCAGGTTGGGCTCCATGTAAAGGGGAGGCTCGGAACCCGGAAGTTGTAGATTCAAATGCTTATGGGAGGCAGTACTCTGGAAGGGGCCAACGCGAGCGGGGAGTTGAAGCTTCGACCTGCCGTTCCCGCATTCGAGTCACGAAATAAGACCGATGGGGACGGGTTGAATATCGGGTGAGATTCCTCCACTTGCTTCAGCGCAACCATGAGCGGTCAAGTGGGCGGGATGCAAACGAATTCTCTAAAAAAGGGTGGAAGTGCGAGGCCGTAACTTTGCCATGTAAGGCTGTCACCGGGAGGGCGCCATTTCAGTACGATTGCGGTTAGGGGATCTGATGATCCGCGCGAAACTTGTCACGGAAGAGGATGTGGCAAACGCAGTGGCGCGCATAGCGGAGCATGGCGGGCGGCTCGGCGATAATCTGGTGGCCATGGGGCTCATCACGCAGGAGGTGCTGGAAGCCTTTATCCATCGCATCCCGACCGAGCCGACCGATATTGCTGCAACCGGGATTGACGAGACCCAACTGCTTGCGCTGCTGATGAAGCTGATCTACACGGGGCGGCTGGAAACCAACCGCCAGTTTGTTGAAGCCATCAAGCTGCCTTACCACCTGGTGCTCGATCTTGTGCAAATGGCCGTGGACCGAGCACTGCTTCGCACCCTGGGATCGCGCGACTCCGACAGCCTGATGGACATGAGCTACGCGATCACCGACGAGGGCCGGAGGTGGACGATCGACGCTCTGCAGAGGTTGAGATATGTGGGGCCTGCGCCGGTGACCATCGAGGAATTCACCGACCAGGTGAACCTACAGAAGCTCACCAACGAACTGGTTACTATCGAGCGCATCCGCAAGGCGCTGGGCGACCTGACCTTCGACGACAGCATCGTGGAACAATGCGGACCGGCGTTGAACTCAGGCCGTGCCATGCTGCTCTACGGTCCGCCCGGCAATGGCAAAACCTCGGTTGCGTTTCGGCTAGCCGGCGTTTTCAACGACGTGATCTACGTGCCTTATGCAGTCTCCATCGAGGGTCAGATCATTCGCGTCCACGATCCCAGCATTCATAGGCCGCTTAAAACGGAGCCGGCGGCCAGCGACGAAGTCACCACCTCTTTTCTGCGGACCGATGAGTTCGACGCGCGCTGGGTTCCCTGCCGCAGGCCTTTCGTGATGGCCGGCGGCGAATTGACGCTGGAGATGCTTGACCTGAGATACGACCCCACCGGCCACTTCTACGAGGCGCCCCTGCATGTGAAGGCATTGGGCGGCTGTTTCATCATCGACGACTTCGGCCGCCAACTGGTGCGCCCAACCGACCTGCTCAACCGCTGGATTGTGCCCCTGGAGAGCCGGGTGGACTACTTGAAACTGCATACGGGAAAGACGTTCAGCATTCCGTTTGAAGAACTGATTGTTTTTTCAACGAACCTTGAGCCGGAAGACCTGATGGACACGGCTTTTCTGCGGCGGCTTCCGTACAAGATCGAGATCGGGGCGCCGAGCCTGGACCTTTACAGGCAGATTTTCGAGAAGGAGTGCGCACGACAGGGATTGGCGATGCCGGACCAGGCATTCGAATTCATTGTGCATAAGATCGTAGACGAAAAGGAACTGGAATTAGCGGCGTATCATCCGCGGTTCATCGTGGATCAGGTGGTGGCGACCTGCCGGTTCATGGGACAGAAACCCCATTTCGAGCCGCGGTTCATTGAATATGCGATCAACAATTTGCGGGTAAAACGCGGGCACGGGTCGAAGCCCGCTACGCGGACTTCCGCTCATGTGAATTGAACGGGGTTCGAGGGCCGAAAAGGACTGGCAAAAGGCATTCGATCAGTGGAGATACCCACCCTCGCCACAAAACCAAGAACGTGGCGAGGGTGGGGTGCCCAGATTTCAGCAACGGCGAAAATGGCCTAGGAAGGCTTGTTGTTGGTGGAATGCACGATGGTGATTTGCGTCTTGCCGCCATATTGCGACTGATTGGCAGTCACCGTGACCATGACGGATTCATCCTTGCCTTTGTTGGCAGTGATGATCGCGCTGGTCGCGTTATCGAAGGTAGAGGCGTCGGAGCCCAGCTTGTCTTTGTAATAGCTGACTACCTGGTCCTTGGAGTCAGGCGTCACAAAGACGGCAGAGACCATGGAGCCGGTGGGCAAAGTCATTCTCATGCTGCCCTTGCCCTCTGTGGCGCCGGGGTAGATGTCGGTGCCCAGATCGGAAGCGGTGAATGTCTCGTTCGAGTTGGCGGTAATGGTACCGTTGGGGGTGTTCATTGTGAACTGGCCGTTGGGGCCGGATACATGGACGGCGCGCGCAACACGCCAGACCATGAAGCCGACGGCTCCTGCGCCGAGAATCCCGAGTCCAACGAAGACGAGGATGACAATCAGGATGATCTTGAGCGCGCTGGGCCCGGACTTGACCGGCGCGGGCGCGGGGGCTGGTTGGATAGGCCCCACAGACGCGGCGCCGGGTGTCGCCGGAGCGCCGGTCGCCGTGTGGGTTTGCTGGTCGTGGGCTGCTTGATCTCCGCTGTTCGGAATGTCGCTGGGCACAGTGATCTCCTTTTCCTTTGGTTTTCGGCGGGGGAAACCATCTGCTTCCCCGGCAACGCCAATATACCTCAAGATGCTCTCGCCAAGTCCGTATTTTTTGTTCAATCTCATCGCAGAATCACTGGCCAAGGTACGGGCAGATTGGGACGGAGGGTATTTGGGGGAGAAACCAGGGGCTCCTGATGCTTCTTTGGGCATTTCCGGATGGAATGTGGCGGCAGTGTACATAGGGTGGGCGGATGAGGTATCCTGAGGCTTAGCTCATGATCTTTTCCCGCGATTACATAGGGTATCTGGCCCGCCGAACGGTCAAGCACCTCATCGACGCCAAGCTGATCACCACCAGTGACTTGAAGGTGGTGGAGGCGCGTGTTGCGGCGGGGTTGGTTGAGGAACTTTCGCTTGAAGACCGCATCAACGATGAAGTGCGCGTGATCCTCGACGCGTATTCCGAGGAGATGCGGAAGTCAGGCGCGCAATATGCCGAGATGTTCAAGAAGGTGAAGACCGAGCTGGCGAAGAAGTACAAGGCGGTGCTATGAGGATCAGCCCCGACAAGCTCAACAAGCTGGCCCACACGGTTGCCGATACGCTGGCGGAGATCGACGAGGTAGGGTTTCTGGAGGATCGCAATACGATTCGCCAGGAGGCGCGCAAGGCGCTCACTGCTCTGCTCGCCGAGGAGGCGAAGATCGACAACGCCGCCCGGACGAAGATCGCCAACCAGCGGAAGATTATCCAGGAAGGCTCTCAGGAGTGGGAGATTCTGTACCGCAAGTACTACAACGATGAGGTGCGGAAGCTGGGGATCTGAAGCGGCCTTTTCAGCGGCAGAGGCGTCTTTGGCAGCGGCACGGATCTTTGTTAAAGTAAGTGAGTGGCCGGCGACGGCTGCCCCGTCAAGTGTGTGGCGCTATCGTCTAGGGGTTAGGACGTGAGATTACCCGTATCTAGTCGTATTATCTCCTCTCGAATCAAATAATTACCTCAAAATAAAAGACTTATACACAGAATTCCCCGCAACCAATTTTTGTTTAGAATGCACCAGAATTGCTGCTTTTAGGCCATTTTTGCGGGCTCTGCTAGTACGGAGTGCTAGGAAGCGCTGTGTCATTTCGAGCGAGAGCCTGAAGTAAAGAGACTACCCTGTACTACAAAAAAATTGTAGTATTGTGACATGGCCCAGTCTCACCGAGAAGCGTCGCGGCGGCTGTTCGACCTCGCGGAGCAGCAGCAAGGCTTCTTCACGACGAAGCAAGCCAAAGCGGCCGGATTTGCCGAAAATACGCATCCCTACCACGTGCAGGCCGGCAACTGGATCCGGGAACACCGCGGCATCTACCGCCTGACGCTGTTCCCGGCGCCGGATCGGCCCGATCTTGTACTTTGGTCGCTCTGGTCGCGAAACCGGAAGGAGGAGGTCGATGGTGTCTACAGTCATCAGACAGCGCTGAGCCTCTATGAACTGTCCGACCTGAACCCGGCCAAGCTCCATATGACCGTTCCGACAAACTTCCGGCGTAACAGCGATATCCCAGGCATTGTCGCCCTCCATTATCGCGACCTGCTCAAGAGCGAAATCCAGGCCGGACCTGGCTACAATTACACTCGGCCGCTGCGAACGATTCTTGACCTGATAGAGGCCGGCACGGTTGAGCGGACGTTTATACGTCAGGCGCTGCGGCAGGCTGTTGACCGCGGGCTCATCACGCGCCAGCAACTTCGGAACGCACAACTGAGCGAGACGGCGCGCAAGATCGTCGAAGATGCACTGCGGCGGCCCGCATAATGGCGATTCCGAGAACATATGCGACGGCGGGAGCCTTCCGCAGAGCCCTGGAAGAACGTCTGAAAAGCATGTCCCAGACCGAACAGATCGATATCAATCGCCTCAGACGTCAGGTATCCTTCGATCGTTTACTGGCGAGGCCATTCCGGGAAGACCCGGCAGGCCAAGTGCTCTTCAAATGAACACGTTCATAGATGGATTTTGGACGGACTTTTATCTCGCTTTGGTTCCGGAACCTCCATGCTCCCCACTTCTCACTTCAAGCAATGGGCTGCTGGCGGAACTTCAAGCGGCGGCCAAGGGAAATCGGTGAACCCTTGCCGACTTGAACGAAGCCGCTGCGGCGGCGGACGCTTACGCGTGTTCCTCAGCCGGCATGATTGGCTGAAGGCATAGTTTTGGTCACAGAGAAGGAGGATTCTCTGTGACCCATCTACGTCAGA
>Ga0224558_1001315_pt1 | contig 26381 bp, 23 predicted proteins | sample 714S32024metaG_FD_180682 | JGI IMG/M metagenome (GOLD analysis project Ga0224558, IMG submission 180682) | Peat soil microbial communities from Stordalen Mire, Sweden - 717 S3 20-24 | ecosystem: Environmental > Terrestrial > Soil > Wetlands > Peat | place: Sweden: Norrbotten County, Stordalen... | reverse complement strand
GGGTGGCATAATAAAACCAATAGGAGTCCCCGAACCTGGCGGCCATGACCGCCGGGCCTTTGGCTTGCCCCCCCCACTCGCTTGCGGCTGCTTTGAACTGGCGGAATCGCTCGGCGGTTTCGGAGCGAATCGTGCGGCCTTTCAATTCGACCTTAACTCCCGCGAGTTCCTGAAAGAGGAGCAGCGCCTCCTCGTACGGCCGGGGGATTCGCGCGTAATCGAAGTTGTCGAGTAACCGGAGGTGCTCGACCGCTCCTTTCAAATCCAGGTTCAGCAAATAGTCGGCCATGAGATATTCGAAAGCCATTCGGTTGGTGGGATGCGAAGCCAACAGGACCTCGAGCAGGCGTCCCACTGGCAGCCCGTCGTGCAGCACGTCGTTGGTCAACCCCGGAGCGTGCATTGGTGCCAGCTTGGCGCGCTCAGCCGTGGTCATCTGCACGTCCATCGCTGGCCAGGCATCGTTCGCGCGTTCACCCTGGAACGGTATCAGGCTCAGCACGTTCAGGAAGACCTGCGCCGCCCGTGGTCGGTCTTTCACCAGGTTGATGCGCGCCAACAGGCCCAATAGATCGGGACGGGGGCCTTCCATCACCAGGGCCTCGCATGCCATGTGCTCGGCGTCGTTGACCAAACCGAGTTCGAAGAGAGGTTGGCTTCGCGCCCGACAGCCTTCTCCGGTCTTTCCTGAGAGTCCTTCCTCAATCAAGCTGTGAATCGAAAATAGGTCCTCCGCCAGCCGCCCAGTGTGGTACAGGGCCCACTGCACGCGGACCTTAGCAGGATCACTCAGCGCCTTGGCTTGCCTGGCCGCGGCGAGAACCGCTTCGTATTGCCCGCAATTGGCATCGTAGTCAATTTCGGTCAGGAGTTTCCGGTCGCGGTCAAACGTGAGCCATATCGCAGCCCACCCGAACAGAAATGCCAAGACAACCACGGCTAGTCCGCGCCGCGTGATCTGGGCACAGTCGCCGGGCTTAGGGACGGGGGCGCTTGTAGCGGGCTTCGGGAGCAAAACCAGGACTGCTCCGGCGAGGGGAACCGAGGCGTAGAGAGCGGCCACAAGGGCCCAATCGACGCCTTCCCCCCAAGGATTGACCAACCCCGCCATCCGCAGGTTCCCCGCTCCGATGGCCAAAAGAGGCCCGGCCAACGCCAGCACCAGGCAACCTAACCCCGCAGCCCAGTTCCGCCTTGGGATGAACACCAGCAGGCAACCCAAGACCGCAAACAGGAGGGCGGACCAAAGCCCGGACAACCAGAAAAGGAGACTGCAAATCAATCCGCTCACTGCCGCCAAGAACCAAGGGCGCCGCCAGGGCAACAGGATGTATGCTGCGGAGGCGGCTAGCGCGAGGAAAAGGCCAATGCTTACTGCCGGCAACGGGCAACTAAATCGGCCGCGAAGCAGCAAGAGCACAAACAGGGGAACCACGGCAACAAAGCCCGGCGGCCTGCCCCCGATGCGAGCCAGACAAAACAGGGCTCCCAGCAAGACCACGCACTCCGACATGACGAAAACGAGCGCGCCCAGCCAGTTCAGGCAATTGAACTGTGCCAAAAACACCCCGGCATAACTCGCCAGACCTCCTGGGCGACTAAGAAAGGGTTCCAAAAAGGCCCGTTGCCGGAAGAAGTACGGGCCGTAACTGTGATACTCCAACCGGGGCTCTACCCGAAGCCAAACATAAAGAAAGGAACCAACCAGCAGGACGATCACCCCGACGGGGAAAGCAGGCCAGGGCCAAAGGACTGTCTCCACCCAAACTTTTCGGTTGGGGCGTTGCTGCAGCATCTGTCATCAGTATAGACGGACCGGGACCTCCTCTCGCAAGCCCGAATCCGGATGAGTTTACCGGCGCATGGCGGTTCGTTGACCTTGCACCGTGGACGTTCCATCTGGCGAGAGGATATTGCGGGCTCAACCGGTTTGCGTTGTCTCTGTCTTGTAGATCTCCATCCCACGAGCTTGATAGTTGGCAAGGGCGGCGGGATGGTCCAGCGTGCAGGTGTGTACCCACACTCGCCGGGGCTCCATCCGCCACGCATCCTCAATCGCCCTGGAAAGCAAAGGGCCTCCCAAACCACGGCCGACAAACGCGGGAAGAAGCCCAAAATACATGATCTCGACCTCATCCCCGTCGTGGTGCAACTCGTAGTAGCCCGCCGGCGAACCGTCATAATAAGCGGCGAAGGTCCGCAACCGATCGGACTCGGCATACTGGCGCCACTGGTCATCCGTCCAATCGCGTTTATCATTCCACGCCCAGGGGCTGCCCACCGTCAAGTAAAGGAACTTGTTGAACTGCCATTGTTTCACCGTCGCCTCGCCAATCCAAAACCGCTCATCGGCGCACAGCTTGGGACGCAGTTCCGCAAGCGATCGCATCTCGAGGTAAGTGGTGATGACCGGGACAGAGGACGCCGCGGGCACGCCTTGATGGCTCAAGTCGCTGGCGGTCATTGAGTTAGATTTCCGGTCCACGGCGCACGAGACGGACGTAATTGTAGATGCGGATGACATCGCCTTGCGGGCCGCGGCCATGGGGGAACATCCCCGGATCACCGGCCTTGGGGTCGCTGCGCTGCGAGCCGGCTCCGTGCACATCTACATAGTGGTAGTCACCAGCCTCCCTGCCCTGCGGCTCCATACCTGGCGGCCCTCCGCCACGCGGGCCGCCAAAGCCAGGTCTTAGGCCAGGGCCAAATCCACCGCGCTGTGGGGGAGGTCCGCCCACGATGGCGCGGGCGAACATCCACCCCGCCGCCCGGCCGAAGGCGACATACATCGCGGACCCGCCACCACGAAGTCCGGCGTGCGTGGTCGCTGACCAGTAAAACGGATAGTCCACCTGAAATGCTTCGTTGGTAATCACACTGCACGTAAAGATCGGATCAATCGCCGGCGACTGGCTTGTGTCCGGTGCGCGGCTGTAATCCACGATACTTTGCAGTTCCTTCACGCTCGGCAGGCGCCAATCATCGTGGCCGAAAAGCTTCTCCGCATTCTTCTTCTCGGCCCAGGCCAGCGCGTCCTGCCAATTCATGGCCTGGCCGCTGTCGGCCCTGGACCACGTCAAGCCAGTGGCCCGGTCGGTGATGGTGCCGTCACCGTTGTCATGGAAGTCGTTTTGCCCGTAAGCCGGATTGCCGCGCACGCAGATAACGAAGAACGTCTTCTCCACGCCTCCGAAAGGCATCTGCAAGTCGTAGCCCTTGATCCGGCCGTCGGCGAAGTTGACGCCAAAGAGCTTCCCGAATCCGCGTGCGGATGTGCCGACATACTTGGTGCTCGAAGCATACTGCGAATCAATGACCCGCTCGCCCGTGGCATCACCGTAGGCGAACATGAAGTACTTCGTATCAAGGTAAGGAATGAGCCCGGAAGCGTCGGCATTCACTAGGCCGCTAGGATCGGTGCCACGCGCGTCGAAGAGGGAATACAGCTCCTTGATGGATGGCAGTCGCCAGTCGGCGAACCCTGCGAACTTGGCGGCGTTGAGCTTGGCCGGAAACGCCTGGGCCTGGGCCAAGGTCAGCTTGTCGCGTCGGGTCAACACGCCGTCGCCGTCGGTGTCCGGGCTGCGTTGCCAGGTCAGGCCGGTCACCATGTCACACACGGTGAGACCATCGGCGCTGAGCGTGTAACTGGCCGGGTGGCTGTGGAACTGAGCATCCTGGCCGTAAAAGGGCTCACCCGGCTTCGGTGGCGCAATTTCTCCACGGTCGTCGTAGCACTTGGCCTGGCCGGTATCAATGATAGCGTAAGGTTGAGCGGCGCGAAGCTCACTGGCCAACAAGACTGTCGCTAACGCCAGAAGGAATGCTGACATCTTCACGGTTATCACTATTGCCACCGCCGAGGCGGATGTCAGGCTGGGTCTCCGCGTCGAAGGCGACGCGGGGCACGGTCCGTCTCCCCAAGCCGCGCCAACAGATAACTGCGCATGAAAGTCAGCCGCGTGCCGTTGAGGAGAAGCACTCTGCATCTACCGTGGAACAACGGCTGCAGCTCCTTGATCTGGGCGCGATTCACCAGTGTCGAAGAGCTGATGCGGAGGAAGCGGTCCCGTGGCAGCTTGGTTGCCACGGCGGCGAGGGTCTCGCGGAGCAGGTGCGTCTGCTTTCCAACGTGCAGGGCCACGCAATCGTCCACTGCCTCTAGCCACTCAACATCCGCCAGCCGCAAGAAGACCATGAGGCCGTTGGAATTCACCGCGATATGTTCCTCCTGGAGCGGCTCCGGGCAGAAGCCCTCCAACAGCCCTTCTGACTTCTGCGGCGCCACCCACTTGAGCGGGACAGGAGCTTGGCTGGCAACGGGCTTGTGGCACTTCGTCCGTGCGCACGGCAAGGTTCGGCTCAGAATGCGCGTTGGTCGGGCTGTCAGCCTGTGCGCCAGCGGGGACTTGAGGATGCACCCTGCCCTTCCTCGCCAACGAACTCGTGTTCGACCCAGCATGGAGGCATTCTGGCTGCGGCCCGGAGACACGACAATGCGCCCGATTACGGAAGCAGCTTCCGGACGACTACGGAGGACTCCGAGAGCAATGGAACAGTATCCTCGCATCTGCGTGGATCCGCCTGCGGCCGGCGCAGGCGGTAAAAACGAAGATCTGCTTTGCCCGACGCGGGCACCAGCCACTGGTTAGTAAAGCTGGCGATCAACGTCCAATCCTGCGGTGGCAAAGACGCGGCTTCTTCAAGGGTAAAATCGCTGTAGCGTGCGGGCCAAGCGACCAGCGCCTGCCCTCCCCCGCCCCTCCCTGCCGTGTGCTGGCAGGTGCGAATCCAAATGGCCGTGCCGGCTTTCGGCACGCCATACCGGGCAACGTAAAGCTCAGTGATGTCGCTCCAGCCGTCGGTCGGGGGCGGCAGCAGCCCGAGGAAGGGAAAGTGCTGCACAAAGCGGACGCCGGTCCTGACCGGGATGGCGCCTTGTACCAGCGTGTATTGAGCCGGCGGGCTCGGGACGCGGAGCTTGAGAGTGATCTTGCCACCAGCATTGGTAATGACCAACTCGGCCAGCAGAAGCAAGAGGAGGAAGAAGAGCGCGCAGCCGAAGAAGAAACGGTTGCAGCCATGATTGCAGAGCACGAACGGGAGGGGACAATGGCCCGCTCTCGGGAAGCCGACGCAATACCCCACCCTGGATTTACGTTCCCCGAACCTCCGCGAAGCATCTTCGATGATGTGGATGTGTGACCGGTTTCAACACACAATTGCCCTAACGTAACGGGGAGACGATCAGGGCCACAATCAGGATCACGCCGATGAGAACGACGGCACAGCACCCGCGAGAGCGGCGGAGTTGGTTTAGTCAGATTCTATTTCACTATAGTTAGCGCTTTCACCGAGCGGTGAAATGCCTATATTTACTGAAATAAGTAGTTGCCGCATTTCATTGGACGTGGCATTTTCACCATAAGATGAAAACGGTTGAAACACTGAAAGATCGTGGCTTTGAGCCTCAATTCGAGGCTTTATTGCGCGGATTGCTTGGGCGCGTGCCCTTCCTGAGGCTCGCCTCACTCAGAAGGGATGCGCTGGTTTCCCCGGACTCGACCGACCGCGCCGACCGGTTGGCGCAGGTGACGGCGGGCGACCGCAAGTGGACGCTGGTGGTGGAGGAAAGGCGCCTAGGACAACCCCGAGAGGTGCGGACGGCGGTGCTGCAACTGGAGAGTTACCTCAAACATCTGCCAAAAGATGTGCCGCACTATGGGTTGCTGCTGGCGCCGTTCATCTCGGAGGAGTCGGCCAAGATCTGCACCGAGGCGGGCATCGGCTACGCGGACCTGGCGGGCAACGCACGGTTGTCGTTTGATCAGGTGTTCATCGAGACGCGCGGAGCGGACAATCCATTTCGGGAGAAGCGTGAAACGCGGTCGCTCTTCGCGCCTCGGGCCACGCGGGTTTTACGGGTCTTGCTGCAAGGACCGCTGCGCGCGTGGAAGGTGACGGAGCTTTCGGATTTGGCGCGGGTCAGTCTCGGTTGGGTCAGCGCGGTGCGGCAGCAGTTGCTGGCGCGCGAATGGGCGGCGGAAGCGCTGGGCGGTCTGCGGTTGACGAAGCCGGGGGCGGTGCTGGACACCTGGGCGAAGGCGGATGATTGGGAAAAGCGGACGAGAGTGCAGGAATACTCGCTGCTGTTGAGCGGCGACCCGCTGCACCTGGCGGAAAAGCTGCAAGAGGCTTTGAAAACGGAACCGCCGGTGTTTACGCAATGGTTTGCCGGCTGGTTGCGGCATTCCCACACGACGCCCACGGTAGTGACCGCCTATGTGGATAGGTTTCCCAATGAATCGGTCATTGAGGAAGAATTGCTCGCGCGGCGGGTGTCTGCGAATGGCGGCTTGCGACTCGTGCTGCCCAAAGAGGAAGGAGTGTTGAACCCGTCACAGACCGTGCGCGGGTTCAAGCTGGTTTCGGATGTGCAGATCTATCTTGATTTGATCCGCGCCGGATTACGCGGCGAAGAGCAGGCGGTGGAGTTGCGGAAATGGCCGGACTTTGGGGGAGGGTGGGCATGAGTAAGTTCGGAACGTTTGGGGATTATCCGAAGGAGAGCCTGCTGTCGGCGGAAGCGGCGCTGCTGACCGCGTGGCGTTCGCTGGAACGATACCACGAAGACCTTGTGCTCGTGGGTGGGTTGGCCGTGCATTACCTCACGAAGCGCGACGTGGCCGGCTTGCCGGGTGCGGTGACAATGGATGTGGATTTCGGCATCTCGCTGGCGGCATCCGGCGCACAGTATGGGACGATCAAGACTGACCTGGCAGGGCTGGATTTCAAGTTGGAGGGCAATCGTTTGGTCCGCAAGTCTGGGAGCCTTAATCTCTATCTGGATTTTCTCACAGAAGACCCGCCTTCGGTGACCGGCACTCGCGTGGTGGACGATGTGGTCGCCAGTGTGATTCCCGGAGTGAATCGAGCGCTGGCCTGCCGGCGAATGGTGAACGTCAAAGGGCGCGACCTCTATGGGGCGGGGCAAGAATGCAAAATGGCAGTGGCAGACATCGGCCCACTGCTTGTGCTCAAGCTCAATGCGTTTGGCGGGCCAACAGGACGGCGACTTCCGAAGGATGCTTACGACGTGCTGCTCGCGGTTACGGGATTTGTGGACGGACCTGCGGCAGCAGTGGCGGCGTTCCGTGTCGAGTCGAAGGCTGGCAATACGGGCTATACGTTTGCCCTGACGACTTTGCAAAAAGACTTCTCTCACCCTGACCAAGATGGCCCAATCCGCGCAGCCGAATTTCATCCGGGCGATGCCTTTACCCGCGACCGCATCCGACAGGATGTTGCCACGGTCGGGAGGTTTCTTCTCGGAGGCTAGGGCAGATCGAAGAAGAAAGCTGAAACGCAGAAAGGTCAAGCCCCAGACTGAAATGGGACAACGAGACCACAGGACTACGGGACCACAGGACTACGGGTCCGGCGCGTACATCGCGACCTTTGCCTTCTGAAAGCTCGCATTAGGGGGTGGCAAATCCTTCAGGGCCTGGTCGTAATTGACGATGTACTGCCACCAGTTGTTGTAGAACCCGTCCGTGACCCCGCTGCCGTGCGGCAGGTGCGTCATCCACCATAAATGATGGCCGGTTATCCCTTCCCAGCCGCCAGTCGTGGCGTTCAGGAACTTCTTGTGCCGCGGCAAGCTCGGGTAGCTCAGCCAGTCGTCGGCGTAAGTCCACACCTTATTGGTGTTGCTCCAATCGTAGTCGCCCACCGAATTGGGTGCGCAGTGGACCGACCCAACTTCTGACTCTCCCGGAAAGTCCTTATCCACGCGCGTGAACTGGTCCCACGGATTCCCGCGCTTCGACTTCGAATCCCACACACCCTTCCCCACCGTCAGCGAAAGCACGCTCTCGATCCGATGGCAGTAGCTTTCGAGCATCTCGCCTTCGCCGCGTTCGTAATTCCAGCCCATGATCCAGACTGTCTTGCCGATGTCCGGAATGTCATAGGGCCGGTAAAACCAGGGGTTCTCCGTCTGGTAAGGAATTCGATCCCCTGGAATCTTCCAATGCAGTTCGTCCCAGGCAAAATACGGCGCTCCCCATAGCCAGATCTCGCTGGCATTCAGCGTCTTAATCCTGGTGGCCAGGTCGAACTTCTTGAACAGCCATTGGAAGCTGGTCATACCCTTGTCAGCCTTGTCCCGGTCCTTTTCCCACATCGCCAAGAACGCCTCCTCCGTATAGGTGAACCCGTTCCGGAAGGTTGGGAATCCGTCGTAATCGACCTTCTCAACGACATGATAATTGACAAACCCGTGGCTGGCGGCCCGTGCATCGCTGACCATCTTCTCGGTCAACTGCCACGGGTCCGACCACTTCATGTGTTCATGCAGCTTGAGTTCACCTCGCGTCTTGAGGACCGGATCCATGTTGATGACGATGACATTGACCGCTTTCGCGACCTCAGGGCCCGCAGCCACAACGTCGCCAGTCGCCCCGCCCTGGGACCCGCTTACGCCACCAAGAAGAAGAACCGTGACACAGGATGCCCAGGTGAGCCAAATAAGTGGCTTTCGGAGCATGGTGGGCATTTGTGTATTCATACCATGGTGTTCTGCACTGTAACCTGTGCAATTGTTCCGCTACCAGCAAGCCTTCCTTTGTTTCGGGACAATAGCGACTTTCGCCTACAGCCAGGCGGGCCCAAGCCCCGCCTCACCGCGGTTTCCCCACGCATTCCCCAGGCTTGTGGAGGGCTTGGGGGCCGCGTGGGGGTGGCTTGGGGTGGCTTCGCCGGGTTCGTAGCAGACTCCGGTGCGTACCCGACCACTTGACTAGCGAGCGAACATGGTCAATTATTAAAAGAAGCTCGTGAAACCCGAAGACAATTGGCAGTCGTTCAGCCTTCAACGGGACTGAAGGTGTTACGCCGCTGGTCCGAGCGGCCGCCCGGATTGAGGCTTGCGTTGTGCCGCGACGTTCCTGTTCCACGAGTAAGAACCTATAAGAACACCAAGATGAAAACAGAAATGAATACAGCACTCCGTTATGTCACCTTGTTCGCTGCCGCCGCCACGCTCTGGCTAACGACCGGCTGCAACACCGTCTCCACCTCCGTCAGGCAGGACATCGGCGGGCCAACTTATCCGCCCAGCGACCCGGCCCTGGTGCAAATCCTGCGTGTGGCACCGACCCGTGCGCACGTGCGGCTGGGCGAGGTCCAGGCCCAACCGTCCAGCGACAGCGTGCCCGTGACGGAGATCGAAGCCGCGCTGCGCAAAGCCGCCGCGAAAATGGGCGCTGACGCCGCTGTGGTTGTTTACGACAAAACGCAGACCACGGGAGCGTATGTGACTGGCCCCTGGTGGGGGCGTTCTGTGCAGACCGTGCAAGGCCGGGTGATCATCGCCGTGGCCATCAAGTACACGTGACATTGACCGCGATCCCTGCTTCGCAACTAAACCAAGGCAAGAAGAGCAAAGCAAACCGTAGATGCAGAACAGGCATATCCTGCTGAGCGTTCTCACCCTGGGCTGGGTGATGGTCGCCTGGCTGTCGGGCGGCTGCAAATCCACGTCGCCTTCTCAATATATTGCGCCGCGGGTTGAAGGCCGCGTCCTGGACTCCCAAACCCATCAGCCGATCAAGGATGTCCGGGTGCGCCGCCTTGCTGCAGACGATAACGACCGAGCCGAGGAGCCGCGGAAAGGCGGGGAGTTGCTCAAAAAGGCACCTGCGGTTCGGACCGCTGCCGATGGCACCTTCGTGCTGGACAGCGTGCGCGACATCGCGCTACTGCAAGAGATCGGCTGGTATTCGCTCAGCCTTACCTTCGAACACCCCGCTTACGACCGGTTCTTCACCAACTACACCCTGGCCAATGCCACCAACACCGTGACCGGCGAACCGCTCATCAAGACGGGTGACATCCTGATGACACCGCTGACAAGATAAAACTAACGCAGGGAACAACCACCTCCTGATTTCAACAGCATACAAATACAACTCACAACCATAACAAAGACACCAACCACTATGAAAACAAACACGCTCAAATGGTCCATTATCTCACTTGCGCCGGCGGCAATGCTCGCCCTTGCTTCCTGCTCGTCCAACTCCTCCACGCCGGCAGGTCTGACGTCCTCATCCGCCGTATATCAGCCGGGCGTGCCCGGGGGCGTCATGGTCGATACCTTCAAGATGACCGCCACCGTTACCGGCATCGACGCCCCCAGCCGTAAGGTGACGCTCGTCACCCGCGACGGCAAAGAGACTACCGTAAAGTGCGGTCCTGAGGTCATCAACTTCGACCAGATCCGGGTCGGCGATCAGCTCAAGATCACAGCGACGGAAGAACTCGCGGTGGCTATGAGCACTGCCGGCGCACCGCCAAGTGACGGCGGAGCTGCGATCGTCGCTCTAGCACCAAAGGGCGCCAGGCCGGGCGGAATGATGGCCAATACCGTCCAGGTCACCGCCAAGGTCACTGCGATTGACGTCAAACACCACAAGGCCACCCTCCAGTTCCCCGATGGCACCACTCACACCGTCGCCGTCCGCCCGGATGTCGACCTGACCCAGCGGCAAGTCGGCGAAGAGGTGGTAATCCGCTCCACCGAGGCCTTGGCGATTTCGGTGGAGAAGCCGTAGCCGTTCCTCCGGCACCACCGCCGAAATCACAGCAGAGGCCGCAGATTAATCAATGAAACCGAACCAAGAAGAACGAACTATGCCCGCAAGATTACACATCCTGCTCACTGGGATGCTGGCCTTCGTCGTTGCGGCGGTAGCCTTCTCTGCCAGAGCAGAAGTCCAAACCACGGGCACGCCGGGCTCGCCCAGTGCGACCACCACCATCAGCGGCAAGCAATTGCCCGCGCCTGACCCGAAGTTCGACGGCGTGATCAAGGACGGTGCCCTGCAGTCGAAAGCATGGTGGGCACCGCGCGTCGTCCCACCGAAGCAGGCGCCCAACATCCTGCTGATCATGACCGACGATTCGGGCTTCGGCGTGCCGAGCACGTTTGGCGGCGTCATCCCGACCCCGGCCATGGATCGTGTCGCAAAGGCCGGGCTGCGCTACAACAACATTCACTCCACCGCGCTCTGCTCACCGACGCGCGCCGCGCTCATCACGGGCCGTAACCATCACTCGGCCGGCTTCGGCGTGGTTTCCGAGCAGTCCACCGGCTTCCCCGGCTACAACAGCATCATCGCCAAAGACAAGGCGACCATTGGCCGCATCCTCCTGGATAACGGTTACGCCACCTCGTGGTTCGGCAAGGATCACAACACGCCGGCGTTCGCCGCCAGCCAGGTCGGGCCGTTCGACCAATGGCCGACCGGCATGGGCTTTGAGTATTTCTATGGATTCGTCGGCGGCGACGCCAACCAGTGGGCGCCCAACCTGTTCCGCAACACCACCCAGATTTATCCGTTCGAAGGCAAGCCGGGGTGGAACCTCGTCACAGGAATGGCCGACGACGCCATTGACTACCTGAACCGGGTCAACCAGATAGACCCCAGCAAGCCCTTCTTCTGCTACTACGTCCCCGGGGCCACCCACGCCCCGCATCACCCGACCAAGGAATGGGTGGACAAAATCCACAACCTGCACCTGTTCGACGACGGCTGGAACAAACTCCGCGACACTATCTTCGCCAACCAGAAGCGCCTTGGGGTCATTCCGCCGGACACCCGGATCGAGCCTTGGCCGACGAACATCCTCAAGAATTGGGAGGACTGCACGCCCGAGGAGAAGAAATTATTCATCAAGCAGGTCGAGGTCTTCGCCGCCTTTGAGGCTTACAACGACTACGAGATCGGTCGCGTCATCCAGGCCGTCGAGGACATGGGCAAGCTCGACAATACGCTGGTCATCTACATCAACGGCGACAACGGCACCAGCGCCGAGGGCGGTCCGCTCGGCACACCCAACGAAGTGGCGTGGTTCAATGGCGTCAGCATGATGCCTATCGCCGATCAGATGAAGTGGTATGACGTCTGGGGCACGGAGCTGACCTACAATCACATGTCAGCGGGCTGGGCTTGGGCCTTTGATACGCCGTTCACCTGGTTCAAGCAGAACGCCTCGCGGCTCGGCGGCATCCGTCAGTGCATGTGCGTTTCGTGGCCCGGCCACATCAAGGACCAGGGCGCCCTCCGCGAGCAATTCTGTCACGTCAATGATATCGTGCCTACCCTTCTCGAGGTCTGCGGTATTCCCGCGCCCGAGTACGTGGACGGTATCAAGCAAGCGCCGATTGAGGGCACGAGCCTGGCCTACACGTTTGACGCGAAGAATGCCAAGGCACCCTCCCGCCACAAGACCCAGTACTTCGAGATGATGGGCCAGTGGGCCCTGTATCACGAAGGCTGGCTGTTGAGCACCGAGGTGAACCGCGCCCCGTGGGAGGCCTTCGGCGCCGCCAATCCCGACCCGCTCAACAACCAGGTGCTCCAACTCTATGACCTGAACAAGGACTTCAGTCAGTCCCAGAACCTCGCTGACAAGTATCCGGACAAGGTGAAGGAGTTGAAGAAGATGTTCATCGAGGAAGGGAAGAAGTATCAGGTCTTCCCACTGGACGCCTCGGTGGCGGGCCGAATCGTGGCGCCCCGCCCGAACATCACCGCCGGCCGGACCGAGTTCGTGTACACCCGGCCAATGATTGGCCTGCCGCAAGGCGATTCGCCGATGATTCTCGACGCCTCCTACACCTTCACCGCGGACATCACGGTTCCGGAAGGCGGCGCGGAGGGCATGATCGTGACCTCCGGTGGACGCTTTGCCGGCTACGGTTTCTATCTGCTCAAGAGCAAACCAGTGTTCCTCTGGAACCTGATTGACCTAGAGCGCGTCAAGTGGGAAGGCCCGGAGGCGCTCGCGCCCGGCAGGCACACGCTGGAGTTCGACTTCAAGTATGACGGCCTCGGCGTCGCCACGCTCGCGTTCAACAACATGAGCGGCCTTGGCCGTCCCGGCACCGGCACGCTCAAGGTGGACGGCAAGGAAGTCGCCACCCAGAAGATGGAAATGACCCTTCCCATGATCCTGCAATGGGACGAGAGCTTCGACATCGGCTCCGACACCCTAACCGGCGTGAACGACGCGGATTACCAACCGCCGTTCCCGTTGACCGCCCAGCTCAATAAGCTGACGATCAAGGTGGACCGCCCGCAGTTGTCGCCCGAGGACATCAAGAAGCTTGAGGCGGGCATGCAGCAAGCCGCCGACGCGAAGTAAGTCGCCTCGATCGTGAACCACGCGGGCCGCTCCGATGGCCCGTCCGGCTCGGACCGGCCCGCGAATTCACGGTCGAAGAAGAAAGGAACCCTGATTGGCCACAAAAGCATAAGGAGAGAACGGAGCAGAGAAGGATTTCTCTGCTTATCACGTTTTCTCCGGCTAACCGTCGGACCAACCAAACCAACCATGAAGGCAAACAAACTCATATTCCATACCGGCGCAATAGCTTGCGCCGTCACCTTAAGCCTGTTCACTGGCTGTGAGACCAAGAACGACGCCGTCTCTCAAGCCGAGAAAACCGAGAAGAACCGGCCCGGCATCGCCGAGACCAAAGCCATCGCCGAGGAAGGGTTTATCTACGGCCTGCCCATCGTGATGAATTACGCGGTGATGTATGAAAACATTATCGACACCCATTCAACCGAGTATAAGGCTCCGTTCAACGTCATCTACAACGAGCACCGCACCTTCACCTACAAAGACACCACCGTGGTCACGCCGAACAGCGACACGCCGTATTCATTCCTGTGGGCGGACCTGCGGGCCGAGCCGCTAGTGGTCTCTGTGCCCGCCGTGGAAAAGGAACGTTGCTTCTCCGTGCAATTCTGCGATGGCAACACCTTCAACTACGGTTACGTCGGCAGCCGCGCCACCGGCAATGAGGCGGGCGATTATCTTCTCGTCGGGCCGGATTGGAACGGCACACCACCGCCCGCCATCAAGAAAGTCTTCCACGCCACCACGCAGTTTTCCCTCGTCCTTTTCCGCACGCAGCTTTTTGGTCCGGACGACATGCCGAAAGTGGAAAAAGTCCAAGCCGGTTACAAGGCGCAGCCGCTCTCCGCGTATCTGCATCAGCCCGCGCCGCCCGCCGCGCCGGCCATCAACTTCCTGCCCATCAACAAGGACATGGTGAAGACGAATTTCTTCCAGTATCTCGATTTCGCGCTGCAGTTCGCCCCCGCAGGGCCCGAAGAGCAGGCGATTCGCGCGCAGCTCGCCCGCATCGGCATCGGCGCGGGAAAGAAGTTCAACTTTGACGCCCTCGACCTCGAACACAAACTCGAAGTCGGCCTTGGCATGAAAGCAGGCGAAAGCAAGATCGAGGAAAACATTGCCAACGCCGGCAAGAACATCAACGGCTGGCGCGTCGCTGCCGTTTTCGGCGACCGGCATTATTTCAACGGCAACTGGCTGCTGCGCGCTGCTGCTGCCAAGGCCGGCATTTACGGCAACGACGCGGCCGAGGCCATGTATCCGATGTCCCGCTGGGACGTCACCGGTGCAACGCTTGATGGCAGCCGGCACAATTACACGCTCACGTTCCCCGCTGGCCAGCTTCCGCCGGTGAACGCCTTCTGGTCGGTGACGATGTATGACGGCAAGACGCAGTTACTCGTCGAGAACCCCATCACCGCTACCTCATCAACTCGCCGATGCTGCCGGGCATTAAGAAGAACGCCGACGGCTCGCTCACGCTTTACATTCAGCAAAATTCACCCGGTGCGGACAAGGAAAGCAACTGGCTGCCCGCGCCGAACGGCCCGATCTACCTGGTCATGCGCCTCTATTGGCCAAAAACAGAGCCGCCTTCAATCCTGCCACCGGGTGAAGGAACATGGAAACCGCCGGGCGTGACGGCGGCGAACTGATTAACCCACACAGATTATGCCCCTCGAACTTCACATCATCCGGGCCACCGATTTCGTCCGGGTGGACCCGCAAGGCCATTTCGACCTGGCCGCCAGCAAGGCGGCGCTGGCGCTACTGGCCGGCGCATGCCGGAAACGTGGAATCAACCAGGCCCTCATGGATTTGAGAGCCTTGCAGCCGGGCCCAAAGCCCGTTTTCACGCCGGCTGACCTGGTTGAGCTGGTGAACACGTTCGGCGAGGTCGGATTTACGCATCGAGAGCGCCTGGCAATTCTTTACCATTCCGACCCGCATAAACGGGCCCGGCTGTTTGCGTTCCTGAGCACCATCCGCGGCTGGAACGTGCGGGCCTTCGGCGACTTCGAGAAGGCCCTGCTCTGGCTTTCGAGCAGCCAGGAGTCCCCCAGCAAACCCAAACGGTCGCCTGCGGAGAAGCAAATTCCCATCCGGGTCCGGAACCAAGAGGCAAATCCGCCGCCCCGATCAGCCTGCCCTTGGGCACGCCGGAAAAACGAGCCAAGCCGGCGAAAAAGGGCGATCTCGGCAGTCCACCGCGCGCCGCTCTCCGCCTGAGCGACTCGCATGAAACAGGTTCTACTGGATCAGACCGCGATGATCCTGGCCGCAAGTCACCGGCATGGAAGTCGTGGCCGTGCCCTTGCCATTTGCTTGCTGCTGTTGGTCGCTCCTGCCCTTCTGGCGGAGACCGCTTATCTCCCGCCTGGGCATCCCGACGGCGTAGCGTTGCTGGCCCCTCCTCCCGTGCCAGGATCCGCCGAAGAGGCGGCGGACCTGGCCTCGGTTCGGGCGGTCTTCAAGGGGCGGACGTCAGCCGAGCATGCCCGGGCCATCAAAGATGAGAACCTCTCGATCTTCTTATTCGAGCCTGCCATCGGTCCGTTTCTTAAGCCCGGCAAGCTGCCGAAGACCGAGGCCCTGTTCCAGAAGGTGAAGAAGGACATCACCGAGCCAATTAACGCGGTGAAGGACTACTGGAAACGACGGCGTCCCTACCAGGTAGATAGACGCTTCTCCGTGACTTCCCTCGAAAATGACTATGGCTACCCTAGCGCCCATTCGACCCGCGGCACCGTTCAAGCCTTGCTGCTGGCAGAGCTATTCCCCGAACATAAGGAGGCCATCTTGGAGATTGGCCGCCACCTCGGCTGGGATCGGGTCCTCCTGGGCAAGCATTTCCCAACGGACATCTATGCCGGGCGCGTGATGGGTCAGGCGCTAGTTCGCGAATTGCTCGCCAGCCCAGCCTTTCAGAACGACCTTGCCGAGGCCAAAACGGAAGTGCAGGCGACGCAACGCTGATGATCATGGGCTACGCCGAACTCCGTTTGCTTTTGCGTCTCGTAAACGCTGGCTGCAGGGCTTGACATCAACCTGAACTATGGGTAACACTGACACCGCCTTTACTGCAAAGGAGCAAGGCAGCGGGGCCGCTGCTCGCCCATCCTCAGCCGCCGAGGCGAAGCCGCCCGGTCGGGGAATGACCGCCCTGGTCCTCGAACTGATCCGGCCCTACCGTGGCTGGCTCATTGTGGTCTTCGTCGCCATGCTCTTCGAGACGGCGATGAGCATCTCCGCGCCCTGGCCGCTGAAGATCATCATTGATAACGTGGTGGGAGAGCACAAGCTGCCGGAGTTCTTGACCTGGCTGAGGGATTTTTCATCCGGCGAGCATACAATGGGCTTGGCTGCAGTGGCGGCGCTTGGCGCGGTGGTCATTGCCTTGATCGGGGCGGTCGCGGGCTACATTGATAATTACTACACCACGAGTGTCGCCCAATACGTGGCGAACGATCTCCGCCACCGCCTCTATCATCATCTCCACCGCCTCTCGCTGAAGTACTATGACACCCACCAGATCGGCAACATGCTCAGCACGATTACCTCCGACGTGGGCACCATCCAGAGCTTCGCTTCGACGGCGTTGCTCAGCATCCTCATCGATTCGCTCACCATCCTCGGCATGGTCGGCGTGATGCTCTACCTCAACTTCGACTTCGCGCTAATCGCGGTGGGCGTGACACCCTTCCTCCTGCTGTTCGTCGCGCGGCTTAAGAAGGCGGTGAAGAAAGCCACCCATGAGGTGCGCAAGCGCCAAAGTGACATCGTGGGCGTACTGCAGCAGGGCCTGGAATCGGTGCGTACCGTCAAAGCCTTTGGCCGCCAGGGCACGGAGGAAGGGCGGCTCGACGCGGCCAGCGTGGAATCCGTGAAGGCGGCGCTCAAAGCCCGGCGTGTGAAGTCCCTGATGTCACCCATTGTCGCAGTCACGGTCTCACTCTGCGTGGCGTTCGTGCTCTGGCGCGGGGCGGGGCTGGTTCTCAGCAAGGCCATGACGGTCGGCGCGCTCACGGTTTTCCTTTCCTATCTCAAACAATTCTTCAAGCCGGTGCAGGATCTCGCGTCCATGACGAACGTCATCGCGCAGGCCCAGGTCGGCATGGAGCGCATGCAGGCGATCCTCGACGCCGATACCATCATTCCGCAAAAGCCCGACGCGCGCGATCCAGGCAAACTCAAGGGCGAGATTGCTTTCGAGCACGTGGCGTTTGCCTATGACCCAGCCGCGCCGGTGCTGCGCGACATCAATCTCACCATCAAGCCGGGCCAGCGCGTCGGCGTCTGCGGTCCGACCGGCGGCGGTAAATCCACCGTGCTGAGCCTCATTCCCCGCTTCTATGACCCGACCGCCGGCCGCGTGCTGATTGATGGCACAGATGCCACCAGCTACAAGCTGGACCCGCTGCGCGCACAGATTGGTTTCGTCTTGCAAGACACCGTCCTCTTTGCCGGCACGATCCGGGACAATATCGCCTACGGTCGGCTCGACGCGAAGCCTGAGGAGATCATCGCCGCAGCCAAGCTGGCCAACGCGCACGACTTCATCTCGCAAATGCCGCACGGCTACGACTCGCTGGTCGGCGAGCGCGGCCTCACGCTCTCGGGTGGCCAGCGCCAACGGATCGGCATAGCCCGCGCCGTCGTCCGCAATTCTCCCATCCTCATCCTCGACGAGCCGACCGCCGCGCTCGACACCGAGTCGGAGAAGCTCGTCATGGAAGCCCTCGAACCGCTGATGAAGGGCCGCACGGTCATCACCATCGCCCACCGCTTGAGCACCATCCGCGACGCCGACAAGATCGTCGTGCTCAAAGGCGGTTACGTCGCCGAAGAGGGGACGCACGACGAGCTAATCCAGCGCAACGCCATCTATGCCGAGCTTTACCGTATCCAGTCCGGGACCACGCCTCCGCCCGGAGTCTCCGCCGCCGCCGAACCGCCGAAGCCCGCTTGACCACCCTGAACCAAATCCACTACATCAAACACTATGCCTCGTTCACTCATTGTTCTGCCCGATGATTCGGCGCAGCCGATCCTCAACGCCATCAACAACGCGAAGAAGTCGCTCCGCATCAAGATGTTTGCCTTCTCCGACCCGGCCTTGCTGAAGGCTGTGATAGCGGCGCACGCCCGGGGCGTCAACGTCTGGGTGATGCTCAATGCCGCACGGCGCAGCGGCGAGGATGACAACCAGGAGGTCCGCAAGGCCCTCACCCACGCCGGCGTCCAAGTCAATGACAGCAATCCCGAGTTCGGCATCACCCATGAAAAATCCATGGTGGTGGATGATGCCCTGGCATTTGTGAAATCGCTCAATTGGGCCACGGTGAACCTGACCGAGACCCGCGACTACGCCATCGTCACCGACCATAGGAAGGGCGTGACCGAAGTCCTTGAATGCTTCGAAGCCGACTGGCATCGCAAACCCTTTACGCCGGGCCTGAGCGCGCACATGATCTGGTGTCCGGTTAACGGGCGCGAGCGCATTGCGCATTTCATTGACGATGCGAAGCACACCCTTTTTGTCCAGAACGAACGTTACCAGGACGCGGTCATCATCGAGCGGCTCGTTCGCGCGCGCGCGCGCGGGGTGAAGATCCACGTCATGGCCCGCCCGCCGCATACGCTGAAGAAGGAGAAGCTCATCGAAGGCGTCGGCGGCATGCGCATTATGGACGACGTCGGCATCAAGATCCACAAGCTCAAGCACCTGAAACTTCATGGCAAGATGCTGCTCGCCGACGGCCTGCGCGCCATCGTCGGCTCAATCAATCTCGCTCCCGGCAGCTTCGATGACCGGCGCGAGCTGGCCATTGAGTTTGACGACGACGATGTCGTGAAACGGCTGGAAAAGATCGCTCATCACGATTGGGAGCACTCGCACCCGCTCGATCTGTCGGACGAGGGGCTGTTCGCCGATCTCGAGGAACGCGGCGGCGGTGCGGAGAAGCTGGTGTTGAGAGCGGATAACGAGCACGCGAAGAAACACCCGCACAAGCACGCGAAGTGACCCGCGGAGCGGTTCTGAGGCTTGGGCGCTGCCCGGGTCTTGACAAGATGAGCGATTGAACGGTGAAATCAACGCCATGAAACCGCTCCTCATCGCCACCGTTGCCGAATGTCAAGAAGCGCCTCCTTTCACGCACCGGAAGCCGAGGTGGTTGCTGCCAGTGCTCACCTCTCCCTTGCCGCGGGTGCCGACCATGTAGCGGGTGCAATACTGGTCCGTGCAGAGGAACGAGCCGCCCCGGTGAACGCGCTTCTTCTCGGTCGGTTCCAGCGGGTCGAAGGGAGTGTCCGGTCCCGGCGGGTTGCGCGCTATGCCACCCGTGGCGGCCAGTTGTTCGTAATAATCGCGCCGGTACCAGTCGCTGCACCACTGCCACACGTTGCCCGCCATGTCATAGAGGCCATAGCCGTTGGGCGGAAACTGGGCGACCGGTACGATGCCCGCAAAACCGTCCTCCCCCGTGTCGCTGACCGGGAACTGGCCCCCGGGAATCCAGACCATGCCCTCCGATGCCGGACCCGGCGGCGGCACGGGGTTGGGTTTGGTCGGGAGGAAGCTAGCGGCCGTGACCAGCGATGTGTCAGGGACCGGCTTCAGCCGTGTGGTGCCATACAGGACCGCGGCAACAGCGATGATTGCCAGTACCAGCACGATGACCCATCGGCGGCCCGAAGCCTGCTTAACCCGGAACGCCGGGGTGGCGCTGATGCTCCTTTTTGGTCTTAGGCTTTTGGTCACGGACAACTATAACATGAAGAAATATGACCTTAGGGTTTGGAAGGGGCAATCTCCGGCATCTCGGAGGCGATGCTCATATCCACAAACAAGGCCACCTGGTTTTCCACCTGGAGGAATTGCGCCGAGCGAATGGGCGAAACGACCTTGCTGATCTTGCGGTTGTATTTCTTCCACAGATCAAGACGGGCCTGGGAGTTCTTGAGCCACTGTGCCGCCATTGCTTTGGCGTTCTGATCGTTCAGAGTGCCGTTCCGATAATGCCCCATGAACTCGCGGATCAGGGCCAGCTTCTGGTCGCCGACGGCCGCCAATTCCTTTTCGTATTCCCGATAGATAGGCCAGAAGGCCTCTGCCTCGGGGCCAGTCAGCTTCATGACCTGGTTGAGGGTGCGAATCTTGGTCGCATTGAAGTCGGAGCGCAGCATCTCCATATACATGCGCACGTTGTCGGGTTCATTCGTTTTGGCCGGCTGCGCGCCGGCGGGCCGCGCGGCCACGCAGAGGGCTCCGGCGCAGATACTAAGAGACAAGAGGAGGAATCTGGAAGTTTTCATTTCGTGTGTTTGATGTGCTTGGAGTCTTCGGTGTTTATGTTTGGCATAGTCAGGACTGCATTGGCGGCGTCTATTGATTCAGGCTCGAGTCCTTCCAGTACTTGGTTCCGGCAACCGTCGCCTGCAAGGAAATGCCGCTTTCGGTGAATTGATAGATCTGCATCCCCCCGGGCGAGACGACGTTAGCGCCGGTGGCATCCTGATTGTTGCCGCGGGCAGCAACGTCGGTGGCGCTTCCGGCCGCTACCGTGCCGTCTTTAAAGTCCACATTGGCCTTCACGCTCTGATCGGCGGAGATGCCCGTGTTCTGATATTTTGCGGCGGCATCCGCCTGGCCGCCAAACTGCCAACCCTGGTTGACGAACTGGTTCATCACCTCGGCATTGTTGAAGATGAAGATTACGCGTAAATCCCGCACGCCGGCCCCGACGCCGTATCCCAGCGACGCTACGCGCATATAGGTGTCTTTCCCCGTCTTATTGTTCACCACCACGCCGTAGCCGTTGGCGGTGGAGAGGAGGAGCAGGTTGATGTTAACTTGGGTAAAGGTGGCGTAACCCGCCGCCGTCTTGAGCGTATTCGTCAATTGGGGGTTGGTCGCCAGAAGCTGGGCAATCATCGCATCGCGCTGCTTCAGTATGTTAGCCCGCTTCTGGGCCAGGTCGTCGCCTTTGGGTCCAAAAAACAGGAAGGCCTGCATCGGAGTTGGGCCGGTCAAAGCGGCTACCAGCCCTATCAATAGGATTAGCCGGATAATGCATTTGAGTTTCATAATTCTGCGTTCTGTATTTGTGTGTGCTCCCAATAGTTTCGTCTTTATTCTGGTTCCGGCAAATGCATTTGGTGGTGGAAGTAATTCCAATGCCTCCGGGACTACCAGTGAAAATCCAAGCCGATTAGCGCGCCGTTCAGGACCAGATCCGCTCCTTTCTTGCTCGACCCGCCTCCGTTGCTTTCATCCAACGCCAGCGCTCGATAGCCGGCGTAGAGCGAAAAATGCCGGGTGAAATCATAGCCGATTAGCGCCACGACCTGCCACGACAAATCCGAGCTGCTGTTGGAAATACCGAACCCACCGACGTCGCCGCGCAAGGTCACGCTCAGTTTATCGGTCAGGTATTTCTGAGCGTGCAGGCCGACCAAGGGGTCCACCAGGGAGGTGGAGTCGGAGCCGCTGAAATTGATGATGCCACGAGATCCCGTTAGCGTGAATTCGTTGTAGAGGCTCCAATACCGCACACCCGCAACGGCCTCGAGCGTCAAAGGTTTGTCGTCGCCCCACTTGGCGAACTGATAGAACCCACCGCCTTCGACGATCCAGATGGTTATGTCATCGCTGCCGCTGAGCGGTCCGACGTTTGCGTCGCCCGCCAGCTTCATGTAATTGGGCTGGACATAGAACCCGAATTTGTTCTTGCGCAGCTCGAAGTTGGCCATGAAACCTCCCTCAAAGTGCTGAAACAGCTTATCGAAGCCCACATCCACATCCGCCGTGCGACCTTTCACCGTGACGTTGCCGTTGACCCCGGAGAGCCACAGCAGGGGCACGACACTAAACTGCCACGGGTCTTCCACGGAAGTAGCGGAGTTCCGGAGCTCCGTCGTCGGCTTGAGCTCGGCGGGCTGGTCACGGCCGGCTGCCGCGTCCTGCGCGAAGAGGGTTGGAGGGATGGGCGTGGTGCCGGCCATCAGTAGTGGCAGGCTGCAGTATAGTAGTTTTGTTTTCATGCTTGTTTGTCACTTGGCAAGGTTGAATTTGCTTGAACAAGAGGAAAGGCAAGCTCTGAGCTAGGCTTGGCCTAGCGTCGAAACCCGCCGCCGCCGCGGCTCCAGCCGCCCCCACCGCGACTCCAGCCCCCGCCGCCCGAACTGTGCCAGGAGTTGAAGCGATCCGAGCCAGTGGACTGGCCCCAGCTCTCGCGATTGAGGTCACTGGAGGACTTGGTGGAGGATTGCCAGCCGCTGCTGCCATACTTGTCATAGCTGCTGGTAGAGGTGTTGTATTTGTTCACGTTACCGTTCTTGTCGGTATAGAGGTTGCCGTTGTTCCAGGCGGCCTTGTTGCCGGTATTGGCGTTGCCCACCATGCCGCGGCTGGCGCTGGCGGAATTGCCCGTATAGGCGTTGCCCACCGTGGCCTTCTGGCCGGCGCCGTACATGCCGGTGCTGGGGTTGTAGCCGGCGCCCTGTTTGCCGGCAGCGTAGTTCCCCGTGTAGGCGTTGCCTTCCACACCCTTTGAGCCCGCCGCCTGCCCGCCGGTGTAAGGATTGTAGGCGGAACCGTGGCTGGCCGACGCGTAGTTACCGGTGTAGGGGTTATAGGCACTGGCATGGTGCGCCGAATAACTCGTGCCAGTGTAGGGATTGTAGCCGTGGGCGTAACTGCTGGAGACGGCTGTTCCGTAATGCGTGTAATAGTTGCAGGAATTGACGTTGCAGTGCATGTAGCTGTAACTGCTATAGTGATAGGAGTAGCTGTAACAGCCGTAGTGCGGCTCGTACCAGCAGGACGAACTCGCGCCCGCCGCAAAACCGATGGCGAAGCCGACGGTGGCGCCAAGAGCCATTGAGGCGCCGTAGCCATAGGTCGGCGGATAACTCACGTAAGTCGTGCCGACGACGACCGGCGGATAGCAATAACCCGTGCCGTAAACCACCACGCCGCCCGCCACTACAACGGTTCCCATGTAGCCGGGGGTGTAACCGACATAGACGACCTGCGGAGTACAGCCATAGACGTAAGCGTAGGTGACGTAATGGATCGGGCAGGTGGTCGGGATGGTGTAGATGACGGCGGGCACCGTGCTGGCGACCGCCCACGGCCCCAGAGAACTGGACGACACAAACCAGACACCGGCCTGGCAGGCGTAGTACGTCTTCGCATTCACCATCACCACGGGCGTTGCGGTGTTGGCGGCGTAACACAGCGACGTGCCGGGGATGGCGACGAAGCTCGGTCCGCCCACGTATTCCACGGTCAGTTTCGCCTCGGCGCGTTTGATAGTCGCGGTCTGCGGAATTGAGTTGGCGATCACCGCTTCCTGTGCCATCGGCGTGCCTGGAATAGAGACGAGCGCGTTGGCTTTCGGTCCCCCGGGAGGGATCTTTTTGAAGTCATTGGGCAGTGTGCCGGTGGCCACGAAACTCCATGACCCGTATAGCGAGTTGGACTTGAACCAGCGCCCGGAAATGAGCACGTAATAGTTCCCGTCATCCAGGTAATAGAAGATGGCGTTGTCGGAGTTCGAGACGTAGAGGAGATCCGTGTTTTCGTAAGAAAGCATATTGGCCTGGCCGGTGGTTTGCAGCAACTCCGTCGGCACCGTGGAAACGTAAAGGGTCAGCGGGGCGGCGAGCGGCGAGGCTGGATTAGCCGGGTCCACTTCCTTCGTGGCCAACGCGGCTTCGAGGGCGGGGTTGATGTCACCAGGCGGTGTGACGTTCACCGTCCAAGGCCCCTCGATGGACGGCGCACTGTACCAGTTGCTCGCCGCGTAAAGGTAGTACCCCTGAGCGAAGGCGTTCGTGCTGAGCAGCAGAATCGAGCGTGTATTGACGACGCGTTCGTAATCTCCAATAATCGGCTTCAGGATCGGCGCGCCATCCACAAGTGCGAGCAACGAAGGCTGCGTGGTGTAGATGATGCGCGGCGGACTGTTGTCCACCTGCTGGATCTTTGCCTTCGCGACGTCCCCGGAGATGGCGAATACGGCTTCGAGATGATCGAGCGGGATGGTCTTAGCGGCCTGGGGCAGCTCCGCCTGGATGATCGGCTGATACACTTGTTGCGTAGCGCGTTGGGTGGGGAAGTCCAGCTTCGTGACCTGAAAATCCTCCAGCGTGACCAGGCGGCTCATCTTGTCTATCTCGGTGCGCGCCGTGAAGAAGACGACGCCGTAGGTCTCGTTGCTGGTCCCCGCCGGGCGCACCGCTATGGCGAAGCGGCCCTGAATCTGGTTGCCCGGCCACTTGGCGACTTGCGGTTGATACGCGGCGAACTCGTAGCCGTTGGCCGCGAAGAAGCGCGGCCACTGCATCGTGATCGGGTCGAGTGTCTGGCCGGCCTGCAGCGTTTGCGCCGCGAGGCTTAGCGGGGCCAGGCAGGGGACGAGGGCCAGCAAGGCCATTGCCGGTGTCGCGAACAGGGGATTTGAAAAGCGCGTGGTCATAAAGAGAAGAGGTGAATTGAGCAACGAAGGGGCTGAAGACGAGCGCCGTCTCCAGCCCGCCAAGCCCGGGCTTCGCGGTCAATTGTTCTGGTTCACGTAATCGTAGTTCTGGATGAACAAGGTCAGATTCTTGTCGGGCACGTTGACCTGGATGTAGGCCGCGTAGTTCAGTCCACTAGCCAGGGGTTTGAACGTGGCGGTGACGGTCACTTCGTCGCCCTTGAAAAAGGTCATAATGGTCATCCGGCGTGTCTGGCGCGTCGGCGCGTTTATCGTCAAAGAGACCGTGTCCCCGGGAACCACCACGCTGGCCCCGGTGATCTGCAACGCGCCGTCCGGACCGGGAGCTGGAATCGTGGCGCTGCTGATGAGATTGATGACCTGGCCGGCGGTCGGCAGAGTGTACTGATGCAGGAAGGTGCGGAGGTTCTTCAGGTAAGTCTCCATTTCTTCCCGTTCCTTCTCGGCGACCCGCTTTCGGAGGAAGCCCCGCGGCAGCGGATTGCTCTGGTCGTTCAGGAGCGTGTGCTGGGGCTGGCCGTCTGGGCCCCAGGTGACCGTATCAATCCGGGTGTCCTTGGGCGTGCCATTTTCACTCAGTTCCGAGCGGCAGTTCCAGGAGTATTGTTTCGTGAGCGCGGCATTCCTTTGACGCGCGGCAATGATCGAATTGGCTAGGCCTTCGTTTTGGACCTGCGCGATGATGGATGGAGCGCCGCTGAGTATCGTCAGGGCAGTGGTGAGTAGTAGCAGTTTCTTCATGCTTCTCATTGTTCTATTGCGTTGTTTGGCTTGTCTTGGTTGCAGCGCCGGGCTGCTTTTAACATATTTCCTGCCCTTCGGCGAGGGCCTCTTTGGAGGAGACGAACTGGAATTGCGTATTCCACGGTTAACCCTTCCTGCCGTCGGTTGCGGGTTTGCCGACGAGGGGTCGGAGCGCGGCAGCACCCAAGGCCGCCATCGCCAGCCCGAATACGACTTTGGCCGAACGCCGTCCCCGGTTTGGCTTTGACTCATGTGGCTTCAGTCTTCCCCGATGCTTGACGGGGGCTGGGTAAGACGATATCTTACCGTGGATGACAACTACGGTATCAAGTAAAGGGCAGGTCGTTCTGCCCGCCGAACTCCGGCAGCAGGACGGCATCAAGCCCGGGCAGGAGTTCGAGGTCGAGCGGATTGATTGCGGCGAATATCGGTTAAAACGAGTGAAACGCCGCAGAAATGAGGGCTTAGTGGACTGGCTTTTGAGGTGCCCTGAGAAAGGCTGGTTCCAGCCGCTAGAGCGCACTGAGACGACTGACGACATCAAATTCCCGATTTTCGAGTGAGCTACCTCGTTGATGCCAATGTGCTGAGCGAGGCTACCAAGCCTTCGCCCGAACCGAAAGTGCTGGAGTGGCTTCGCGCCAACGAAGCCGAACTGGCGGTGGATCCGATCATCCTCGGCGAAATTCGTTTCGGGATTGACCGGATGCCACCCGGGCAGCGCCGGAAGCGATTGGAGCTTTGGTTTGCTGAAGGGATAGAGAATCTCGTCTGTCTGCCGATCGACGCAGACACAGGCATCCGATGGGCGAAGTTGCTCGCGCAGCTCCGCGCCACCGGCCGCGCGATGCCATTTAAGGACAGCCTCATCGCCGCTGCGGCCCTGGCGTACGGCCTGACCGTCGCCACGCGCAATAC
>Ga0224558_1001314_pt1 | contig 26386 bp, 17 predicted proteins | sample 714S32024metaG_FD_180682 | JGI IMG/M metagenome (GOLD analysis project Ga0224558, IMG submission 180682) | Peat soil microbial communities from Stordalen Mire, Sweden - 717 S3 20-24 | ecosystem: Environmental > Terrestrial > Soil > Wetlands > Peat | place: Sweden: Norrbotten County, Stordalen... | reverse complement strand
CTTGTCCGTTCTGAGCAGCTGTCGCGAACGTCCTGGGGTAATGCCCAGGGCATGAACTGGAATAAGCATGTAGTCTCTTGACCAGTAACATTTTCGGACGCGGGTTCGACTCCCGCCGCCTCCACCACTTTTACCCCAGCCCGAACGACCTGCATTGTCACGAAGACAGCAAAGCTCAAAAACTGCTGGACACAATCGTCTGGGATGCCCGGTTTTTGCGATGGGAACCCCCGCTGGCAACACCCGGAGCTAGGTCAATGGGCGCAATGGGGGATGTTTCGCCAACGACTTCGCGGCACGTCAACTTCTTGCAGCGAAACTAAAAGCGTCTATTCTCTTTCTTCATGTTTCAAAAGAAAGCCCGGCTGGAGCCGGGCTTTTTGGAAATAACAGTTCGAGAAATCTGTCGCAACAACGTTTCGTGTCCAGCTACGGAGCGATGCGGTCGGTCAGCGTGTCGTTGTGATATGTGGAATGCTCGCGCAGTTGCCGCCAACCACTGTCGGGCTTGAGCGTATCCGCCATGCCATTTTTTTCGGTAGTGGCAAAGTCCTGCCATGAGTTGTAGCGGACGACAGTAAGGTAAGTCCATGCGCCGCCTTCCAGATGTTGCATCAGTACCGTTCCAGAGGAGGTGTCGCCGGTGGGGTTTTGGCTGAGTGACTTTTCCAGTTGATCGCGGTGTCCGGGAGCGGCGCGATAGACGGAGACCAGATAGACCGATCCTGCAGTTTTCGCGGTCGAGGCCTCGTCAATGCCCAGGGCTTTGCTGAACTCGGGCCAGGAAGGGCCGTTGACAAAAGTATCGTTGTGCCAGGCGTACAACTCACCCACGGCGGCAGGCGTCGGGGTACCTTTGGCTTCCACGACGGCCTTGGTTCCGATATGCTCGATGGCCACATAGTCCCAATCTTCCCCTTCCTGGTGGCGCAGGACGATGTGATGTGCGGACATGGGTACATTGGGGTCGGCAGTCTTCAGATAGTTGCCTTGCTCGACGGCCTTACCGAGAGCAGCCTTGGCAAAGTGCACATGGTAAACATCGGTGCGCGCAGCAGGCGCGTTCTGCGCCGCAGAAATAGAAACGAACAAGAGCAAAGCAAGCAACAGGGTGCAGGTGCTTTTCAAGGTTTCCTCCAGGTTTTCGATTCGGGATCGATTGGCCGAGTGCTGGGCCAGCGAGACGAGGGGATTATAAGCGTCGTTGGTGGTTTTGTACAAGGCGATACAGGGCAAATCCGGCGCAGAGGAGACAACCTCGCGAAGGTCCACACTCAAAGCCGACACTCTCTGCCCCTTGACTGAGCGGGGACACTGGGAGGAGGGTCTCTGTCCGAATCATAACTGACGTTAACAGCGTTTACACGCAAACCCCCCCGTCCCGAGGTCAATGCGTGTAATGATCTTTGAGTGTAGTGATTCTCGCCATTGGAAGTGTTCTCATTCTCTCCAAACGGGTTTGACGTCATGGACATCGCCTCTCCCTTCCTCCAGCAGGAAGCCTCCACGCCGGGACCACCATTGCAGCAGCAGGTGGGTGGGAAAGTATACGACCAGCGGGACCACGACCAGGTATCCGAGCAGGTACAGCAGGCCGGGCATAGCGTGTTGCTCGTGGAAGAAGGGGCCCCGGGCCCAGTTCACGTCGAACTGCGGACGCCAGAAATAATTGACGGGAACCACCACCCAGGCGGTCAGCGTCTGGTAGAGCCATCCTCGGCGGTCGTAACCCAGGCGCCAGATGGCCCACAGCAGCAGCGGAGGAGTGGCCACGTGAAACAAGCCGAGCAGGCGAATGAATAAAGGCAGGTTCGGATTGAACATGTATTCCGTGCCGCCGACGATGTGCGCGCCAGTGCTGAAAGCCCCGACCAAGTCGATGGTGTAGAGGGTCTGGAACAGCAGCAGTCCGCTCGCCTGCCAGGAGAAAATCAGAGGGCTCTCCAACCACAGGGCGAGCATGAGGAAGAGGTTTCCGAGATCGCAGAAGAAGAGGAAGTTTTGCAGGCCGTATTGGCTCCAGTAGAACGGAATCCAGGCGATCACCCAGACGGTCCAGCCGATCTTGAGCCAGAGAGGCACCCTCATGGCCGCCATTGTAGTCGGCTGGGCGTCCGTAACTGCGGCGCGGTGATGAATCTTGCAATCCGGGGGACAGGCAGCAGGCCTGCGACAAGAGGAGTGCACTGCACCAAAAACGGGCGTTGACAATTCCCCACCTGGGGATTATGGTTGCCCCCGTCGACGATCGAAAGGATTGGTTCAAATAAAATTAGCCACTCCGAAGTAGATTGGGTGATCAGCCGGCAGGGCAACCTGTTGGGCAGCCAGACCCGAAAAATCCGACTGCTCTGCGAGGATCAGTTGGGGTTTGGAACTGCGAAAGCAGGATCGCATAAGGGGCTGTGACGGTGCATGCTTCCACGCTGTTGACTCCCTCGCAAGAGTCGGCGGCTAGGGCATAACCAGTGTCACGGCCCTTTTAATGTTTTGGCTTCCTCTCTGATTCTCAAAGGCAATTCAATCCTGTGCGATCCGCCCGATCTCGCACGTTACAATTGGAGTACCCTACTGCCCGGGAAAGGGGCTTCGTCCTGCGTAGCGAGTAAGGAAACCGGGAACCGGGGCTTTGCTCCCGCCTCTCCGCCGGTTCCTGGCGCTTCTGTGGAAGGAGGAGACATGCGTTATGCAAGTGAATCCGGCGCGTTGAGCGGCTTCCGCAATGTACTCTTTCTCGCGTGTCTGTTTTTCTACGGTGCAACTTTACTTGCGCAAAGGAGTCAGGATGCAGGCTCACCCAAGTACAACCTCGAGACCGAGACGAAGGTGAACGCGACCGTGGAGGAAGTGAAACTGCCTCCAAAAGGAAGCGCGAAGGAAGTTGTCCATTTGCTGATTAAGAACGGGACAGAAACTGCGGACGTCTATCTGTGCCCGCAGTCCTTTCTCGGCGACATGGGCATGAGCTTCAGCAAAGGGGACGAAATCACTCTGACCGGTTCGAAGGTCAAGCAAGACGGAGCAGATCTCATCCTCGCGCGTGAAGTGGTGAAGGGCGCCGACAAGCTCCTACTCCGCGACGACCAGGGCCATCCCGTCTGGAAGGGGCGCCGCTGAGTGCGATCTCGCAAGCTCGGACTAGCCACACGCCTCTGTGTAGACCAAGTGCGGGAGTTTTACGGCTCGTCGCGATAGAGGCTGATTTGCAGCGTCGCGCCTTCCTTGAGCTTTGCGCGGAACATCCCGGGAGTGTTGAAGCTCCAGGCTAGCTGACCGTCGGGCGTGAGCGCGATGACGCCTCCGTCACCATGGATCGCGGAGAGATCCTTTTGCACGACCTCGTCGGCGGCTTCCTGCAAGCTCATGCCCTTGTACTGCACGAGGGCGCAGATGGTGCGCGCCACGGTAAGCCGGATGAAATACTCGCCTGTACCCGTTGCCGAGACAGCGCACGATTGATTCGAGGCGTAGGTTCCCGCGCCGATGATGGGGGAGTCGCCAACCCGGTTCCAGCGCTTGGCCGTGATGCCGCCGGTGGAAGTACCGGCCGCGATGTTGCCACGGCGGTCGAGCGCAACGACGCCGACTGTGCCGTACTGGTGCGTGTCCGTCCGTTCAAATGCGGCGCTGGGCTTGGCCGGAGGCGCGGGCGCACCTTCGGGGCGCGGAGGAATGGGCGAGCCGTCCTTTTCAAGCTGGCGGACAAGGTCTTGCCAGCGGCGCTCGGTGAAAAAAAAGGCGGGCGGCACCTGTTCGAGGTGCACGCGCGCGGCAAAGTCATCGGCGCCGGAGCCGACCAGCATGACGTGGGGCGACTGCTCCATCACCGCGCGGGCGAGCGAGATGGGGTGGCGCGTGCGCTGCACATCGGCAACCGAGCCGGCCCGCATGGTCTCGCCATCCATGATCGCGGCATCGAGCTGGTTGGTGCCATCCGCCGCAAAAACCGCGCCACGGCCGGCGTTGAAGAGCGGATTGTCTTCCAGGAGCTTGATGGCGGTTTCGACAGCATCGAGCGAAGAGCCACCCTTATCGAGCACGTCGGCAGCGGCGGTGAGCGCCTCCTTGATCCCGGCGCGATAGTTAGCCTCGGCTTCGGGGGACATCGAGGAGCGCGCGATGACTCCGGCGCCGCCGTGAAGCACCAGAGCCCACTTGTGCTGTGCGGAAGCGGGCTGCGAGGCGGGCGCGGGAGCACTCTGGGCCAGGGCTGCGGAAAAGAAGAAGGTGCAGACTAGAGCAACGGAAGCGTGTGAGAGTTGGCGCGTGAGCAAGTTCATAAAGCTCCTGAGCGGTAACGCGGGCCTGACGATTGACTCAGGCGAAACGGGCGGCGTCGGCTCGTTTAGCCTTCGCCGCGCTATTTCGGATGGACAGTCGTGTGGCCGTCCTTGTACACGATGCCATTCTTCATGACGAAGCTGACGCGCTTGAGCACGGATATGTCCTGCAGCGGATCGCCGGGAACTGCGATCACATCGGCGTAGAAGCCGGGCTTGAGCTGGCCGATCAGGTCCTGCAGTCCGAGAAGGCGCGCTCCGTTCAGCAGGCTGGCGCGGAGCACTTCGGCGGCGGGCATTCCGTACTTCACCATCAACTGAAACTCGCGCGCCTGGGTACCGTGCGGAAATGGGCCGACGTCGGAGCCCACCGCCATGGGAACGCCGGCCGCCAGTTGCTTGCGGAACTCTTCGGCATGGAAGGCCAGCAGGTTGCGCTCACGCTCGGCAAAGGCGGGCGACTCGGCATGGTCGGCGAAGTACTCGGAGACGGCGAAGGTGGGCACGGCGTAGATCTGCTTTTCGCGCATGATGCGCATGGTCTCGGGGCTGAGCTGGTAGGCGTGATCGATAGAGGCGACACCGGCCTGGACCGCGTAAAGAGCTCCGGGTTCGCCGGTGCAATGAACGCCGACACGCTTGCCCACGCGCGCCGTTTCCTGGACGGCGGCTTCAAGCTCGGCCTTGCTGTACTGGTAGGGCGTGGTGAATTTGCCATCGGCGAGCCGGTCGGCGCCGGTTTGATAAATCTTGATGAAGTCCGCGCCCTCCTTGAGCTGCTGCCGTATCACGGAGACGAGCTCGACAACATTGTTGGCGTAGGTGGCATTGGAGGAGATGTGCTCGGCGGGATTGAAGTGGATTGCGTCTTCATGGCCTCCGAGAATGCTGATGGCGTTGCCGCTGACGCTCATGCGCGGGCCGGGAATCAGTCCGGAGTCGATGGCATTGCGCACGGCGGAGTCCGCCGAACCCGCGCCCTCGGTTCCCATGTCGCGCTCGGCGGTGAAGCCCGCCATCAGATCGTCGCGGGCCCCGATTTCGGCGAGGATCGTGCGCTCGGGTACGGATTCGACTACGGTTTGCAAGTCCTCGGCTCCGGGATGGAGGAAAAGATGGACGTGGGCGTCGATGAGCCCGGGCATCAGTGTGGTCGCGCCCAAATCGATTACCGTGGCGCCGCCGGGGTGGGCGACCGAGGAACCAACTTCAACAATGCGATTGCCGCGTACCAGCACCTCGCCGGGACTGACGAGGATGCCATGGTCCACATCGAGGATGTGGGCTGCGTGGAGCACGATATTGTCGCCGGCGGGAGCGGCGCCGGAAGCGGCAGAAGATTGAGCCTGAGCTGTATGTACAGCGGCGAGAGCCAGGATGAAGGCGAACGTAGTTGCGGTGGAGCGCAGAGATCGGAACATGCGCCAAATACTAGCACGCCGGGACGTCAGTTCCGGCTACAGCGCTTCGCGATGCATCCTCGCCGGCAGTGCAACGACTCTAACCCAGCACACTAGGACTGGTCCTATAAAGAAGAAGAAGAAGGGACTGCTGTGACGGGTCGGCAGGGCGGGTGGGCCACTTTAACGGCCAGGGGCGGTGGCCCGTCCAAGCTTCGCTTGGGCGGGGCCGTTGACCTTTTTCATCACCAACGCGATGTACGAGCCATCACAGACTTGCTCCCCAATCGGTGCGAAGATACCTCGACAGTGCACCATCGAGAACTGCGCCAGTCTCCAGAGACGAACGCATTTCCGGCCGCAAACTTTTCATGTGCTCTTTGACAACAAATGTCCGACAAATGGCCCCAGTCAGCACCCCCGCAAGTGCACGCCAAACGGAAAAATTCAACGCTAAGTCCTATCTTTGTAACACGTTACATGTAACTACCTTACTATCATCAACTTAACTCATTTTAGGGGGGAGGGGGGTACCCCCCACATTTTCTGAATTCTTACCCGCCGGTTGGCCCACCCGCCGGTTGGCCCACATCGTTGAGCGTGGCCCCTTTAGGGGCTGTGGCGCGAAGCTGGACTTCTTCCGCAGCCGGCTAGCAGTCCGTGGTGAAAGTCTGATTCGTATCAGGGCACGCCTTGAAGCCGTGCCCAAAACCATTTATGAGACCAGTTGTAGACTATGCATCGGCTTCAGGCAATCGACTCAGCGGCTCAATGATGTGCAGGCCACACTCCGTCTTGGCAGTGCCCGGCCAGCGCCCTGCCCGGGGATCTTCGCCCGGCCGGACGGCGCGCGTGCAATGCGTGCAACCAATGCTGGGATAATTCTGATCGTGGAGTGAGTTGTAGGGGACGCCGTGTGCTCGGAGATAGCGCCAAACTTGCTTCGAACTCCAGTCGGCGATGGGGTTCACCTTCACCAGCCCAAATTTCGCGTCCCACTCGATTTTGCGGGCGGCCTTACGGAATGAGGTCTGGTCGCGGCGAATGCTCGTGATCCACGCACCCAGTTCACCCAGCTTGCGACGGAGCGGCTCAACTTTCCGCAGGTTGCAGCATTGGTCGGGATCGCGGGACCAAAGCTCCGCACCGTGAACCCGCTCCTGTTCCTCGGGAGAGAGCAGCGAAAACACTCTCTCAATTTTGATTTTGTATTTGTGCTCGATTCTGTCGATCAGGCTGTAGGTCTCCGGAAACAGAAATTCGGTGTCAACCGTGAACACGCGAAAATCCTTGCGCACCCGCGAGGCCATATCAATAAGCGCCATGCCCTCGGCCCCGAATGCCGACGAAATGGCAACTCCGTTTCCGAAGGTTTCAAACGCCCAGACCTCAGGAGTAGGTGCACCTTATAATACGCGTGCGCAGGTGTAGCATGAACATTTCGATTCGGATTGCAATCGCTCTGCTGCTTACATCATCCTCCATGTCTGCCCGAGACCGTTCCAACGCGCGCTCGATGGTCGTCACACGCTATGGCATTGTGGCTACCAGCCATGTGCAAGCTTCGCTAGCGGGGGCGCAGATCCTGGCGCGGGGAGGCTCTGCCGTTGATGCGGCGATTGCCGCGAATGCCGTGCTCGGGGTGACTGAACCCATGATGAACGGCATGGGCGGCGATCTGTTTGCGATTTACTGGGACGCAAAAACGGGCAGGCTGTATGGTCTTAACGCCAGCGGATGGGCTCCGCGCGGACTGACCATCGAGCACTTGCAGGCGAAAGGCGCGGCCTCCATGCCGCTGGCAGGCATTGACTCGGTCACGGTCCCCGGTGCGGTGGCGGGCTGGCACGCGCTGCATGAGCGCTTTGGGCGGCTGGCGTGGAAGGATCTTTTCCAATCCGCGATTTTTTATGCCGAGGATGGCTATCCGGTTCCCGAAATCATTGCGTCCTATTGGAACGACTCGGTCGAACGGATCGCGCAGGATCCGGAAGGCCGACGGGTTTATCTGCCTAACGGCAAGCCTCCGGCGGTGGGGCAGGTGTTCCAGAATCACGATCTCGCGAAAGCCTTGCGGCTGGTCGCACAGAACGGCGCGGCTGCGTTTTACAAGGGTGAGATTGCGGGCGCGATTTTAGGCACGTCCCAGAGCCTGGGCGGAACGATGGCGGCGGACGATCTGGCCGAGTTTTCGCCAGAGTGGGTCGAGCCGATTTCAACCACCTATCGCGACTGGACCGTCTACGAGCTTCCTCCCAATGGACAAGGAATGGCGGCACTGGAGATGCTGAACATTATGGAGACTTCTCCGGCGTCGCCCGGGGGGCCGCTCAGCGTCCGGGAGCTGCATAAGAAAATCGAAGCCATGAAGCTGGCTTACGCCGATCTGGGGCGTTACAACGCCGATCCACGATTTGCGAAGATTCCGGTAAAGGGGATGCTGTCGAAGGAATACGCGCTGCAGCGCGCCAAGCTAATCGATCCCGGCAAAGCCAATTGCCAGGCTGCGGCCGGCACGCCTCCCACCAGTGACACCACTTACCTTTCGGTGGTGGATCGCGAGGGCAACATCGTCTCGTTGATTCAAAGCAATTATGAAGCGTTCGGGTCGGGCGTTGTGGTGCGCGGCATGGGATTCGCGCTGCAGGATCGCGGAGCGCTGTTTGCGCTCGATCCTCGGTCACCGAATGCGCTCGCTCCTCGCAAGCGGCCGTTCCACACCATCATTCCGGCTTTCATGGAGCATGGAGAGCAGCACGTTGGCTTCGGGATCATGGGAGGAGCGAACCAGCCGCTGGCGCACGCGCAATTCGTTTCCAACGTGGTCGACTATGGCATGAATATCCAGGAGGCCATGGAGAACGCCCGTTTCACGGTCAGTCCCGAGCGCGGGTGCAAGATCGTGATCGAGTCGCGAGTGCCGCCGGAAGTGCGGCAAAAACTTTCCGCGATGGGGCATCAACTCGACGTGCGGCACGAATACACCACCGCCATGGGGCGCGGGCAGGCAGTCATGCACGACTCGAAAACCAATGTAAACTATGGAGCCTCTGACGCACGCGCCGATGGCTCGGCCGAACCCGAGCCCCCGCCGATGCCGTGATGGAATGATGCCCTTGAGGCTACCGCGTGTTCAAGTCAACATAGTGGCCGAAGGTGGAGAGATCGACCTGATCATTGCCGGGAATGTAAAAACCAAACCTGCCGAGACTTAGATTGCTGCCGGACTGAGTCCAGTGATCCAGAACCACCCAACTGTCACCTTGCCTGATCTGGTGGGTGATCTCATTCGGTCCCACGCGGATCTGGAGAGTTCGGAAACTCTTCTTCTCACCCTTGTGCGGGACTTTAATCTCGTCCCCCTTCTGGCCGTTTCGGACTACAGTGCGGTAGAAGTTATTGTCGTCCATTTGGAAGAGGACATAGTTGTTGACGTCTATGCAGTTGAGCACCCACTGCAAGCGATGGCCCTTGGCGAGCATGACGGAGAAAACAAATGTACCTGAGGTGGGAGTCACGCCGTACATCACGAAGTCCCCGCCCTTATGAACGAACGAACCTTTCTCCTGCTTCCAACCTGCCGGGTCGTTCCACTTGGACATGCCGCTCGGCGCGAGAGACAAATCCAAATTCTTGGAATGACCGGCGATGACTTCCACCGCCGACGAGCGAGTGAAGTTGTCGGCAGTTTTCGCGGTGAGAGTGTAGGAACCGGCCGGCAGACTCAGCGTGCCCCCATTGCTTACCTTGGTCGAAGTCTCGCCCGCTTTGGCGAGCGTCACCTGAGCATCGGCAGGCGTGAACGTAATTCTTAAATCGCCCGCCGCAGCGTCCAATGCCACATCCGCGGCCGCAAGGGACACCGCTGCTCCAACGACGAAGTGTTGCTTGATCTGCTTGGGCTTGAACCCGGCTTTGCGCAATTCGACAATGTGGTCTCCGGGATTGACGGTTGCCACCGTGAGCGTTCCATCGGGCTGAACCGTTCCCACCGGAGTTTGGTCGATCAGAACTGTGGCTCCCGGAACTCCCCCCTGGATCTTCAGCGAAGCCACATGGGGGATAGTTTGCAAGTTGAAAATCAGTTTGGGTTGCTCACCTTCGCGAAGCCGGATCCTTTGTTCTGGAACGTCCTGAAATCCGTTCTTGGACACTCGTACAACGTATTCTTTGAGTTCGAGATTCGGGATGCGCAATTGGCCTCCCTGCGCGAGTTGCGGCTGGGGTTTTCCGTTGAGGAAAACTTTCGCGTTATCCTCACCGGTAACCACCACGAGCGTGCCCAGATTCTGCCCGGATTCCAGGAAGGCGCTCAGAGTGGGCGCGGCTCCCGCATTAATCTCGAGTTTGTATTGTTGCTGATCGCTGCCGCGGGTCACGGCTAGTTCGTGAGGGCCGGCGGAGATGGATGGAAGATCCAGACCGTCCTGAGGCACGTCGAGCGCAGCCTGGCCATCAAGGCTGACTTTGGTGGAAGAATCGCTGGAGTATACGTGCAGCCTGGCGGCCATACTGGCGACAACCACAGCCAGTACACCACGGGAAACGATGGATCCATTGACGGCCGGAACCGCTCCCGCTTCGGTTGAGAAGGTGAAGGATGCTCCGCCCCGCGGGCCATCAACTTTCAGCTTGTGTTCTCCGGCGGGTACATTGTCGAGAGTCCACTGTCCATCCTGAAATTCCGCGGACGGCTGATCATCGAATGTCACTTTTCCCGTGCCGGTGTCGGAAGACAGTTTCAGCGCTGGTAGCGCCGGCTCGGGAGACAGTGTCGCGGGGGCCGAGGCGCTGGAAGCCGCTTCGGGGGGCTGGGTGATGGGCGGCGCGTGATGCTTGCGCACGAAGAGAACAATCGCTGCCACTAGGACTATTGCGGCGACAGAGGCGAAGATAGCCGTTGTGTAACGCCGCGGTGATCTCGCGGGCTGCTTGAGATTGGAAGTTGGAGATGTGGCTTTGGGCGTGCGTGCTGGAGGCTTGGCCGCGGAAGCCGTGACTTGTGCCGGCGGAGGGAGCGGTGGTGGACCTGGCGAAACCGGCGGCGGGGCGGCCTCTATATCAACCCCGGGCGGAGGGCCGGGAACATTACTCGCCATTGTTTCTGTTTCTGTCCCGGTTTCTTTCCCGGTCGATGAAGATCCGGGCGGGGTGGCTGGCGGAGTGTGGAACGTCAGGGTCGCGCTTGCGCTCTCGGGCGACTCAATCGAACTTTTTGGGCTCACTTCGAGCAGACCCAGGCGGCGCAGAAGGCCATTGGCAATGGATAGGACTTCACCATCGTTCAAATACTTGTCCGCCACAGCTCGCACTCGTTCTCCTACGCCCTGCTTCGACGCGGCATCTGTGGCGGCATCGATTTCACTCTCCATGCTTCGCAACTCTTCTATGTCGCGGCGTCGTGTTTGGCGGCGCTGGATCTGCAGGTCGCGCTGGACGGTCTCCTGAATCTGAATCAACCTGGGCTCGCGCGGATAAACGGACAATCCCTCTTCGATCCGGGCTAAGGCCCCGGCCAGATCGGCGGCCGTCTGCAGCTTGCGCGCCTGCGAAACACATTCCGCGATGAAGGTTTCCCGCTTTTTGTCGAGGATCAGGGTCCGAATGGTCTTGGCCATGGGGTGCCCCGGGTTCAAGTCGAGTGCATCCCGTGCCAGCTTCTCGGCTTCCCGCCAATCGTTTTCCACGGTGGAGTGGGCCTGTTCGACCAGGGCATTGGCCAGAACGGCGCGGGCTATCGGATTGTTTTCATCCAGTTCGTAGGCCTCACGCAGCAACTTGATTCCGTCGGTAGGCTTCTGCCGCGCGCACAACTCCTGGCCTTCGGTCATGAGGCGGTGGGCTTCGGCTTTGCGCTTCACGCCGTCCTGGGCAAGCTTCTCGAGCTCCGTTAATTCTGCGTCGTTGGGAAATTCGGCGGCTGCCTCTTGCAACAGATCCAGCGCGCGAGCGTAGTCGCTGGAATGCAAACAGGTGTCGATCTGTTCGACCAGACGCGCTTTGGATTCGATCCGGATCTGCTGATCGCGTCTCTTCTGCAGGCGCTCAATTTCGAACGTTAACCCCGGATACTCGCTGTAGATGGTGCGCAGAATTTCCCAATCGTTCAGGGCATCGCCGAACGATCCCTGTTCTTCGTGGAGGTGCGCCCGGGCTACGATGGAGTTGACCAGGTCGCGTTTGTCCTGCACCAAGCGCAACGCGCCTTCAAAATGCGATTCTCCGGGATGGAGATCGAGCGCCTCGCGCAGAATATTCACGCGCTTGTCCAGGTCCGGTTCAACCTCTACTTGGCGATCTATGGAAGCAATGAAAGCCGAGCGTTCCTGCCGCTGGTGCTCCTCGATGTCGTATTTGAGAGCCTGGAAGATGGCATTGTTCGGGTACTTGGTCAAATATGCCTGACACGCAACCATGGCCTTGGCGAAGTTGCGCTCGGTGAGGTGTCTCCGCGCATCGGCATAGGCAGTGTTCATGGCGTCGTGTTCGGAGCGCACCTCGTTGTAAAAACTCTGATAGGGGGCGCCGCTCTCGAGATTGACAGAATCCGGGGCGCGCCGATCCAGGTCCAGCACCACACCCAGTTTGGCGAGGGCGCTGCTTACATCGCCCTTATGCCAGGCGTCCATGGCGGCGCGATGGAGTTTCTCTTTCTCCTGGCGGAGTTTCTGGTATTCCTGTTCCTGGCGGTTGACCTCCGCCAGCAATTGGAGCGCGCGGGCCTCCTTCGGACGGAGTTGGAGAACATTCTGCAAAGCCTCGCGAGCATGCCCGTAAGCGTTATTGTCGATGTGCTGCCGGGCCAGGCGATACCAGTTGTCGATCTGGCGTTCGCTGCGGCGGTTTTCAATCCTGCTCTTCAGAGCCAAGGCTGTGGCGTTGTCCGGTTCTATTTGCAGCGCTTCCTGTAACTTCTGGAGAGCCAGCGGATCTTCCTCTTCTTCAAAGCGCGCCCGCGCGGCCTCGAGCAACTGAGAAAGTGTTTTTCGCCGGACGGCGCCGTCGAGTTGCCGGCGCAGAGAACCAATGGAATTGTCCATATGGCCCTCGGCTTCCAGTTCGCCCAGGATCTCTCCGGCAAACTGAAAATCGCCTTCTTCCAGGGCCTTGGTGGCGCGCTGCAACCGTGGCCTGGTGCGCTCGGGATCGAAAAACTCGATGGGCTCGTTGCGCAGAGCCTTGTTAAGGGTGTCGCCGAATTCGCGGGCGCTCGCGAAACGGTGCCAGGATTGCTTGGCCATTGCCTTGTGCAGTACGCGGCTGACGGGCTGGCTTATAGTGGAATTCAATTCTGCCGCCAGAGGCGGGATCTGACGAAGAATTGCGTCGACCACCTCATCGGCTCGGGCGCGCTGGAACGGATTCCGGCCCGTCATAGCTTCATAGCAGACCACGCTGAGAGAGAAAATGTCGGACGCCGGGGACAGCGGTTTCAATTCAATCTGCTCTGGAGACATGTAGAGCAGCGTCCCTTTTTGCGCTCGGGTGGTATGGGCATCGGCCATGTGAGCGACGCCGAAGTCGATAATCTTCACCGAGTCGTCTTCCATTACGAAGATGTTGCTCGGCTTTAAATCGCGATGAACCAGACCGCGTTCGTGCGCCGCCTGCAGGCCTCGGCAGGCCTGGGAAATGATGTCGATCGTGCGCTCCACCGTTAGACGATGGCTCGCCTTGCGGATGAAATATTCCAGCGTGGTGCCGGGAAGTAGTGGCATGACGAAGTATGGCTTCTTCTTGCCCTCTTCTTCGAATTCTCCGATGTCGAAGATCTCAACGATGTTGGGATGGCTCATGGAGGCGAGCACGTCGCACTCCTTGTAGAACAACTGAAGCGACGCCGGGTCGGGAATGTCGAGGATCGTCTTGACCGCTACTTCGCGGCGCACGACAGTATCATAGGCGCGGTAGACGAGGCCCATTCCGCCCTGGCCGAGGATCTGCCTGACCTCGTAGCGGCCTGCCAATTTTTTCGGTGAAGTCGGAATCTCCATGGCGCACCCCAGTGTGGGAGCCCTAGCATCTTAACCCACATTTCCCGGCTGATCCTAGTCCTGACGCTCGATTCGGGCCGCCCTGCTGAATTCCGGCGCAAGCGCTTGATATTGGGGAAAGCTGTCCCATACCATTGCTTGTCCATGACCTTTTCTGACTTCTCCCGTCCAAGGTGAATATGCGCGAACAGGCAGCGTTCCTGCTTTTGCTTCTGGTTGCTCTATCGCTTGCAAATGCTCAAACATCCACGCCGCCGTCTTCTCCGGCAGCATTGCCTTACAGCCCCAGTCTGGACGTTTCGTCGATGGACAAGTCTGTCGACCCTTGCGTGGATCTCTACCGTTATTCCTGCGGCGGTTGGCAGACGAAAAACCCGATCCCGCCTGATCAGACCTCATGGTCGGTCTATGCCAAGCTCTATCAGGACAACCTGATCTTTCTCCACGGCATGCTGGAACAGGCGGCCCAGCGGAATGAGCAACGCAATGCCGTAACCCAGCAGATTGGCGACTTCTACGCGGCCTGCATGGATGAAGCGGCGGTAGAAAAGCGGGGACTCACAGCAATTCAGCCGGAACTCGACGCGATTGCGCAGCTCAAGTCGGCTAAAGAACTTACTCCGCTTGTGGCGCGGCTGCAGCTTATCTATTACCGGTATTCCTACAACGGTTCCTTGCTTTTTTCGGCGGGCTCGATGCAAGACCCGGACGACTCCGAGCAGGTAATCGCCGACGTGGATGAGGGCGGCCTCGCGCTGCCCGATCGCGACTACTACATTAAAGATGACGCCAAGTCGAAGGAAACGCGCGAGCGCTACCTTCAACATGTGCAGCGAGTGTTCGAGCTGATCGGCGACGGCCCGGCCGCCGCCAAGCAGAACGCTGAGTCCGTCCTGCGTCTGGAAACGGCCATGGCCAAGGCTTCGCTCACTCGGGTGGAGCGCCGCGATCCCCACAAGCTGGTTCATAAAATGAAGGTCGGCGATCTGATCCAGCTTGCTCCCAACTTTGACTGGCTCGCTTATTACCGCGAGATGCAATATCCGGAGATCGGCATTCTGAACGTCGACGCGCCCGAGTTTATCAGGGAACTCAACACGCTCCTGTCTTCGGAATCGATCGACAGCTGGAAATCCTACCTGCGCTTCCACGTGGCCGACACGTCTTCCCCGTATCTTTCTTCGAAATTCGTCGAGGAAAACTTCGACTTCTACCGCAAGTATTTGCGGGGCGCGACGGAGATCCAGCCGCGCTGGAAACGCTGCGTGGAGTATGTCAACTATGACTTGAGCGAGGCGCTGGGCCAGGTCTATGTGGCCAAAGTCTTCTCCCCCGAACTCAAGCAGAGCACGCTCGACATGCTGCGGCGCATAGAAGACGCCATGGGGGCGCGCATCAAGGCGCTCGACTGGATGAGCCCGGAAACCAAACAGCAGGCGCTGACGAAGCTGGCGGGAATCCGCAACAAGATCGGCTATCCTGACCATTGGCGCGACTACAGCTCGGTGAAGATCGTTCGCGAGGATTTTGCCGGCAACGTCGAGCGCGCACATCAGTTCGAGAGCCGCCGCGACATCAACAAAATCGGCAAGCCCGTCGACCACGGGGAATGGGAGATCTCCGCACCCACCGTGGATGCCTACTACAATCCGCAAATGAACGACCTCAACTTTCCCGCCGGCGTGCTGCAGCCGCCTCTCTACGATCCGAAAATGGATGACGCTCCCAACTATGGCGATACCGGGGGGACCATTGGTCACGAACTCACCCACGGCTTCGACGACGAGGGCAGCCAGTTTGACGCTAAGGGGAATCTGAAGAATTGGTGGACAAAAGAAGACCGGGAGAAGTTCGACGCGCGCACTAAATGCGTGGAGGATCAATATTCAGGATATGTCGCGGTGGACGATGTTCACGTCAACGGCAAGCTGACCCTGGGCGAAAACGTCGCCGATCTGGGCGGCGAGATTCTTGCATACGTCGCGTGGAAGGATGCGACCAAAGACAAGAAACTTCAGCCCATCGACGGTCTGACCCCGGAGCAGCGCTTCTTCGTCGGATTCGCGCAGTGGGACTGCGCCAATGAACGTCCCGAAGACTTGCGCGTGCTCGCCATGACCGACCCGCATTCGCCTGCGCTCTACCGCATCAACGGAGTTGTGGTCAACATGCCGGAGTTCGCGCAGGCATTCTCCTGCAAACCAAGCCAGGCCATGGTGAAACCCGGCGCCAATTTGTGCAAGGTTTGGTAGTGGCAGGTGCGCAGTCGAAACGCGGCTTGATCTGGAACTTGTGTGCATAGTTTGCGTCTCGAAAGATGGTGGACCAGGTCTAAGAATATTCGATCGCGCACAACCGCTGAAAGGGAAGCTTAGGGCGCGGTCAGTTCCAGACGATTGGGTATAGACTATTTGCCGCTTTCGAAGTCACAAAGGGCAATCTCGGACCTGTTTTCTTCGACCCAGGAGGTCATCATGCGTTTCACGTTCCGCAGCTCTCAGATCTTCGCCTTGTTCAATCCAATGCTGTTATGCGTGATCTTTTTGTTTTTCGCGCCCTTGATGAAAGGGGACTCAACCAGCGCTCCAATGCTGCTGCGCAAACCGGCGGTGAGCCGGACCCAGATTGCCTTCAGCTATGGCGGAGACCTCTGGATCGTTGACCGCACCGGCGGCGAGGCTCGACGCCTCACCAGCGATGTTGGGATCGAGACTGACCCTTACTTTGCGCCCGATGGCTCGCTCATCGCCTTCACCGGAGAGTACGACGGAAACGAGGACGTATATGTTATTCCCGCGGCCGGGGGCATTCCCAGGCGACTGACGACACATCCTGGGCGAGACCAGGTTGTGGGTTGGACGCCTGATGGCAAGTGCATCTTGTTTCGCTCTCAGCGGAACAGTTATTCCCGCTTTAACCGCCTGTTCATAGTCAGCGTCGAAGGAGGCCTTCCTGTAGAACTGCCCCTGCCCATGGCGGAAGAGGGCTCGTATTCGCCGAATGGCACGCATCTGGCGTACGTACCATTTACAAACTTCAAGGAAGCTTGGGAAGCGCAGCGCGGTCTGAAGCACTACCGCGGCGGTACGGCCTCCCCAATCTGGATTGCGAATCTATCAGATTCCAGTGTCGAAAAGCTCCCGCGCAAGGATTCGAACGATTCGACCCCGATGTGGCTCGGCAACCACATCTACTTTCTATCTGACCGCAATGGCCCGGTTAGCCTGTTCGCGTATGACATCACCACCAGGCAGGTGACCGAGGCGATACGCAGTAACGGCACTGACATCAAGTCTGCGTCCTTGGGGCCGGACGCCATCGTTTACGAGCAATTCGGCTCCATTCACCTCTTCGATCCGGCGCGCGGCACCGAGCACGCAGTCGCAATCCACGTGACCGGCGACTTTCCCGCAGTTCGAGGACATTTCGTCAAAGCTGCCGCTCAGATCCAGAACGCAAATATTTCGCCCACGGGAGCGCGCGCAGTCTTTGAGGCGCATGGCGAAATCCTCACCGTTCCAGCGGAGCACGGCGATATTCGTAATCTCACGAATTCGCCGGCGGTTGCCGACCGCGATCCGGCATGGTCGCCCGACGGAAAGTGGATCGCATACTTTTCGGATGAGTCGGGCGAGTACGCGCTGCACCTGCGTTCCCAGGACGGTCTCAGCGACGTCCGGAAAATAAACCTGGGCAGTCCGCCCACGTTTTACTACTCGCCCGTATGGTCCCCCGACAGCAAGAAGATCGTCTATAGCGACAAGCGGTCAAAGCTCTGGTATCTGGAGATCGAAGGAGGAAAGCCGCTTTTGGTTGACACCAACCCGTACGATAGCGGGCCGGGTTCAGGATTCGATCCGGTTTGGTCGCCCGACAGCCGCTGGATCGGCTACACACGGCAGCTCACCAGCGGGATGCGCGCCGTTTTCATTTATGGGCTCGAGGGAAAGGCTGCGCATCGAGTGACCGACGGCATGAGTGATGCCGCTTTTGCCGCGTTCGACCGCAACGGAAAATATCTGTACTTCACCGCCAGCACCGATGTTGGGCCTGTCCTGGCCAGCAGCATGGCTGGCTTCAAGGTGCCTGTAACACGCAGTGGATATGTCATTGTTCTGGGCAAGGATCTGAAGTCGCCACTTGCTCCCCAGAGCGACGAAGAAAAAATGGAGGGCGACAAGTCTGGGACTGCCGAGAAGCAGAAAACGCCTCCTGAGGTGGAGGAGTGCTCACCCGACGCGCAGTCGAAAGGGGATGGAGCGTCGAAGGAGAGCGCGGGCAAAGATGGCGACAAAGGCAAGGATAAAGACAAAGATTCGGCCGCCAAGAAAGAGGATAGCAAGTCGAAGGAGCCTCCGCTCGTGCGCATCGATTTCGACAACATCGATCAGCGTATCCTGGCCCTGCCTTTCCCGACGCGAAACTACGGTGGAATGACCGCCGGCAAGACCCACATCTTGTTCCTGCTCGAGGGACCGGCGGTTAACGACGGCACGGGAAATGGCGGCGAGATCGTCCACAAGTTTGACCTGTGTACCCGCAAGACCGACAAACTGCTTGACAACATTGGAAATTTCTTTGTTTCGGCGAATGGGGAAAAGGCGCTCTATGAACAGTTGGGGGGGCCAAAGCCGAGCGACGGCGGCGACGGAGAACGTCCCCATGGCACGTGGTCCATCAAAGCAATCGATGCCTTGGGCAAGCAACCGGAGCCCAACAAGCCCGATGGTTCGCTGAAACTCGATGCGATGGAGGTGGAAGTCGATCCGCGTGCCGAATGGCAACAAATGTACCGCGAAGCATGGCGGCTTGAGCGTGACTTCTTTTACGATCCTAACCTGCACGGCGCCGATCTCAAGACGCTGATGGCCGCGTATCAGCCGTACGTTGACAACGTGATGAGCCGTCCCGATCTTAATTACATCTTCGCCGACATGCTGGGCGAGATTACGGCGCAGCACGTCTATATTTTCGGTGGCGACCGGCCCGAGGTGAAGCACGTCAGTGGCGGACTGCTGGGCGCGGACTACACCATCGAGAACGATCGCTACCGCTTTGCGCACGTGTACTACGGCGAAAACTGGAACCCCGATCTGCGTGCTCCGCTCACGGAACCGGGCGTGAATGTGAAGGAAGGTGAGTATCTGCTGGCGGTCAATGGTCGCGAAGTGCACGGCCGAGACGAGATTTTCAGCTTCTTCCAGGAGACCGCGGGCAAAGCAGTTCAGTTGAAGGTGGGACCTGACGCTAGCGGCAAAGGGGCGCGTAACGTCACGGTTGTACCGATCGCCAACGAACTCTCGCTGCGGCTGCATGCCTGGATGGATGCCAACCGGAGAAAAGTTGAGCAGCTGAGCAACGGCCGCCTTGCCTATGTCTACCTGCCGAACACTGCCCAGAGCGGCTATACCAATTTCAACCGCTACTACTTTGCGCAGTCCGACAAACAAGGTGCGGTGATCGACGAGCGCTTCAACGGGGGCGGATGGATTGCCGACTACATCGTGGACTGGCTCAAGCGGCCACTGCTGGCAGTGGCCATGACCCGCGACGGGAAAGATGAGTACATCCCGCATTCTATCTTCGGACCCAAGGTGATGTTAATCAATGAGTACGCCGGTTCCGGGGGTGACGCCCTGCCCTGGATGTTCAAACGTCTTGGTACCGGCCCGCTGATCGGCACCCGCACCTGGGGTGGGTTGATCGGCATCGGAGGCTATCCCAACCTCATGGACGGCGGCCGGGTCACGGCGCCGCGCTGGGGCATCTACAATCCTGAGACTGGGGAGTTCGACGTCGAGAACAGAGGCGTGTCACCAGATATCGAGGTCGAGTTCGCCCCCGCGGCATGGCGGCAAGGGCACGATCCGCAGTTGGAAAAAGCGGTTTCCGTTGTGCTTGACGACCTGAAACAGCATCCGGTTCCGGAGATCAAGCGGCCGAAATATCCCGTCTACAACTGGCCGGCGGTTCGCAGCGCGGCGGGCACACCGGAAAAACCGGCCGCACAGAACTAGGCTGAATCCCGACGTTCGCGCCGGTGCCGTCCGGCGGGACGCGTGTTGGTATCGCAGGATCTCCGCGAATCACTTCCGGCTTGGCCGTCATTTGCCTGCGGTCAGGCCCTGCCCCGGAAGCGGATGATTTCCCGGCGATCGCGTTTTGATGGCTTGCCCGCGGGTAACTCTTCGAACTGCTTCATCGCCCTACGCTCCGCTGCCACTTTCAGGCGCAGTTGCTGGCTCGCTTCCGTCTCGCGGTAGAGCGTTTGCGCAACCGAAGCCGGGCCGCGCTCGTCGCTGAGAAGCAAGACTTCGACCTGAAAGTCGCCGCCATCGTTTGCCACTCGCAACATGTCTCCAATCCGGACCTCGCGCGCAGCCTTGGCGGGCTGCTGGTTGGATTGAATCCTGCCAAGTTCACAGGCTCGCGCGGCCAGTGCTCGCGTCTTGAAGAATCTGGCGGCCCAGAGCCACTTGTCCATTCTTACGCTCGTCATCATCTATTTTCCTATGCGTGCGGTATTCTGGCTGGGGAGCACTCATTCCATCGGATCCATTGGTTCACACTCTTGGTTTTGCGCGGGGCTGATTCAGCCGGCGAAATAATGGCGCACCCCATGTTCCCATCGCGAGCAACGCCCCAAATAACACAATGGCATCAATGCTCTCACGACCCTGCCGCGACCAGTACGCCGCTGCATCCAGGTTCAGCCAAAGTGCAAATTCGTCCAGCGTCAGGGCTGCGCCAATTCCGTAACTCAGCGCGAGCAACCGACCCAGAAGAATCGAAAGCGAGCTGTCGCCCGTTCCCACTTCCGCAATCTCTGCATAGCCACAGATGAGCAGGAGAAAAATTCCCCAAACCAAGTGGTGGATGTGCCGCCCACCCATCTCAACATAGCTGAATGGCCCGATGTGATGAGTGATCGAGGCCACTAACAGCCGCACCGCAAGAAACGTGATAAAAAAGCTGACCGACGCAAGGAATAGCCGCCTGTGCGGCCGGTCCGGAATCTGCTGATGGATCAGCAGGCCGAGCTTCGTCAAGTGCAGCAAAAGAAGGATCAGGGCCGTTAATACGCTGACAAAGACCAGCAGAATCCAAGATCCGGGAATATGCATAGGTAAGTATTATCTATCGAGGACTTGGGTATTGGTGCGGTAGTAGCGGGTGCCGCTGGCTTGCTATGATGACAGCTCCTATGGTCGCGCCTTCGGCCGATATCGCAGAGCGCAGGGCCTACGGCAAATCCTGCCGGCAGGTTCTCCACAGTGTTGACCAATGTCACTGGAAGCCGGCGAGAAGCCGGCCCGATCCAGTCGAACTGCTGATCAGTGCCAGCCGCGACCGGATAGCAAAGCTTCTGCCCGTCAAGTGGGCACGCATGGCAGCTTCGCCCTTTGGTTTCTTCCGCGGTGCGGTGCCGGTGATGGCGGCCGATTTGGTCTCGCTCCCGACCACCGGCATCACCGTCCAGATTTGCGGTGATGCACACCTGCGCAATCTTGGCGCTTTCGCCTCGCCCACCGGAGCGTTGGTTTTTGATATCAATGACTTCGATGAAACCATACCCGGGCCGTGGGAGTGGGATGTCAAGCGGCTGGCCACCAGTCTCGTGCTCAGTGGCCGCGAAGCCGGCCAATCCGACGGCGCATGCAAGGAGGCTGTCAAGAGCTTCGTGGCTGAATATCGTATGTCGGTCCACCACTGCTCGGGGCTGACGGTACTGGGCCTTGCGCGCTACAGCGTGTTTCGGCACATGGAGGCGGGACCACTTCCAGAGCTGCTCAAGAAGGCTAAGCGTGCCACGCCGGAGCACACTCTGGAGAAGCTCACCCGGAGCGGCAAGGGCACGCGGCGTTTCAAAGAGGAAAAGCCGCTCCTGACGAGGGTTTCCGGCAAAACTCGCCGCGCCGTGCTGACCGCGCTGGAGAGTTATCGCGACACGCTTTCGTCCGAGCGGCGCCACTTTTTCGAACGCTACCAACCGGTGGACGTCGCCTTTAAAGTCGTAGGGACGGGCAGCGTTGCCACGCACGACTACGTCATCCTGTACTTTGGCAACGGGAGCGAAGACCCACTTTTCTTGCAGATGAAGGAAGAGCCGCCTTCCGCTTATGCGCGATATCTCAAGGCTCAGGTCCCGCGCAACCAGGGAGAGCGCGTCGTAGAGGGGCAGCGGCTGATGCAAGCGCAGTCCGACATTTTTCTTGGCTGGACCAGAATGAATGGACGCGATTATCTGGTGCGCCAACTTGCCGATCACAAGGCCGTTATCGACGCCGGAGATCTCAAAGGCCCCGTTTTGATCGCATACGCCCAGATGTGCGGCGAGGTCCTGGGCAAGGGACACGCGCGCTCAGGTGACGCCTGCGCGTTGGATGGTTATTGCGGTGACGCCGAAAAACTCGGCAACGCCATAGCCGAATTCGCCGTCGCCTATGCCGACCAGAGCACGGCCGATTACAAGCTGTTTGCCAGCGCAGTGAAGAAGGGGCGACTCGCAATCGCGAAAGGCGTGTGCTGATGATGGACTGGTGATCGGACCGCCCGGCACGATCTTCTTGGCCTTGCTGCCGGAACGCTACAACAGAACTGCGATTCGTCCAAATGAAAGCTGAGTATGGAAGGCGGTTCACGATATGACCCTACCTGTTGTTGTGCCGGGTCTTTCGTTAAGGCCGTTCCGTCTCATGGTGGAGCGCGCAAGCGAGTTGCCGCCTGATGTGCTGTTTCGTGCCATGACAGAACAATTCGACCGCTGGTCTGCCGCGCCAGGAACGGTTTTGATGAAGGCCGAGACCAATGCCGTTTTCTTTTTCGAAACTCGTCACGAGGGGCAACGCCATCCTCACTACGGGCGCTTCCTCAGGCTCGAGCGCGACCGCCTCGTGCAAATCACCTGGCTCACCGGAGTACCAGGCACCAAGGGCTACGAGACGGTGGTCACTGTTGAACTCACTCCTAAAGGCGAGGGCACACATCTCCGTTTCAGTTATGCTGGATTTCCAGATGAGGAGACAAGAAACCGGCACGAACAGGCTTGGCCGGCTGTTCTGGCCCACCTTGAACAGCAAATGAAAGCGTCGGAGGAAGGATCATGAACGCGCGCTACTGCGATTTGTCCGCCAGGGCTGATTCTTGATTTACCAGCAGACGTATAACTGTGCTGGATACGGCAAACTCAGTAACGGAAGGAAAGGTCACTCAAATTGGCACGCCATTTAGGACTTGGGCCCAATTGAGATAGTCAAACACCGGCCGCAAGTGTCCCGTGCCCGGGTGCAGGCAATGGCGCCCGTTGGGATTTTTCTTCGTACATGTTCCGGTCGGCGAGATCGAGTATCTCGTCAAGCGTCTGGCCGTCGGTAAACTCCGCCATGCCAATACTGAGGCTCACCGTAAAGTCATCAAGATTGCTCGATTGATTCCAGTCATTCAGGAAAGCGTGAATCCGGTTTACTACGATGGCAGCGCCGGCTGCGTTGGTATTCGACAGCGCAATCAGGAATTCGTCGCCTCCGTAGCGAATGGCAACGTCCGTACCTCGGATCGAGCCTTTGAGCAGGGTCGCAATCTCGGTAAGGACAAAATCGCCGGTCAGGTGGCCGAATCGAGTATTGACCTGTTTGAAGCGGTCCACGTCAATTAGCAGGAAGGTGAGCGGTTTGCCTAGACGCTTTGCCTGGCCGATGAAACGGCCAGCCAGTTCCTCGAGCGAACGCCGATTGTAGATTTCAGTCAGCGGATCGGTAAAAGACTGGAGGCGAATGAGCTCATGCTGCATCGCCGTCGAGATCATCCTCTGTCGCAATTTCCGGAACTCGATGCGGCGCGAAACGATGTAGGTGTTGGCAAGGGTCAACAGCACGAGCAGACCGCAGGCCAGTTCTTTCGATACGGTGATCTCAAAATGCAGACTGCCGGACTTCAGGAAGGCAGCGGGCAACAGAACGGCGAGCAATCCAGCTCCTGCCAGGATCCCGGTGGCAGTCACAATCAGCCATAGCTCCCCGTCGCGCTTCTCCAGCCTTCTGAGTTCCCAATTGACATTGGCCAAAACGTTGTCGGGTTCGTGGCCAGCGTGTGCGGGTTTTTTTGAGTTATCCACGGATTGATTTCGCAAGCGAAGACAGGAGGTGGCTCCGCACGTTCGTTTCAAGCCGGCGCTTTTCCTGGAATGAGACCACCAATCCCCCCGTATGACCGGCGCCGGTCGGCACCGCCGACAATTCTTCCAGTGGCGGGCTCAGCGTACGAAGCCGGTGTTGCACTTCAGTTTGTTCGCCGTTAGGCATAGCCAGGTCGGCCCACGCGGAGAGGCCACGTCCCATTGCATGAGTCTACCCGGCAATTTCAGCGCTGGGAATGTTACGAGGGTAATGGCAGCCAAGGTGCCCAACTTGCCTTCCCAGTTGGCGAATTTGCCACCCGAACAGGCGCTTGCGAGATTGCGGCAGAGTTGACCCACAGGGTAATCCGGCTGGGGTAGCGACGGGCTAACTCCTCGATTGTCGGCAACTCTTACCTTGGGATTACTTCAGGGTTGCCCGTGACACGCGTCAATTGACAGTTCCCGGCAATCGAGTCCGCGCCAAGTCGAGAGGGTGTTGTCCGTTCGTCACCAGCAGGCGATCGGTGCGTTGCATCCTCTTCCAGTCATATTCGTAGGCAGTTCCGCAAATGAGACAGATCTGATAATGCTGGCCATTGCCACTGAGTCGTGGCCAAGTAAAGCGATGGGAGCACAATTCGCCGAGGAGTCGCTGCAAGAACTTCATGTCTGTTGCTCGCTTTCGCGCGGGCCAGACTCGGTGGCGTGATCTGTTCTGAAAAGTGGCGAGTAAATAGATCTAACTACCACCCTGCCACACTTTCAAATTACGGGAGTGCATTCCAGGTACAAGTTACCGCGTAGCTGGGCCAGTTCGGGACACTGGATTCCAGTCGCATTGGCGAGTGAGCCGAGTCAAAGAAGCAGCAGAGCTCCCGCTCGATTGGGATTATATCCAGGATAGGTAACAGCTAATCCACAGGACCCACGCGCACACGTAGAGTTCGCGGTACAAAGAAATACGTCAAAAGAGCGCCGACCATCAAGATCCCCGCAATGATATACAAGGCAGCAGATCGGTCCGAAGAAAAATGTCTCGCCCAAATCGGAATATTCGGTCCAACATAACCACCCAAATTGCCCACCGAGTTCACGATGCCAATCCCCGCCGCCGCAGCGGTCCCGGCCAAGAATGCGGAGGGCAATGGCCAGAACAATGGCATCGACCCAATCACTCCCAGTGTGCCTACGGACAAGAAAATGATCGCTAACACTGGGTTCGACGCAAAAACTCCGCTCAGAACCAAGCCGACGGCTCCAGCCACAACATTTGCCACATAATGCAGTCGCCGCTCTCCGGTTTTGTCGGAATGATTGCTCAGGAGGATCATCCCGATAACGGCCACGCCATAGGGTATGGCGGTAATCAGGCCAACTTGACGATATCCTTTCAAACCAAAGGCTTTCACAATCGTCGGCAACCAGAAGGCAATGCCGTACAAGCCGATCATCAATGTGAAATAGATCGCGCACAGCACCCAGACTTTTCCGCTGGTGAAGGCATCTATCAGTTTATGCTCGGTTTTATGCTTGTCTTCAGCTTCCAGGTTACGCGCAAGCAATGCCTTTTCCTCGCGCGTAAGCCATTTCGCTTCTTCAATGCTGCTCTCCAGATAAAAGATCACCACCAGGCCAACCAGAATTGAAGGGATGCCTTCTGCTAGAAAAAGCCACTGCCACCCCGCCAACTTCATTGCGCCGGAAAGCACATCCATAATCCAGCCGGATATGGGATTGCCGACTACCCCCGATACAGCGATCGCCGCCACAAACCAGGCGGTTCGGGTGGACCGGAGTCTTGAGGGGTACCACAAGGTCAGATAAAAAATTACCCCCGGGAAGAAACCGGCTTCGGCCAAACCAAGCAGAAAGCGCAGGGCATAAAAAGACCGCGCCCCTTTTGCAAAGATCATGCACGCTGATATGACGCCCCAGGAGATCATGATCCTGGCAATCCACATGCGCGCGCCGAATTTCTTCAGCAGCACATTGCTGGGAACTTCGAAAAAGAAATAACCGATAAAGAAAATACCGGCACCGGTAGCGAATGCCGCATCGCTCATCGACAGATCTTTCAGCATCTGGAGCTTCGCAAATCCGACGTTGACCCGATCGAGATACGCCAAAATGTAGCAAAGGAAAAGGAAAGGCACTATGCGGACGTCAACCTTGCGATACGTTCTCGCCTCAAAACTTTCCGCGGGCGTCATAGAATGTAGTCTCCGAAGGCGGCCATGACGGCTGTCACGCGGTGCAGTTCATTCCCGAATCGGTTCCGTTCTTTCTGAGGTTGGCTGACTACAGACTGCATCAGCGTTCTTGGCATGAAGCAAGTCTATCAGTCTCAAACGGAAACGCGTTTCCCGAGAATTCGGATCATTCGCCTCCGGGTGGCCTCTCGACGGGCGGGAACCGCTCCTCATGGAGGCGGGATAGTCTTAATGCAGACACAAACGAGTGCATCCGGTCAGTGAGAAAAGTCATATTTTGATGTGAAATCACTGCTGTCCGGTTAAAAGTCGAAGAGAATCAGTTGGTTGGCATTTTCGGCGAAATTGGCGTCCCGGTCGATGGCCTGAAGGGCGCATAAAATGG
>Ga0224558_1001313_pt1 | contig 26389 bp, 20 predicted proteins | sample 714S32024metaG_FD_180682 | JGI IMG/M metagenome (GOLD analysis project Ga0224558, IMG submission 180682) | Peat soil microbial communities from Stordalen Mire, Sweden - 717 S3 20-24 | ecosystem: Environmental > Terrestrial > Soil > Wetlands > Peat | place: Sweden: Norrbotten County, Stordalen... | reverse complement strand
TCCACATTCCCTCCGCCCCGGAACGCGACGACGAATATAATTCATCTTTCAAAACCCGAAAGGACAAAAACCCGGCTTCGCCTACCCTTCGCTTCCTTCAGGCTCATCCTTCGATTGGAAAAGACTTCCTTGAGCGTCATTTATGGGTATGCCAGCGACCGTGTGCCCCATCCCAAATCGAATTGGGAACCCCTGAACAAGTCGTTGTTGCGGTCAACATTCCCTCAGGGGCTAAAGCCCGGCTTCATTTTGCTGTTCTTGCGGCACGACTAAAGTCGTGCCCTGACGCTTCTTGCTACTCCGTTTGCATTTTTCCGCAAGCTATAAAGTCGTGCCCAATAAGAAACAAGCGTGGACCGGGATGTCCACGCAACAGCCGGCCGGGAGGCCGGCGCTACAATTTCTTGCTTCGCGGGTCGGCGAAGCCAGTGGACGACTGACACAAAGCAAAGGCCGCCCGATTAGCGGACGGCCTTTGGATGTTTGCGCTGAAGGCGCGGCTGCCTGGATGGTTAGTCCCCGGCGACCATCTCGCGTTCTTTTTTCTTGGCGGCTGGTTTGGCGGGGGCGATGGAGCCTAGACTGACGAGGCCTTCGACGGGCTTTTCGCCGAGGACGTGCTCGCGGTATAGCTTGGCCATGCGGGCGTTTTCGGCGTCCTGCTTCATCTTGCCGTCGCGGGCGCGGATTTGCTCTTCGCGGGCGGTCTTGGCGATGCCCAGATTGTCGAGCGTGTGATTGCGGTCGGCGTTGACGTGCTCCTCCTTGAGTTGGAGTTTGTGGCCGATTTCGGACATTTCAACCTTTTTGCCGCCGACAAAAATTTCGTGGCGGCCATGATCCTCATACCACTTGGTGAGGGTGGCCGTCATGTGCATCTTCTCGATGATGTTGCGCCAGCCAACGCCGGTGTTGTAGGCGCAGAAGCTGATCTCGCCCTCTTGCGTGGCGTAAGGGATGATGCACTGCTCGGTGCGGCGGAAGTCGTAGTTGAACAAATCCTGGAACCACATGCCGGCGATGAACAGGAAGTTCCAACGATCCTGGCGGCGCAGCTTGATGTCTTCCAGAGTGCGGTCGCCCTTGACGCTGCCGTAGTTTTTGCCGGTGGCGTTGAAGGTCTTGTCCATCTTCTTGAGCATATCGGTGATCTTGAAGTGGGTGGGCGACTGGAAGGGATCGTAGTTGCGCAGCAGCGCCAGCGCAAAGCCGATCACGGAGAGCCACTTGCCGCGGGCCGCGTCGTTGACCTTGGCCAGATCCTTGGCCACCTTGTCCATGTTGAGGAAGGCGGTGACGGGCACGGCTTCCTTGGTTTCCTTGTCGATCATGAGCGCCATGCCGATGCCGCAGTTAGGATGACAGCCGCAAGAGAGCTGGCCCCAATCGGCGGCGGGCCCGTGAATGAGGTCGGCCCAGTCGGAGAAGGTGGACATAAAGGAAATGGGGAACCAATCGCGCGTTGGCTCGCCGAAGCCCGTCTGCTTTTTGATGTCGTGGGCCATGTGGGAGAGGGTGTAGCGCTGGGCAAAACGGCGCTCGTCGGTGATTTCCTCGTCGCGGCCTGTAAAGCTGACCGGCTGGAAGCTGAGGAAGCTGATCGTCTTGGGGTTGTCGAGGGCGAACTGAATGATGCGGCCCACCTGCTCGTTGTTGATGCCGTTGATGATGGTGGTGACGGGAACGATTTCTACGCCGGCTTCGTGCAGGTTGTTGATGGCCTGGAGCTTCACGTCGAAGAGGTTGCCGACTTTGCGGTGCGAGTTGGCTGCGTTGCCGATGCCGTCGAACTGAAGATAGACGTAGCGGAGGCCGGCCAGGGCTGCCTTGCGACAGAATTCCTTGCTCTTGGCAAACTCGATGCCGTTGGAGGCGGCCTGCACGCTGTTGTATCCGACCTTGCGGCAATAGGCGACCGCTTCAAGGAAGTGAGGCGAGAGCGTCGGCTCGCCACCGGAGAACTGCACGCTCATCTGCCGCTTGGGCTTGACCTGGATGGCGTTGTCGAGCATGGTCTTGATTTCATCCCAGCCGAGTTCGTGGACGAAGCCGACCTGATTGGCGTCCATGAAGCAGGGATCGCACATCATGTTGCAGCGATTGGTGAGATCGATGGTGAGCACCGAGCCGCGGCCGTGAGTCATGGTGGAGGTGCCGTGGGCGCGCTGTGTCTTATCGCCGTGCGCGCGGATGTCGCGGCCGGGGAAGCTCTCTTCAAGGTGCTTGAAAAAGGCCGCATCGGTTGCCATGATGTCTTCAAAATGGCCGTGCTTGGGGCAGTCCTTGATCATCCAGATTTCGCCGTTGCGCTCGATGATCTGCGCCTTGATCTCGCCGACTTTTTCGTTGAGCAGGACTTCGTAGGGCAGCTTGCCATCGAGAATCTGCTTGCGAATCTCGGGGACGCACTTGGGACAGAGCGAGTCAGTGGTGCGCGGCCAGCCCAGCGGCGGTTTCTCCTTCTGGTAGGACTTTTGCAGGGGCTTGTCGGACCATTTGGGGGTGAACCCTGGGTTGGGGCTGATGCGGTTCATGCGTTCAAAGACGGCCCACGCGCCCTTGGCCGCGTAGACGACGGCTTTCTCAGCGTACTTGACTGCTTTTGACATAAAGTTGAGGTCTCCTCTATTGAAGTCGTCGCCTGAGTGGCGAACCATCCCGGCGTTCTTACGCCAGGCCTGACCCTTGGTCGCCCTGATAGGGAGGGTTTCCAGGGTCTGAAAATCCATTACTAGAGTAATGGGGTGGTGCGGTCAAACGAAGGGCATTGCAGCGAACGGCGGAAATCGGCAGCGAATGGCGATATGCAATCGCCGAATGGAACCAATATTCGCCGCAAAGAACACAAGAATCGATAATCTAAGCTGGGACAGAAGTAGACGATAGTGGAATCTGCATAGACGAGATCGGCGTTTCACGGAGCATCTCACCCCGGCCAATCGCTGCACGGGCACGCTTTGCCTCGCATTCGATCCAGTTTTGTTGCCGCTCGTCCGTATCTCCCTGTAAAGGATTCAGAGATTCAAGAATTGCCGGAACATCGGCCGGAATGAGTGACGCAATCTCCAAGAATGCCTGGATCGAACCAAAAGAGAGGGGGAAGTGATGCCCGGTTGAATCAAGTTCGCTGATATGCAATTGGCAAATCTTGTCCCCAAAATTCGATAGAATACGGAATGCCTCTGTCATTGTTCGGTCACACTGATGTGCATGTGCCAGATCGAGACACAACTTGGCTTTCGGAAGCTGTTCAAACCAGCGGCACAATTCTTCTGCGCTCCGTCCTTCATGCTTTCTTCGATCCATATTCTCAATTGCGAGTTGGTTGCCAAATACAGCCCACTTGCCTGCTTCATAAATTGTGTCGGGATGTACAACGATCGGCCAACTATCTGGAATCTGACGTAGACGCTCAATTACGCCATCCTCTTCGTCTGCAGAGAAGCGGCTCGGAGCATGAAAAGAAATATAGCCGAACTGCTCTAAATCCAGTTTAGGCAGAGCGCCAACAAGGATGGGCAATTCATGCAGGCGCAAGGCGGAGAGTTCCACTGCCGTCATGGACGTCCCCTGCATCAGGCGTAGAGCTTCCTGGAAATTGCCAAGCATCAATGCACCAGTCGAAAACCCAATAAAAGCCATTAAAAGACCCCCTTTTCAATACTGTGATCACGAAGCGGTGAATCTTTACCAAAAAACATATCCCGAATGGCATTGCGAAAGACCTTTCGCGTCTTCCACGCCTCCTTGAAGACCTCGTCTGACTTCTCTTCATCCTGCCTTAGCACCTTGAGGCGTTTACGCTTATCCGAATCATTCAGTAGACCAAGAAATATATCGTACGCGCAAAACAGTTCTTTGGCGTTCTCACGAAGAGACTTAGACTCAGAGATTTTCAAGTGCGTCGTAAAGAACAATGCAATACGTTCCAAGGGTGTTAGAGATAGAAATGTATCCAGGCAATCGATCAGGCTTTGCTTGCTTAACTCTTGATTCTTCTTTTTCGAGATTATTGGGTCGCACCAGAAGCAAGCCAACAGGCCTGAGGCAAATAACAGCTTTCTTGACATTCCCAGCTTGATGTTACGGAGCGCGTACCCTTCGTTGCCTCGGTCGAACTGCTTGTAGACGAAGTCTACGGTGATAGTTCTCCAATAGCGAGCAAAGTCGTTCAGCAGAAAGAGCGGAACCCATCTTACACTCTTTTCTTCATTACGCATTTGCAACAGTCGGTGATCTTCGTCGATGTAGCGCTTTAATATGCCATTGCGAACCCTTTTAAAGGCATCGAGCTTCTCTCCGATAGGCAGAGCTTCCAATAGAAGCAATACCCTGCGCGTCGTGTTGGAATTGGAATCATCCTCTCCTCCGATAAAATGAACAATCGGTTGGCTGAATTCCAGTGCGCCAAAGGTTCCTTCCGGCCCGGGCGGCTTGAGGTCTAAATCCTTGAAAATGGATTCGTTGCTGAGAGCCCCCTTGATATCTAGAAATATCTTCTGGTCTTTGGCGTCCGCTTGACCATCCACGAGAAGCGTCCAGTCCAGATCGCTCCCTTGTGTACATTCATACCGCGCTAAAGAGCCATGCACGATGACGCTGGTGTCTGCGCCAGGCATTCCCTCGATGATTTTTGAAAGTTGTTGGAGCGTTGTCTCAGCCTTTTGGCGCGCTTCCTCGATATTCTTCCAGTGGCACCCAAGTATCAGCTCCAGTTCCGGCAGAGGCGAGCCGCTTTGACCAACACATGGGTTACCAGACATCGCTCCTCCTCGATTCTCGGCGCGTGGCTGCCGAACTGTTCAGCCGTCACTTTATCCTAGCAGCGTTCCCTGTGGAAGCTCCACGACCTCCAACCCCTTCAATCGTGCCCCATCCGGACAGCCCACCGCTTATGGCGATCAGGGGCCGTTCGTCTTGGCGACCTGGTTGATGATTTGCTGGAAGAGGACGACGCGGATGTGAATGCGGCGGGCCACGTCGGGCAGGAATTCGTTGACGAAGTTTTCGGTAGGCGCAAGGGCCAAAGTGATGCCGTAGCGCTCGGAGCTGGCGCGCAGGTTGGTCTGCTGGCCGGGGACATAAAAATTGCCGATCTCGTCGTCGATGGCGAAGCCTACGATGTCAGCGTAGTTCACCATCCCCTTGCCGTTGTCGCCCAGAGTCCACCCCACCTGGACGATGGCATGGCGGATGCGTCGAGGAATCGAGGCGTAGGGCATGCGATGGTAGTGCGGGTCCTGGTGGACGATGGTCGGAATCAGAAAGGTGCCAAAAAACTCGCCGGTGATGTCCTGCGAATAGCTGACGCCGACGTAGCGGGCAAAGCCGGTCATGCCGGGACCGTAGTCGGAGTGCGCGTTCATGCCCACCGCGACTGCCGAGCCGCCAAGAATGGTGACGGCATTGAACGGGTCCATCACATTGCGCGCCGCCAGCCAGCGCTTCTCGCTGGGCGTCATCGGCTTCACCTGCGGCCCATTGGTGAACCGCATATACCAATTGATTTCCTTCTGGGGAGGGCAGGGCGCAGGTTGCGGAGCGGGTTGGCCGCTGGCTCCGGCTGGCGCATTCCAGGTAGTCGGGGGCGCGGGTTTGGCGACGTTCGCAGACGGGCAGGGCGCTGTTGCTGGCGCGGCGGCGTGGGAGTGGTTTTGCGGTTGAGGAGCATCCGGCAGCGACGGCTCCAGACTTACGGCCCACGCCGGAATGGCGGGCAGCAGCAACCCGGCTACAAGAAGCAGAACGGCGCGAAGCGGCCTCCGCGGCCTGCTCAACTTCCATGGGCCGGCGCGTTGATTCCGAAACTCTGCTCTCCAACCGCTATCCAAAAATGCAGACCCCCGGCTGAGGAAATTGTAGGCCGCGTTCGCTTGCTTGCAAAATTAAATTGCTGCCTGATTCGAATTATCGGCGGCGATGGGCAAGCGCAGAAGCGTCTTTTGTGCGAGTCTAGAAGCAAACTTATCAATGCCATTCAGTCCATTCAAAGCGTCCCTCAGGGGCTAAAGCCCAAGTTTTATTGGGCATTTTGCGGCACGGCTGTATAGGCTGCGGAAAAGTCCTGTTTCCATGCGAATCATACGAAAAGCAGACCGCAGGGGCTAAGAGCACAACATTTATTTTGTTGCGCTTACGGCACGACTCAAGCCGTGCCCTGACGCTTCTAGCAACTCCGAATGAATTTTTCCGCAAGCTGTAAAGGCGTGCCCTTTCAAAACCGGTTTATGAGATAGCTTCTACTGAGTCTGACGCTGTATTTCTGTGAAAAATTCACGCAAGGCAATCAAGGGCCAGCGGCACAATTGCCGGGAATCCGGTCCTCGTATTGACCATTGCGGCACCTTCGGACTCAAGGCGATTGACGCGGCGCGGCGCGCATCGCAGACTGAGAAGAGATGGATTGCGCGAGGTGCATCCTATGAGTTCTTATCCCCCTCCCGGCCCCGGCGGAGTCGGCGCACGCATCGAAGAGGCTGTCGAACTGATCGAGATGGAGCTGCGCCACGCCGTTGCCTACGTGAACGACGCGGTGGTTCCCCAGGTTCGCAAAGAATCGATTACGGCGTTGCGCACCGTGGCCGGCAAGCTGCGCGATCTGGCCGACCGCTTTGAGCAGAACGGGAGCCCGCGCCGGTGATGAAGACGCCGGCTGAGGTTCGTGGCTTCCCAGGTCCCCAAATGCGAGGGACCTGGGGCACCCGCAGTTTGTGGATGATCCAGCATGGAGCAGGGCTGGCTTTTGCGCTGGCGGCCTTGTCGTTGCTGATATTGTCCGGCTGCGGGCATCCGCAAACCGCGGTCTCGCTGCCTGAGCAACAGACGGCGCCGCCGACGGCTGAGGCCCCTACGCCCGCGCCGCAAGCTGCTCCGCCTTCCACTCAGGACCAGGCGCCTGCGCGCATCGCGCCCACTCCAGCGCCGGCGGGCGGGGTCAGCGGCGAAGACCAGAAATATGTCAGGACGCACAAGCCCATTTTGACCGAGGAGGGCCTGGCCACCTGGTACACAGCGCCCTACAAAGGCCGCAAAGCCGCTAATGGCCAGGTCTTCAACGACCACGCACTGACGGCCGCGCATCGCACGCTGCCCATGGGTTCGCTGATTGTGGTGACCAACCTCAAGACGGGCCAGTCGTCGGCCATGCGCATCACCGATCGCGGCCCATTTGTGGAAGGGCGGCTGATCGATCTGACCATCGCCTCGGCCAAGGCCACGGGCGTCTATTTGGCTGGCACGGCGCGCGTGCGCGTGGACGTTTATCGCACGCCCAAGCCCATCAATACAGGCGGACGCTGGTGCGTGCAGATCGGCGCATTCACCAGCCAGCGAAAGGCCAACAAGTTCAAGGCGCAACTGGAGCGGAAGTATCATGGCGCAAACGTGATTGAGTTCTCCGGCGAAGACAGCTACTGGGTGCGCATTCGTCCCGAGGGAGACGAACGCAAGCAGGCCGAGCGGATTGCACGCAACCTGCATCCCGCCGAGGGCGAGGCGTTTCTGACGCGGCTGGACTAGTGTGGTGAGTCAGAAGTTCATTGAAAAACAGCCACAGATCCCCATTCGACTACGCTCAGGGCAGGCTTTCGACTCACCACCCCCAGGCTGAAGAGTACGCCTGGGGCCCCGTTCGCTCAGGATGACAGCAATTATTATGCTGCGTATTCAGGATGACAACAATTTTTGTGCTGCGTATTTCTGACTCAGGACACTAGCACCGAAGTGAAGTTACTCCGGCGGCGGATAGAAGGGCAGCTTGTCGTTCTTTTTGTTGGCGCGGCGGATGGTCACGTCATCAATCAGCAGCGCCGGAGCCAGCACCGTCTCCGGCACCTCGCCGAAGTAGTTGGCGACCCACAGTTGCTTGCCGGCGGCTATCACGCCGGAACGCAGCGCGCGGTTGTCCAGGTCGCTGATCTCCGCGCCGCGCACCAACTCCCGCTTGCCGTCCGGAGTGACGCGATAGAGCAGCCGCGGCACCAGCGCTCCGCCCATTGTGCCCACGTAATAGACACTCTTCAGGCCGCGATCTTTGGCCAGCGCCAGCAGCTTGCTATTCAACTCCTCGTCCGTCACTCCGTCCTTCGCCGTTACCTGGAGTACGCCGATGACAGGCATGGGCGCGGCTGCGAGTCCAGCGCGTCCGTGGCCGTTGGATTGCGGAAAGTCGCGCACCGGCTCGCGGCCGATCAGATAATTTTCCAGTTTGCCGGCAACGATCACCTTGACGGCCTGAGCGGGAACGCCCTCATCGTCCACGTCGTATGCGCCCAGCAGGCTCTTGCCCTCATAGCTCTTCAAGCCGGGATCATCGACTACATCGAAAAACTCTGGCAGCACGCGCGCATGGTAGCTGGATGCAAACGGCCCGTTGGTGCGCGCCTCGGTGCCCAGCCTGGGCCGCGTCGCCGCCAACTCGGTAGACAACAGGGACGTCATGGTATCGGCGCCGGCGTCGGAACTCATCAGCAACGGCCCGTGATACTCCTCCTCGACAAGCGGAGCCTTGCGCAGATCGGTGAGCGATGCAATCAGCCCGACCACGTGTTTGCTGAAAACCTCAGGTGAATCGAGATCTTTGAGTGCGGTCCCGTCCGTCGTATGGCTACGTTCCAGCCTCATGCCATCAGCGGCCTGCGTCCCCACCACGATGCCCTCTCCGTAATAACTCGCTGACTTGCGCACGATGGCGCCCTCGCTGGTGACCAGCCAGGTGGTCGTCAATCGCGCTTGAAACGAAGCCGAAGAGTACTGCACATCGCGCTGGCCGTTCTTGACAGTGGTGTCTGTACGGTAGAGCCCGCTGTCCTGCGCCACGCGCTGCTCCCACGCGCGCTCGTCCACCTTCATTCGGAGCGGCTCGGCCAGGGAGATGACCGGCGTCTCTTTGCTGAAGTCGTCGGCCTGCGGAGGAGTTTCCACTTGCTTGAGTTCGGACTGCTTCTGCGCGTAGGCCGCCAGGGCGCTCTTGTACGCCTGATCGGTGGCCATCCACAACGCCGACCGGATTGCAATCGGGTCGTCGTCCAGAGCAGCCAATTCGACAGCGCCGTCGCCCCGGCCGCCGGAGCTGTCGGTTTTGTAGTCGCCTACCCGCACCGTCACGCGCGCCACGCGCCCGTGATTGCGGCGCGAGTTGCTGGTGGCTCCAAACTCCGCCTTGGTATCGAAGCTGTCGATCTCTTCGATGCGGTACTGGATGAAGAAGGGTTTCTGAAAATCCTTCAACTGCAACTGGCTCTTGCTGCGGTCCAGCTCGGTGAGCATGGCCTTCAGCACGGGGTCTTTTTCGGCATCGGCGCGGGTGGGCTGGGGCGCGGTTTGAGCGGACGCGCTCAGGCTCATGGCCAGCAGGGCTGCTCCAGCGAGCATTGCAATCGGACGAATCGGGTTCATTGCGTCAACACCTCTCATCGAAACAACTGTATGTGAAATACGGGACCATGATCCCTATTCTCTCCAAGAACAATCGAAGGGATCAATTCAAAGAAGTATTTCTGGACCACTCCGTAAGTAGAGCCATCTGAAGAAACCTGAACATTACCAATCGGCAAGAATTCTTTCGAGAAGACCACACCCCCTTCACCAATTCGTCTCCAACTTCCTTGAGTACGCTCAACTTTTCCTTGGCGCGTTAATACTTGTTGAAAGCTCTGGTCCTTCCTCAGAATCAAAGTGGATTTTTCTCCGTTCGCCTGAAAGATGTATGTGCCAGCTACGGCGCTATAGCTGTAATCCGCAGCTACCATGTACCAAATCCAAAACGCCGCGAGGGAAAGAAAGACCCAACCAATAATCCTTACCGGCTTGGACACCTTCATAAAAATCTCCTCTGACATTCCTTCAGTGGCTAATGATCTCTGCAAAAGAAATGTCCTTGCGCCGTCCCTACGGGACTCCGGAGTGAATCCGTGGAATCCGCTTCCCCCACGCTAAAGCGCGGGGCTAACAAACACTGCGCCTCCGGCGCGCTTATCAGAACATTACTTATGCAGCCATCAATAAAGCCCGTGTTGATTTTGCTTTCTTGGCGGCACGACTAAAGTCGTGCCCTGTTACAGTGCGTTTGATTCACCCCGGATCGGCAAATCCAGCCGACAACTGTTTTTCTGTTTACTGACTACTGTTCACTGTTTCACTTGTTCACTTCTTCACTTCTTCTCCGACGGGATCGGCAGAATCGGCGGTCGTGCGGTGCCTTGCGCCTGCTTCTGCGTTTCCATTTCGCTGACCAGCATGGCCGGGGCTACCGCGCTGACTGGAATCGTGCCCGACTCCGCGCCGCACTCGCCGTTGAATACTTCGCTCTTGTCGCCGGTAACCAGGATGCGCTTCATGGCGGCCAGCGGCGTGCCTACAATGCTGACGCCGCGAACCAATTCATCCGGCCGGCCATCCACATACACGCGCCAAACCACCAGCGGAATCACGGAAAAAGCCTGCGGCGCACTGCGCTGCGTGACGGCAAATCCGGAAGAAATGTCCTCGAAATAAAGTCCGTAGGTCTTGCCCTGTTTCTTGGCTTCCTCGATCAACTGCTTGCGCAGTTTGGCCTCCGACTCCGTCTTGGTCGATGTCACAATCAAGTTGCCTTGCCGCCCGGTGGGAACCTTGCCGGTTTGCGCGCGGCCGTGTCCGTTGGAGTTGGCAAAGCTGGCGATGGGCAAGCGCGACATAAGAAAAGTCTTCAGCACGCCTTCCTCAATCAGGGCGACACGCTGCGCCTTCTGACCCTCGTCGTCATATTGATAGTTGCCGCTGAGCCAGGTTTTGCCGAAGGTGGTCAGCGTGGGATCGTCAGCCACTGACAAAAATGTAGGCAGCACATCCTTGCCCACTTCCTTGGTAAAGGTCTGTCCCTCGTCATCGCCGCGCTGGCGCTGGCCTTCGAGCCTGTGGCCCAGCACCTCGTGGAAGAAGACCGCCGCGGCGCGTCCGGAGAGAATTGCCGGCCCGTCAAAAGGCTCGGTCACGGGCGCCTTGCGCAGCGCCTCCAGGCTGTTGCCCAGGTCGCGCACGGCTTTTTCCATCTCCGCCTGCGCGGGCAAACCCTCCACCGTCTCGGCCTCGAAGGTCTGCATGCGGAACAGGTCCATGCCATCGTCAGCGCGGGTCATGGCAACCACTATCACTCGTGCTTGCAGGTGCGGCGCTAACACGCGCGAATCTTCCGAAGAGACAAAGTAGTCGGTCTCATTCTGCGCCGCGAGCATCACCATATTCTGATTCACATCGGGAAAGTCGCGGAAGACGAGCGAGAGCGCCCGAATGCGCTGCTCCCAGGCCGCGCGGTCGATCTTCACCGGCGGCGCGGGCTTGCCAAGGTAAACCTGCGGCGCCTCTTGGCTGAAATCCGGCGAGGAGTCTTCTTCCTTGGCGCGAACTTCGGCTTCGGTCTTTACCTGCAGGTAGTTCTCCAGCGCTTTTCCGTAGCCGGCGTTGGTGGCCAGCCACAGCGACCGCGCCAGCGCCTCCCGGTCGTCGGCCAGCGGCAGCGTGGCGCTGTTGACCGCCGAGCCGCGATGGCCGCCATGCGTGTTGTCCAGTTTGGGCTCGCCCAGCCGCACCTGCACGTCAGCTACACGCAGGTGATTGGATGCACTGTTGACCAGCGCGCCATACTGCGCCTGAATCACCGTTACCGTCGCGTCGCTCACCGAGTAACTCAGGAAGTAGGGCGGCAACTGCTTTGCGTCTCCCTGCTTGCCCAGCGAGGTAAAGGCGCGATGGAGTTCGGTGGTCATCGCATCGAGGAGCGGCGGCGCGGACTGCTGCTGCGCCCCGGCGGTTATAGGCAAGGCCAGCGCCAGTATGGCAAAAACCGCGCGGAAAGCGGCTCTGTTCGCCATCCGCCCTTCAAAAGCAAAAGAAATCTTTCTCATAGTTTGAATAATCCGGTAAAACATCTTCCAAGGGAATTGTCTCAGAGTAAGCTACTCAAGAGGAAACTTCCCATGATGTTAGTGCGCCGAACGCTGCCATTGCTTTGCCTCGCCTTGCTGCTCACCGGCCTCACTTCGCGCCGTTGCTCCGGCCAGCCCGCGCAAGCCCAGCCCGCGCCGGCCACCACTGCTGTCCCAGCTCAACCCGCCAGCACACAAGCCTACACCCTGCCGCCCGACAAGCTTACCAAGGCCATCACCCTCAGCCATATTCGCCTCGCGCTGGAGATCGTGGGCTCACTCTGGGGACTGGCCGTTCTCTGGCTGCTGCTTTCCTTTCGCTGGGCCGCCGAACTGGCAGCGTGGACTGAGCGCCTGCTGCGCCGCCGCTGGATGCAAGGGCTGCTCTTCTTCGCCGTCTTTATTGTTGTCGACACGGTGGCCTACTTACCCCTCAGCCTAATCGGTCATTACGTTAACCTTGTCTACGGCATTAGCGTCCAAGGCTGGCTCAGTTGGTTTGGCGACCATGCCAAATCGCTGGGAATCGCTCTGGTAGGCACACCTGTGTACCTGCTCTTCAACTGGATTGTTCGCGTCTCGCCGCGCCGCTACTGGGTTTGGATCTGGCTGGTCACGCTGCCGCTGATTGTGCTCTCGACTTTCGCATCGCCGTTGCTGGACCCAATCTTCAACAAATTTGAGCCGCTCACAAAAACTCATCTTGCGCTGGTGGCCCGGCTGGAGCAAGTTGTAGCCCGCACCGGAACCAAGATCCCGCCCGAGCGCATGTTTCTGATGAAGGCCAGCGCCAAGAGCAACGGCCTCAACGCCTACGTCACCGGCCTGGGCGCCACCAAGCGATTCGTGATGTGGGATACCGCAACCGACCGCCTTCCCGATGACGAAGTTCTCTTCATCTTCGGCCACGAGAGCGGCCATTACGTCCTCAACCACATTCCCAAGCAGCTTGCCGGATCAACTGCAGGGTCGTTCTTTGTCTTGTGGGCCTGCGCGGGGTTTGCCGGCTGGCTCATGCGCCGCTTCGGCGCTCGATGGCAGTTGATCTCGCCAGAGGGATCGACCCCGCTTGCCAGCCGCCAGGGTTTTCTGGTGCTGCTCTTTGCGCTCTCGGTCGCCGGCCTCATTCTGCAACCGGCAGGCAACACCTTCAGCCGCCACTTCGAGCATGAAGCCGACGTCTACGGTCAGGAAGCCATCCACGGCCTGGTCGCCGACCCGCAGAAGACTACAGTCTCCGCCTTCAATCATTTGGGCGAAGCGTGGCTGGAAGATCCCAACCCCAACGCCTTCGTCGAGTTCTGGACCTACAGCCATCCCAGTGTGCAGAACCGCGCCAACTTCGCATTGCACTATGACCCGTGGGTCAACGGCGGGCATGGCAGGTTCTTTGAAAAGTAGGGACTAGGGACTAGGGAATAGGGAACAGAAAAGCGCGGCGCGCAGTCCTTTTTTCCTGAGGTTGACGAATACTGAGGTTTAACATTTGAACATGATTTGGAAGATACTTCTCTGGATTCCCCATCTCCTTTTCTGGGGTGGGCTTGCCTGGATCGTATTTGGATTATTCGGTAACCGAAGATCAGCGCGGGCCCTCAGCGGTGATCGAATTGAATTTGCCCCGCACTGGCTCACCATTTGGGCAGGGCTGTTCACTCTAGGCTATTAACCCGCATCAATCATCGTGAGTAATGAAGCAATTGAACAAGTATTTTTGCTCGGTTGGCGGAAATGTATTCGCTGGGAAGACATTGTGGAGATCGAGTCCAACCCAAAGGACCGCATGGTTACGATAACCGGCGCGGATGGCACGAAGATCGTTTACTCTCGTTTTTTGGCGGACCGCCCGCGGCTGCTGCTGGAACTCAAGCAGCGTTGCGGCGAAGACCTGCCGCCAGACTTTCCACAGGAACCCCATGACGGCCTATAGAGAACGGATTCGAGCAGTACGGCCTGTTCCCTATTCCCTGTTCCCTGCATTTACAATTTCTCCATGCAATTTCTATCGCTTTCCCGCCGCCGCATGGACGTTTTTCCGCCTGAAGCCTTTACTCCGGAGCTGATGGCTCGCGAGACCCAGCGCGTGAAGGAACTCTACGCCGCGGGTCTGCTGCGCCAAATCTGGCGCCGCGGGGACATTCCCGGCGCGGCCATTCTGTGGGAGGCTGCCAGCGAAGCCGAGGTTCGCGCAGCTCTCGATAGCCTGCCCATCAATCAAGCTGGAATGTTGGAAATCCTGGCGCTCGTTCCCCTTGCGCCCTATCCCGGCTTTGGTCCGGCGTGAAGGTCGAGCGAGATACTGACCCCTGATCTCTGTTTTCCCTCAGCCCCCCTCAAGTCGTACACTGAGGATTCGCTACTGGAGGAGTGGAATCGCATGGCCTATCCCGCAAATTACCGTTACACCCGCGAGCATGAATGGATTGATCTGGTGGGCTCCATCGGCGCCATCGGCATCACCGATTACGCCCAGAATTCGCTCGGCGACATCGTCTACGTGGACCTGCCCAAGGTGGGTGACGCGGTTAGCTCTGGCGCCACCTTCGGCTCGGTGGAAAGCGTGAAGGCGGTCAGCGATCTTTTTTCGCCCGTCACCGGCACGGTTACCGCCATCAACGAGGAGCTGAAGGACGCTCCCGACAAGATCAACGAAAAGCCCCACGAAACCTGGATCATCAAGGTAAAGCTTGCTGACCCAGCCGAGATCAATGTGTTGCTCGACGCCGCAGCCTACGAGGCTTTCATCGCGGAAGAAAGCTAGAAGAGCAGCTTCTAGCTGTTAGCTTCTAGCCTCTAGCTTGTTCTCTGGGGCTGGAAGCCGCATTGACCTACCCTGATTATTCTCTCGGCAGGCCATACCTGGCCTGCCCAACAGGCTTTTAGCTAGAAGCTAGAAGCTAGAGGCTAGAAGCTGAATATGCGCTACCTGCCCAATTCTCCCGCCGAACGTGAAAAGATGCTGGCCGAAATCGGCGCGGCTTCCATTGACGACTTGTTCTCTGTCGTTCCCGCCGAGCACCGCCTCAGCCGCGACCTGGAAGTGCCACGCGCGCACGCCGAAAGCGAGATTATCGACTACTTTCGCGCGGCGGGCGCAAAGAACTCGACCGGCTACGCCAGCTTCCTCGGCGCCGGCGCTTATCGCCACTATCGCCCGGTCATCATCGACTCTTTGATTCAGCGCGGCGAGTTTTTGACGAGTTATACGCCTTATCAGGCGGAGATAAGTCAAGGTACGCTACAAGCTATCTTCGAGTTTCAGACCATGATCGCCGAGCTGACCGGCATGGACGTGGCCAACGCCAGTATGTACGACGGGTCAACGGGGGCGGCGGAAGCAGTGATGATGGCCGTTCGTGTGACCGGGCGGCACAAGGCCGTGGTGGCCGCGACCGTTCATCCAGAGTATCGCGAAGTGCTGGACACTTACACAAAGCATCAGGGGTTGCCTACTACGCTGATTGGTTACGACCGCAAGACGGGGCGCATCGATTTAACCGCGCTGGGCGCGGCAGTTACCGAGGAGACAGCAGCGGTTCTCGTGCAAAGTCCTAACTTCTTTGGAATTATTGAAGATATTCCGGCAATAGCTGAGATCGTCCACGCCAAGGGCGCGCTGCTGATTGTCTCCATTGCCGAGGCAGTTTCGTTGGGTGTTGTGCGCCCGCCGGTCGAGGCGGATATTGTCAGCATGGAGGCGCAATCCTTCGGTGTCGCGCTGAGTTATGGCGGACCGTTCTGCGGAGTCCTTGCGGCCAAGGAGCAATTTGTGCGCCAGATGCCGGGGCGGCTGGTTGGCCAAACTATCGATGGATCCGGCTATCGTGGCTTCGTCCTCACACTCTCTACGCGAGAGCAACACATTCGCCGCGAGAAAGCCACTTCTAACATTTGCACGAATCAGGCATTAGTCGCGCTGATGGCCACTATCTTCCTTTCAGTTTATGGAAAAGAGGGAATCCGCGAGTTAGCCGAGCATAACCTGGCAAAAGCGAGTTATGCGGCCGAGACGCTCTCCGCACAACCCGGAGCGAAGCTGCTCTTTACCGGCGCGCCGCGCTTCAACGAGTTTGTTATCGAAACCGAAGAGTCCCCGGCGCAATGGAGCCAGCGGCTTCTCGATGCAAAAATCGTCGGCGGCATTGATTTGAGCCGCTGGTATCCCGAGCTGCGCAATTGCACGCTGTGGTGCGCAACGGAAATCATTACTCGCGCACAGATCGACGCCGCGGCCCAAGCTCTGGCGGGCGGCCCGGTTAAGGCATAGGCCAGGAAATCATAGCTGGCTGGTTTGCATTGCGACTGGAGATGCGCAGATGTTCGAAAGCTTCAAATTCGCGGTGTTCAACCGGCAACGCAAGGCATGGGAGAAGAAGCGGAGGCATGGCAAGCGAGCCTTCATTTTGTATAGGGGAGTGCTGCGGTGGGGCGGCATCATGTTTGTACTAACCATGATCACGAATGTAGTTGTTCGTCACATGAAGGTGGATTGGCAGCTTGTGGTCAGTTTGCTGATAGCCTGTCCTTTCGCCGGATATCTTTGGGCGCGGTGCATATGGCACGTGAATGAAAATCGCTATTCAGGCGTCAGAAAGCAACAGGATTCGATCAAGGAAATCTAGCCTGGAAGATTCAAAGAGTTTGTAGCGAGGCAAAAATGGCAGCATCAGAAGTTACGGTTTCACGCACCATCGGCAAAGTCCGTCCCCACCCGACGCAGAACGAGGCGCTGCTCTTCGAGAAGTCCTCGCCGGGCAAGCGCGCCTACAAACTGGCGCCGCTCGACGTGCCCGCTGTTGATGCCGCGGCGCTGCTGGGCGCGGCACACCGCACTTCCCCTGGCGAGTTACCCGAGTTAAGCGAGATAGAAATCATCCGCCACTTTACGCGGCTCTCGACGTGGAACTACGCCATCGATCTTGGAATGTATCCGCTGGGCTCCTGCACCATGAAGTACAACCCGCGCGTGAATGAGTTAGTGGCCCGCGTTGAGGGATTGGCTGAGGCGCATCCTTACCGGCCGGACTCGCTGGCGCAGGGAATTCTTGAGGTGATTGATTTGCTGCAGCGCTGCCTGATCGAAATCACCGGCATGGACGCGATCACCCTGCAACCGGCGGCAGGAGCGCATGGCGAGTTCACGGGAATTCTGCTGGTCCGCGCATGGCATGAGTCGCAGGGGAATCCGCGCAGCAAGATTCTTATTCCCGACTCGGCGCACGGAACAAATCCGGCCACAGCGGCCATTTGCGGCTACACGGTGGAGAATCTTAAATCTAACTCCGAAGGGGGAATTGACTTAGAGGCACTTACTCGTCAAGTCGACGAAGAGACGGCAGCGCTGATGCTGACCAATCCTTCGACTATTGGAGTTTTCGAGAGCCAGATTGAGAAGATCGCCGAAATTCTTCACGCCAAGGGCGCACTGCTCTACATGGACGGCGCCAACATGAATGCGCTGGTGGGCAAAGCGCGGCCCGGCGATTTCGGCGTGGACGTGATGCACCTGAACCTGCATAAAACTTTTTCGACACCTCATGGCGGCGGCGGTCCCGGCTCAGGGCCGGTGGCTTGCAAGGCGTTTCTGGAGCCGTTTCTGCCGACGCCTGTATTGGTACGAAGGACAGGGACTAAGGGACTAGGGACTAAGGGACTAGGGACTAAGGGACTAGGGACTAAGGGACTAGGGACTAAGGGACTAGGGACTAAGGGATTGGGGACTGAGGGACTAAGTGCTGGTGAGCTACGTTGGGAGTATGACCGGCCGCAATCGGTGGGACGGGTTCGCGCCTTCTACGGCAACGTGGGCGTGATGATTCGCGCGCTGGCATACATCCTGGCCAACGGCCCCGACGGCCTGCGCCAGACCACAGAAGACGCCGTGCTCAACGCTAATTACATTCGCGCCAAGCTCCAGGACGTTTACGAACTGCCCTACAAAACGGCGTCGATGCATGAGGTTGTTTTCAGCGACAAGCTGCAAGCGGCCAAGGGAGTGAAAACCGGCGACATTGCCAAGCGGCTGATCGATTACGGCTTCCATCCTTATACGGTCAGTTTTCCGATGATCGTGCACGGCGCGCTGATGATCGAGCCTACGGAGAGCGAGTCGCTGGAGGAGCTGGATTTGTTCATCGAGGCCATGCGCGCCATCGCCCGCGAGGTTGAAGAAACGCCGGAGTTGGTGAAGAGTGCGCCGCACTCGACGCGCGTGGGAAGAATGGACGAAGTGCAGGCAGCAAGGAAGCCGATTCTGCGCTGGAGACCTTAGGGCATTTTTACAGATGATGTAGAGTGCGGCGTGGACCAGGAGGTCCACGCAACAGCCGGCCAGCCACCCCAACGAGCATAGACCGCTCGTTGGGGACCCCGGCCGGGAGGCCGGCGCTACAGGTTCGCGACCTATTGTCACTGTCCAAGCAATCGAAAATCGACTCTACGCCAACAGGCAAAATGCTCTAGATTCGAGGTTTCCCACCCTTTCGCCAGAAAGAAAGCGAAAAGATGGGGCATGGGGCAGTTGTGAAAGATTCTGAGTTGTAGATTAAGACAGCGAGTTAGCTTCCGCTTCGCGGAAATAGCGAGTTAGCATGTTAGTGGATTGCCTGGCTGTTGCGGTACACCTTTGCGGAAAGAGCGAGTTAGCAGGTTAGCGGATTGCTTGGCTGTTGCGGTACAGCTCTTCCAGCGCATCGCAGGCTGTGCGAGTGCCGTCCTCGTTGTTGAGCAGCCGGGCCACGCTCTCGGCTCGCTGAGCGAGCAGCGGCTGGGCGAGCATTGCCTTAAGCCGGCGCGCCACACGCCACGGCGTGTATTTGCCGCGTTGAATCACTCGCGCCACCTTCAGCCGCTGCATTCGCCGGGCGTTGTCGGGCTGGTCGTGCGAATAGGGCATGATGAGCATCGGCTTGCCGGCACGCAGGCATTGCGCCGTGGTTCCCACGCCGCCCTGGTGGACCACCATCGACGCGCGGCTGAAGAGCTTGGAGTAAGGCGCGTACTCGGCCACGCAGATGGACTCCGGCAGCGGAGATTGCGGACGGTTGCGCGGGTCCGAGCCGATGAGAAGCACCGCGCGAATGACAAGCTTGATGGCAGCCTTGGCTGAAACCTCGAAGAAATCTCCGGCAGACAGCACCGCCGCCGAGCCCAGCGTGAAGACTACAGGGGGCGGTCCTTCGTTGAGAAATTTTTCCAGGTGAGGAGGAAGCTCCTGATTGCCCGCGTCGGCATCGTAGTAGCAGAAGCCGGTAATCAACGTGTGCTCAGGCCAGTCTATTTGTTCCACGCCCAGCACGCGAGAAAACAAGGCCAGGACCAGATTAGGCGAGTGCTTGGCGTCGAAAAGAGGATTGGCGCCCTTGGGCAATCCCAGCTCGCGGCGCAGTTCGTAGATTGGTTCAGGCCACTTGCGGCTGATGAAGCGCGCCACCCGCCGAATGACCCTGCCAAAGCCCGGCACCGCCTTATCGGCTTTCGCCAGCCGCGGATACGGAGGCAGCACCGGCGGGTCGAAGGCGGAAAAGAAGGAGAGCGGCGCCAGCACGTAGCTAGCCCAGGGAATTCCTGTCACCTCGGCCACCAGCGGCCCGGCGTAGTTCAGCTCGCCCAAGAGCAGCAGGCCGGCGCGCTCGGGTTTGGTTGCCGCGTCCAGCAAGTCGTCGTAGGTCTGGCGCAGCGAGGGAAAGAGAAAATCCCTCAGCCCATGCTCGGTGCCGTTCTTGATGTCGTAGACCATCTCGACCAAGGTGGTGTTGGCGGGGTCGATGTCCGGCCGGACAGGGTGGAACTCCAGCCCGAGAGGGCGAATTCTTGATTCATACAACGCCGGCAGCGCCATCACCGGCACGTGCCCGCGCCGCTTCAACTCCAGCGCAATGGCGATCAGCGGATTGGTGTCGCCGTAGGTGCCGATATTCGAGAGAATGATGCGCAATTTGAAATCCCCGGGCCTTTTGCTGCCTATAATTATGAGGGTAATTGATAGGGCCTGTTGTCTGTTTCGCCTCATTGTGCCGCAACCGTAGGATGGTATTCTTTCTGTGCCGTACAGGAGACTTTCTATGCCCATGCAGTGCACGCTTCGCTTTATTGCCCGTTCCGTTGCGGCTGCGGTTTTGCTCTGCGGCCTATTAGCTGTTGTTCGTCCTATAGTCGCGCAACAGCCCCAGGCTGCAGCAACTATTATTTCCGCAGACAAGCCCTACAAAGTCATTGATCGCTGGAAGATAGGTGGCGAAGGAGGCTGGGATGATCTGACTGCCGATTCCCATGCTCACCGTCTCTACCTAACTCACGGCCTCCGCGTGGATGTTGTCGATACGCAGACAGGTAAACTCATCGGCTCCATCAACGGCCTGCACGGCACGCACGGCGTCGCACTCGATACTGCCGGAAAATTTGGTTACATCTCCGACGGCGGCGGCAACGCAGTGGTCGTCTTCGACCGCGCCACGTTGGCCACCGTCGCCACCATTCCCGCTGGCGGCGGTCCCGATGCCATCATCTTCGAACGGGCCACCCAGACCGTCTGGGCCTTCAACGGCCACAGCAAGGACGTGACGGTGATTGACGCCGCCACGCAGAAGGTTGTTGCAACAATCCCATTGCCCGGCAAGCCGGAGTTTGCCGCCGTTGATGGCCAGGGAACGGTCTTCGACAACATCGAGGACAAAAACGAGATCGTCCGCCTTGACGCCAAAACCAACAAGCTCACCGCCGAATGGCCGGCAGGCTGTGAATCGCCCAGCGGCCTTGCCTTCGACGCCGCCGGCGCGCGCCTCTTTCCCGTCTGCGATGACAACAAGATGGGCGTGATCGATTCTAAAACCGGCAAACTCCTTGCCACGCCCGCCATCTGCAAAGGCCCTGACGGCGCCGGATGGGATGCCGCCCACAAGCTGGCCTTTGCCTCCTGCGGCGAGGGAGTTCTCTCGGTGATCGATGCCGGCGCCGCCGGCTATCCCAGCATCGAGAGCCTGCCCACCCAGCGCGGCGCCCGGACGATGACGTATGATTCGGCCTCTGACCGCATCTATCTGGTTACGGCTGAGTTTGGCCCGCGTCCCGAGCCCACAGCAGAGAATCCGCGCCCTCGTCCCGCTGTCATTCCCGGCAGTTTTGTGGTGCTGGTTGTTGGGCGGTGAACTGGCGATGTGCCCTGCTTGGCGGTAGGAAGAAACAAGCGTGGACCGGGAGGTCCACGCGACAGCCGGCCGGGAGGCCTGCGCTACAGTTTCATGCACTGCGGGCCAGCAACGCCGGTGGCGGACTGAAGAGAAACTTCTTGCGGAAAGCAGGGTTTAGATTGATGATTCTATTGCCGTTGTTTGGCAGTTCCGCGGTTATTGAACCAGAAGGAGGGTTTCGTGCGCAAAAACATTCTCGCGGTTGTATTTCTGGCAATCTGCCCTTTGGCTTTTGCCCAGCAGGCGCTTGACAACAATGCCATCATCAAGCTGGTGAAGGCGGGCTTGTCGGACGATCTGATCGTCACCACCATCAACGCACAACCGGGAAACTATGACACCTCCACGGATGGGCTGATCGCTCTGAAGACCGGAGGCGCCAGCGACAAGGTGGTATCGGCGATTGTGACTAAGGCCGCGACTGCACCGCCGCCTGTTCCCGCACCGCCGCCGGTTCCCCCTGCGCCGGTTGCACCCGCACCTGAACCGGTTGCTCCCGCACCGCCGCCTCCACCCGTGGCTCCCGCTCCACCGGCTCCGCCCGTGGCTCCCGTCCCGCCGGCTCCGCCTGTGGCAGACGTTCCCACGCTTCCTCCCGGGATCGACATTGTTGGCGTCTACTACCAGGACCAGAGCGGCGCATGGAAGCCGATTCTGCCGGAAATTGTGACTGCAAAGTTTGGCGGGTTTGAGATGAACCCCCTTCACCCCAAGGATACTGGGAGCAGGTCAACGAACGGCCATGTTGCCAACGCCAAGGCCCAGACGGCCGCAACCCTGCCCATGGTGCTCGCTGTCTACGTGCCGGAAGGCCGCACCATTGCGGATTACCGGCTGCTGCGGCTGACGATCAAATCGAACGAGCGCATCTTTCCCATCACCTCCGGCACGGCTACCACGGACAATGATGAGTTGGACAAGAACGCGGTGGGATTTTCCTCGGAAAAGATTGCGCCTCGCGTCTACCAGATCATGTTGAGCGCACATCTCGGAAAGGGCGAGTATGGGATGCTGCCGCCCAAGCCGCGCGACGCCTCCGAGGGCAGCAATTGGAAGATCTATAGCTTTAGCGTGAGCGAGTAACCGCAGGAAGTTTTAGCCAAATACGATCGCTTTTATCAGAAGAACAGGCAGGGCCGCTCCTGGGAACGGGGATGGCCCTGCGGCTTTTTGAGGCCATGGCAGACTCCTGGCCAGGCTTCAACGCCTGGAGTGATAGGGTATTTCTGACGGGCTTTTATGAACAGACGCACACGCAGAACGGTGTGGATAGTGGCCGCGGTCCTGTTGTTACTGGCCGTGGCCATCTTCCTTCGCTCCAAGGCTCCGCCAGAGGCCGCGCGCCTGCTTCCGGAGTCCGACGGCATTCTTTACTTCAACCTCAAGCCTGTGCGGGCCTTTCTGCCCCGAAATCCCAAGCCGCCAGAGCGCGTGCAGGAGTACCAGCAGTTCATTGACGCCATCGGCATCGATCCGGAACGCGATCTGGACGAGGCGGCCATCGCCCTGCATCGCATGGCGGACCCCAACGGACCCAACGGGCCGGTGGCTTATTCGATGGTGCTGGTGGGCAAGATTACCGGCAAGAAGCTCAACGCCTGGCTGGACGCGCACGCCGTAGCCCGCGACTCCTACGCCGGCCACACCGTCTACAGCATTCCCTCCGAGGGCCGCACCGTGAGCGTGGCGCAGATCGGCTACGACATGGTGGCCGTCTCCAACTATCCGACGCCGGAGATGATTCACTCCATGCTCGACCGGCACGCGACCGCGGCGTTGCCCTTTGCTAACTCGACCATGCTCCGCCAGTACTACCATGAAGTGCCGCTGCTCTCGCCGGTCTGGGGAGTGGGCCAGATCGCGTTGCCTTTTTCAGACGATCGCGGCGGGGCAATCAAGATCTTCGGCTTCTCGCTGCCGCTGGAGCCCGACTCGACCATCATCGCCAGCGTTACGCCGGCCTTGTCGCTGGGGGGCTCGCTGAATGTCAAAGTGGTGGAGATCGCTCCCACAGAGGAGGTGGCTGTTCGCCAGGCCTCCGCGCTGGCCATGCTGATCACGCTGTCCCGCGGCTTCTCCATTCCCCTGGCCGACAACTCCGCCAACAACAGCCTGAAAGAGCTACTGAAGACCGCCGAGGTCACTCGGAAGCGCGACCGTGTGGTAGTCACGGCTACCATCGACCGTTTGTTCTTCAGCAGCCTTGACGCAAGCCCGAAGAGCCCGGATGATTCCTTTTCCGGTCCCGGTACATCCAAATAGCAACAACGAATACGGGCGCATGCGCGTTCATCCGCCCATCCATTATTGTCAAGACAAGACCGCATTCCCCGCGGAGGTTTTATGATTCGTCCGGTTCATCCATCGAGGGCTGTTGCCCTTGTTTGCACACTTGCCTTTCCGGCCATACTTCTCCTCCTGATTGGCGAAAGGCCGGCCAGCGCGCAGCACCAACCGCCCGTCCTTACTGGCCAGGCTGCATTCACCGACGCGGCCCACGAGTCTCCCGGCATCCGCCGTCACCTCACAGTGGCCGACCTGCCCACCCCGGCGCCGCAGGAGTCCGTGGACAATGGGCCGAAGATTGTTCCCCGGCCTGCCAACATGCTGCCCATCGCGCCCACAGGCTTCAAGGTGGAGTTGTATGCGACTGGCCTGGACAACCCACGGCTGATTCGCACCGCTCCCAATGGCGATCTGTTTCTGGCCGAGAGCGAGACCGGCAAGATCAAGGTCTTCCGTGGCGTGAGTCCGGACGGCAAGGCTGCGCAGGTTTCGGTCTTCGCCGACGGTCTGCACCAGCCCTTCGGCATCGCCTTTTACCCCGCCGGTGCGCACCCCGCGTGGGTTTACATCGGCAACACCGACGGCATCGTCCGTTTTCCCTATAAGGACGGGGACCTGACGGCTACTGGTCCCGCTGAGCACCTGGCCGATCTGCCTGGCGGCGGACGCCTGCGCGGCGGCGGCCACTGGACGCGCGATGTGGTCTTCTCCCAAGACGGCACAAAGCTCCTGGCCTCGGTTGGTTCTCATTCCAATGTGGACGACGCTGACACTCATCCTGAGGAGTTCCACCGCGCCGACGTGCTGGAGTTCACCCCGGAAGGCAAGTTCATCAAGGTCTATGCATCAGGCCTGCGCAACTGTGTTGGCGAGGCCATCAACCCTATCACCGGCGAACTGTGGTGCTCGACGAATGAAAGGGATGGCCTGGGCAACAACTATCCGCCCGACTACATCACCCACGTGCAGGAGGACGGCTTCTACGGCTGGCCCTGGTTTTTATACGGCGGTCCGGGCGGCGGCATTCAGGACCCGCGTCACCTCGGCAAGCACCCCGAGCTGCAAGCCAAAGTCATCACCCCCGACATCCTGGTGAATCCACACTTTGCTTCGCTGGAAATGCTTTTTTACGAGGGGGCGCAGTTTCCCGCCGAGTTCAAGGGCGACGGATTCGCCGCCGAGCATGGCTCCTGGAATCGCGCCCAGCGAGGAGGCTACGAGGTCATCCGCCTGCCCATGAAGAACGGCCACGCCACCGGCGAGTACGAAGACTTCCTCACCGGCTTCGTTCTTCAAGACGGAACAGTATGGGGTCGCCCTGTAGGCGTCGCCGAAGCCAAAGACGGCTCGCTGTTCGTCTCCGACGACGGTTCACGCTCCATTTGGCATGTGAGTTATGGAAGAGAGAAGTGAAGCGGAGTTCGCCGGTCAGCGATGCAAACAAAGGCAGGCTAGTGTGGTGAGTCGGAAGTTCACTGAAGAACAACCGCAGATCCCCATTCGACTACGCTCAGGGCAGCCTTTCGACTCACCACCCCCAACCTCCACCCCACGAACGAAGACCTGTTCGTGGGGACCCCGGAAAGGCTGAAGATTATGCCTGGGGCCCCGTTCGCTCAGGATGACAGCAGTTTTTGTGCTGCGTATTCAGAATGACTGCAATTTTTGTGCTGCGTATTATGACATCAATTTTGTGCTACGAATTTCTGACTCAGGACATTAGCTCAGCTCGGTAATCATTACAATGCCGGCGGAGCGGTCTTGCCGGGATCACTGAAGGCGATCTGCTCATAGGTGGTGCGCAGATACTTGTGCGGATTGACCGGGACATTGTGAACACGGACTTCATAATGCAAGTGCGGGCCGGTGGCGCGGCCAGACTGGCCCACGTGACCGATCACCTGTCCGCGAATCACATGCTGGCCGACGACAACCGCTATGGCGGAAAGATGGCCGTAGAGAGTGACTACATCATGGCCATGGTCGAGAATGATCTCGCGGCCGTAGCCTGCATTCATCGAGGCCTCGGTCACGTCACCATCTGCCGCGGCGCGAATCGGCGTACCGGTAGGAGCGTCAATGTCGATGCCGGAGTGGAAGGCGCCTTCGCCGTTAATCGGATCCTGCCGCTCACCGAAGCTCGACGCCACGCGGCCTTCCACCGGCCAGAGCGAGGGCGCATCGGCCAGCTCGGTCCAGTCTCCGGCAAAGCTGGGCGAGAGGCCGCTCTCCAGCGCGCGGGAGAGCCGGCCGCTCATGGCCTGCGCCCGCAGCAGATAAAACTGGTCGATGGTGAGCTTCACCTGTTGCGCGTCAATATCGTCTGTCAAGCCCAGGCCGGCGGGCGTGGGCGCGGCCGCGGCGGTGGAGGCAGTCCCGGGCTTGGCCGCAGCCAGCCTGTTCTGCCGCAGTCCGTAGAGCGCGGTCACTTCATTTGCCAGGGCGCCCAGCGAGGCCACCTGCACATTGCGGTCATGCGCAACCTGCGCCATATGCTGGTAGTCCTTGCGCAGAGTCTCGCGATCATGAAAGACCTGGTTGTAACTCTCTGTCTTCAGCAACATGCGGGTGTAGGAACCGGCCAGTCCCACGATGGTGAACGTTCCCACCAGCGCCGCGGCCATAAATCCATAAGCATAGCGAAGCGGCAGGGAAATCTTGCGAATCCGGCCGTCTTCATCTCTAGCAACAAATAGTATGTAATAGCGTTTGCGCAGCATTTTCGCCCTTCATCCCTGCTGTTGGCAGGGCCGAAATTTGCCGTGTACTCAAGAAAAGCCCAAGGCAAAGGAGCCTTCCGGCTCCGAAAACAACGCACACACCAAGTTGGCGCACTTATTGGAACGTTTGTTAAGGCTAGCAAATTCAACCTGTGCGGTCAATGGCTACTCTTGTCCAACACAAGATGAGCCTGAAGGCCGACTTTGATTCCAATACAAGATGAGCCTGAAGGGGCGGTCATGCTGGGATGTGAACATCCGCATGGACGACGCAGAAAAGTTGAGTTTGGAG
>Ga0224558_1001312_pt1 | contig 26405 bp, 16 predicted proteins | sample 714S32024metaG_FD_180682 | JGI IMG/M metagenome (GOLD analysis project Ga0224558, IMG submission 180682) | Peat soil microbial communities from Stordalen Mire, Sweden - 717 S3 20-24 | ecosystem: Environmental > Terrestrial > Soil > Wetlands > Peat | place: Sweden: Norrbotten County, Stordalen... | reverse complement strand
TGCCGGAAGAAAAGAGGTAAGTCCCGCACAAAATACACCCATCCTGTTCAAAGGTGCCCGTCAGCCGACAAAGACCTCAAATCCGGCTTTCAAATCTTTGTGACATTAGGTGCCCTCACCCGGCGGGGGATGACAGGGCCATAATGAGAATTGCTGCAGCGGATCAGACTTCCTTGACGATTCCCCAATAAACGTCGAGCCGTTTGTTGAGATACAGTTTCACGGCCTTTAAGAGGGTAGCGGCCTCGAGCCGCTGGCCGGCGGCGACGATTTGTTTGAGGGTCATATGGGGTCGGACGACGAAGCAATCCTGGGCAATGATAGGGCCTTCGTCGAGGTTCATCGTCACGAAGTGCGAGGAGACGCCAATGATCTTGACGCCCTGCTCGTAGGCCTGCCGGTAGGCCTGGGGCCCCGGAAAACTGGGCAGCAGCGAGGGGTGGATATTGATGATCTTGTTCTTGAAGCGCCAGACGAAGTTGGGGGAGAGGATCTTCATGAAACGCGCCAGGACGATGAAATCAACCTCGTGCTCGTCCAGGAGGCGCAAGGCGTGCTGCTCCGCTTTCTGGCGGTCCTCCCACGGCACCTGCACGAACGGCAGGCGGTGCGCCCGCGCCAGCGGCTCCAGGTCGCGGCGATTGGACAACACCACGGCCGGCTCCGCCTTCCTTAGGCCGCCCGATTTTATGGCGCCGAGGATTCTCTCAAAACAGTGGGGCTCGCGGGTCACCATGATAGCCATGCGTTGCCGGCGGCGCGGTTCGGTGAAACGGGCTTTGATTTCCATCTCCAACTCGGCCGCCAGTTTCTCGAGGCCGCCGCTCATGGCGCGCCGGTCCAGGTCACAATCCTGCCAGGACGCCTGGACGGTCATGCTGAACTGGCCGCGAGTGACTTGTTCTTCCAGGGCCTCAATATTGGCCTTTTGCAGGAAGAGGAAGTTGGTAATACGGGCGACCACGCCGGTCTTGTCCCGGCCGATGACGGTGATGGTGGCGAAACGCTGCATATCAGGATGTTGGATACTGACACCAGAAGCGCCGCCCGCAGTCGAGTCTATTCTGGGGGCTGCCGATGTGCGCGCGGATCCCGCACTGAAGGGGGTGTTAGCGAGTGCCGACCACGTGACACTCAGGATATCCCAGAACCGAGCTGAAGGCCCTAGAACAACGAAACAGGGCTGAGAGTTCTACGGCAGGCTGCAAATCCTTTGACCCCACCCGCAACTTTCCATAATGTGCTGTGTTTGAGAGTATTGATGACCGGATAGTGTCCGGTAACCGATGGCCTTTTTATCGCTGAAACAATTTCTGGACCGAATGGGTCTGGCTACTTCTGAGCAGTTCGACAAATGGAACAAGGCTTGGAAAGTGGCAGTGACCGCCGGCTCGCAAGAGACCCTGCTGGGCTTTATTTGCCGTGAGCGGGGCCTGGCGGAGGATGTCTTCCTCCAGCAGTTGGCCCAGGCGCTCAACTGGCCCTATCTGGATTTACCCAAACTCAACGTGCCCGCCGAGGCGCGAAACCGCATTTCGACGAAGGTCGCCTTTCAATACTCGGTGCTGCCGACTCAGGTCGCGGATGGCACGCTCGAGGTGGTCGTGAGCAACCCCTTCGACACGGGGATGCTTAACTCGGTGCGGTTCGATGCGCGCGGACCGGTGCGGTTCGCCCTGGCCACCAAAGTCGAAATCGAGAAGGCGCTTAAGAAGTACTACGGTGTCGGCGCCGAGACGCTCGACGAGATGGCCGAGGACGAGCCGCTCGAATTGCTGGTGGGCGAAGACAAGGAAATCACCGAAAGCGACCAGGAGGCCAGCGTCATCAAATTCGTCAACCAGGTCATTTGGGAGGCGTTCAAGGACCGTTCGACGGACATCCATTTCGAGCCGGCGGAAGACGAGTTGCGCATCCGCTACCGCATTGACGGCATTCTGCACCAGACCCCGATGCCGCCCCAGCTCAAGCGCTACCAGGCGGCGCTCATCTCCCGCATCAAGGTCATGTCGGGGATGAACATCTCCGAGAAGCGTCTGCCGCAGGACGGGCGCATCAACGTGCGGATCAAGGGCGAAGAAATTGACATCCGCGTGTCCACGGTGCCGACGGTCTATGGCGAGAGCGTCTCCTTGCGGCTGCTCACGCGCGGCAAGATCTTCCTGAGCCTGGACAAGCTCGGCTTTTCGCCGCTGGAAGAGAAGGCCATCCGCGAGATCATCATCAAGCCGCACGGCATCTTCCTGGTCACCGGTCCCACCGGTTCGGGCAAATCGACTTCGCTTTACGCGTTCCTCAGCACGATCAACTCGGTCCAGAAGCGCATCATCACCATTGAGGAGCCGGTTGAATACGAACTCAAGGGGATCAACCAGATTGCGGTGCGGCCGGATATCGGCCTGACCTTCGCCATGGGTTTGCGCCACATCCTGCGCCAGGACCCGAACGTAATCATGGTCGGGGAGATTCGCGACCTGGAGACGGCGGAGATTGCCATTCGCGCCGCGCTGACGGGGCACCTTGTGTTCAGCACGCTGCACACCAACGACGCCCCGAGCGCTTTCACGCGTCTGATTGACATGGGCATCGAGCCGTTCCTGGTTGCCTCCTCGGTTGAATCGGTCATGGCCCAGCGCCTGGTGCGCACGATCTGTCCGCACTGCAAAGAGGAGCAAAAGGTCGAGCCCGATTACCTGCGCCGGATTGGCTTCCCGGAGAACGAGATCGAGACGGCAAAGTTCTGGCGCGGCGCCGGGTGCGAGGAGTGCCGGCAAATGGGTTACCAGGGGCGCATGGGCATTTATGAATTGCTGATTCTGAATGAGTCGCTGCGACCGTTGATCTTGAGCCGCGCGCCGGCTTCAACCATTGCCCAAAAGGCCATTGCGTTCGGCATGCGCACGCTGCGGGTAGATGGCTGGAATAAGGTCCGGGCGGCGCAGACTACGATTGAAGAGGTGCTGCGCGTCACGCAAATCGAGGAGCACCTTGACTCGTTAGTCGAGGGTACCAAGGCGGGAGTGGTCGTGAAAAAGTGAAGACCGAGCCAAGAGAAACGGAGTGCAGGAGTGGTGGAGTGATGCAGGATTGCATCACCCCACGACCTCAACACTCCACGACTCCAGCACTCCATTACTTTCTCGCCTCGCGCCTGGCCGGAGTGTTGCTGATCGCGGCCGGGCTGCTGGTCCTGACGATGACCGGCTGCGGGCCGTCGTCGGACAAGACCGCAAGGCAATCGGCGACGAACGCGGCCGCAACGCGCGCGCTGACGAAGACAAACGCTGCCCCGCTCTCGCGGCCCGGCCTTAGGACCAACCTCCCTCCCGCCCTGGCGCGAGCCGCCGCGAATAACAATTTGCCTCCTGCGGTCGCCCGACCCGGCGCCAAGTCTCCGCCCACTGGAGCCGTAGCGCGAGCCGGTGCCAAGACAAACGTCATTCCAACTGTGGCGCGGACCGGCGCCAGGACCAACGCCGCCCCGGCCGCTGGCACAAAGGCGGGGATTGTCGATACCGTACGCAATCTACAGGCCAATCGCGCGTTTTACCCGGCCGTTGGCGTTGTCTTCGTCTGCCTGTGCCTGGCGGTTGTGCTGGTCGTCCGGCTGTTGAAGGCAAAGGCCGCCAAGACTGACCAAGTGGCAGGCCTGAAGACGGCGCCGGCAGCGGCGGCCAAGCCGGCCAGGCGGAAGCCGGGAAGGGTTGCAATCCACACGTGCAACGTGCTGCAGGTCGGCTCCCAGGCCCGACAGATTTGGCAATTCGACGCCCGGGGGGGTGGCCGAGGGTTTGCACTGAACCGCGAGCAAACCACAGTTGCCGGGGAGTCGTTGCCGGTCAAACTCATCGCCAAGGATTGGCGCTCGCTGTGGCAGCGCAAACTCAACGTCGCGTGGCTGCCGCCGGAACGTGTTTTCCTGCGCGTGGCGCAATTCCCGGCCAGTGATTTTGACGAGACCCTGTCCATGGTGGAACTACAATTGGAGAAACTGTCTCCGATGCCCGTGACGCAGATTGTCTGGAGCATCTATGTCCTGCCGCAGACCGAGGGAAACTTGCAGACGGTGATCGTGATGATCGTTTCGCGGAATGAAGTGGAGGAGTTTCTCGGCCAGCTTGAAGGGCAGGGCTACCTGGCCGATCGGCTCGAACTGCCGATGCTCGATCAGTTGCACGCCACGACCACCACCGAGAACGGTGCGTGGATTTATCCGGAAGCGCCGGGCGGGCGAAACGGCGCGCTGGTGGCGTGGTGGTACGGCGGCGTCTTGCAGAACCTGGATTTGATCACGCTGCCGGCCGCCAATCGGCCGGAGAGCCTGAAGGAGCAGTTGCTGCAGATGGCGTGGGCCGGTGAGCTGGAAGGCTGGCTGACCGCCCCGCCGGCCTGGCACCTGGTCGCCGATGCACCGGCTGCCGCCGAATGGGAGCCGGCCCTGCGCACGGGCCTGGAACAGCCCCTCGAGGTCATCGCGCCGGTGCCGATAGCTGCGCTGGCCTCCTTGACGGCGGCCCGTGCCGCGCAGTCCGGGTCGGAGGGGAACCTGCTGCCCGCCGAGTTTTCGACGCGTTACCAGCAGCAGTTCGTAGATCGGCTTTGGATGCGCGGGCTGGGCGCCGTGGTGGTGCTTTATCTGGTATTCGTACTGGTCTATTTCGCCCGGCTCCAACTGGAGCTCTATGGCACGCGCACCGTGGAGCAAGAAGTGGCCGGGCGCGGACCGATCTACACCAACGCCTTACAACTCAAGGCCAAGTTCCAGGTCTTAAAGACCCGCCAGGATTTGACATTCGCCGCGCTGGACTGCTGGAAGACGGTGGCCGAACTGCTGCCTGACGGCGTGACCCTTGATGGGTATAATTTCAACGATGGGCGGAAGCTCACGCTTAGCGGCAGCGCGCCGGCCGACCAGACCAAGCGGCTGCTGGACTTCGATTCGGATATCCGCAAGGCCGCCGTCAACGGCCAGCCTTTGTTCGATCCTAATGAGGGGGAACATGTTACGTGGGACGTGCGTGGGGCCGTAGCGACCTGGCATTGCGTGCTGGAACTCAAACGGACGGAGGAGCTGTGACGAGCTACCTGGATCGCCTTAACTTGCGTCCATTCGAAAAGCGGCTGGTGGTGGCTGTCGGTGCCGTATTGTTTGTGGTTCTTAACGCGTGGTTTGTCGTGCCGCATTTCTCGGACTTAGGCCAGGCCAAGAAGCGGAGGGCCGACGCGCTCGAACTGATGAAACACTGGCAGGTCGAGATTGATCAGAAGGTCAAATACGAGGCCGGGATCAATAAATTCATCAGGGAGGGACACGAGGTGCAAGCCGAAGACCAGGTAAACCAGTTCGCCCGTGCCATCCAGGAGCAACAAGCAAGGAGCGGCGTCGGCATCGGCAACTTTGGGAGAACCACTACCAAGACCAACCAGTTTTTCTTGGAACTAACCCGGCCGGTCAGTGTTCAATCCGGAGAGGCACAGCTTGTGGACTTCTTATACAGCCTTGGTTCCGGTAATTCGCTGATCCGCGTCAGCGATCTGACCTTGCGTCCGGACCCGCCGCGGCAACAACTCAGCGGGACGGTCAAGCTAGTGGCCAGCTATCAAAAGAACCCCTCAAAGAAGGGGGCGCCGGCGGCCAGCTCGGCCTCGGCCAATACTAAAATGGTAACCACAACTGCCAAACGACCGTGAAAACATTACTGCACATTTTGCTCCTGACCCCGTTTGGTCTATGGGCTCAAACAACGGTTTCGCCGCCGTCCTTCCCGGCCTTTCCGACCAACGCTGTCATCAACACCAATCGGCAACAAGCCTTGCAGCGGGCGCTGCAACGCGCGCTTGAGAACAGGACCAACGCTCCTGTCCTGGGCGCCGAGCCGTCCGCGACTGCCCCCGTTCTGCGGAACCAGCCGCGGTTGCAACCGTCAGCAACGCCGGGGGGCGGTGCCGTTTCCAATGCTCCGACCGGGACGGTCACGCCGGCGCCGGCTTCGACCGCGCCAATCTCAACCCAGACCGCGCTGGCTGGTGCTTCGCCGGGGGCAACCAACGCGCTGGGCGAGGAGACCCTCCCTCCCGGAATGATAGACTTTCGACAGGCGGATCTGAACCAGGTCCTGGATATCTACAGCTTGCTGGTCAACCGCACGATCCTCCGCCCGGCAACACTCCCGGCGCCGACCGTCGTGCTCAAGACGCAGACGCTGCTTACCAAGAAGGAGGCTATTCAGGCCCTGGACGCCGTGCTCGCGCTGAACGGCATTACCATGGTCAACGTCGGGGACAAATTCGTGAAGGCGCTGCCCGAGGCGCAGAGCATCTCGTCCGGCGCACGCTTCGACACCAACGGCGCGGCGCTGCTGCCCGAGCTCGGCCAATACGTCACCCACGTGGTGCAGTTGAAATACGCTAAGCCGACCGAGCTGATGCCGATCTTGCAGCCCTTCGTGAAGATTCCCAACGCCATTCTGCCGATTGACAGCAACATGATGCTGGTGCTCCGGGATTATGCGGAAAACGTCAAGCGCATGTTGGAGCTGGTCACCCAGATTGACGTTGCCGTGCCCTCCGAGTACGTGTCGGAGGTCATCCCGATCAAGTATGCGGTTTCTTCCGACATCGCCAACGCCTTGAACAGTCTCAGCAGCGGCGGGGGCTCGGCCCTTGGCGGTGGCGCTGCCGGTGGCGCCGGTGGCCGCAGCACTCGCGGCACTCGAGGCGGCGGCACGACGGGGGGGGCGGGCAGGATGGGTAATACGGGGTATCCGGGACAAACGGGGATGCCGGGAATGACCACCCCGGTCGGCGGCGCTGGCACGACGACGCCCGCGGCGGGGGGCAGCTCGTTCAACCAGCGCCTCCAGAACATCATCCAGCGCGCCTCAACCGGTACCGGCGAGATTCAGGTCCTGGGCCAAACCAAGATTCTCTCGGATGAGCGCACCAACTCACTCCTGATCTACGCCTCGAAGGAGGACATGAAGACGATCAAGGAGATTGTCGCCAAGCTGGACGTGGTGCTGGCGCAAGTGCTGATTGAGGCGGCCGTTATCGAGGTGGATCTGACCGACAGCCGCACCCTGGGCTTTAGCTATCTGCAACATCCGCAGAGCTCTGGTCAATGGACCGGGGTCGGCGCCATCAATAATGGTACCTTATACAACTCAGGTACCTTCGGCAGCGGTACCAACAGCGCGGCACCATCGGGCTTCAGCTATCTGATGTCCTTTGGCCAGGACCTCGATGTAGCGGTAGCGGCGGCGGCATCCGACAGCAAGTCAAGAATCCTCCAGCGCCCCCGAATCCAGACCTCACACAATGAGCCGGCCAACATTTTCGTCGGTACCACGCAGCCTTACCCCACCTCCAGCTACTATGGGGGTGGCGCTTACGGCGGGTATTCTTCGATCCAGCAAATGCAGATCGGTGTGACGCTCCAGGTAACGCCCTTGATCAATCCCGACGGGCTGGTGGTGATGGACATCAGTATGCAAATCGATGGCTTGGCTGGCAGCGTGACCATCGCGAATGTGGGCGATGTGCCCATCACCAGTTCCAAGACAGCCTCAGCCAAAGTGTCCGTGCGGGACCACGACACGATTATTCTGGGCGGGTTGATCTATTCGGAAAAGGACAAGACCGCCTCTGGCATCCCCTACCTGATGAACGTTCCACTGTTGGGCTATCTGTTTCGCTATTCGAGTGCCAACAATAAGCGCACCGAACTCACCGTGCTGATTCGCCCGACCGTGCTGCCGACCCCGGAGATCGCGGCGCTGACGGCGACGGCGGAGCAGAACAAGCTGCCGGCAACAAGGAGGTTCATAAAAGATCTCCGGAACGACGAAATGCAACAGATGAAGCACGAGGACAAGGGAGACAAGCAAGATAAATGACTCCTTGCGCACCGGCGGGGATCTCGTGAGAGCCGCGTGGAGGCCAGCCCGGCCGAGGGGCAAACAAAGCAGTGATACCCGTCACAGCAGTCAGATGAGTCAAAGGGCTTACTAGCGTATGATCAACTCGGTTCAGGCAACTCCGGAGCGTAGGGGTGGTCGTGCACAGCGAGGGCGCCTCACTGCAGGTTGGCTCCTCAAACTCCTTGCGCTTGGCTGGTTCTGGTTGTGGCCGCTGGTGCACGCGGACGGCCAGTCCTTTGGAATCAACCACATTGACGACGCAATTATCTCAGTTAACACGACGCTCGCAATCCAGGTCTCGGTCACAGACTCCAACATCCCCCCGAGCGAGCTCAATTTTACCCTTACATCCAACCGCCCCAAGACGGATGCGGACAATGCGAGCATCTCACTAAACTACGGCGGTTTCGCCTGGACGCCTACGCAAGCGCAGGTAGTGACCTTCACAGTGACTGCCACGAGCCTCGCAACACTCTACCAGGCGAGCACGAACTTCACCGTGAACGTGACCAATGCCGTCCCGCCTGCGGGCGGGGTTGTGATAGACACCATCCCGCCGCAGACCGTCGCCGAGGGGACTTTGCTCACTTTTACCAGCACGGCGCACGCTACCGACAATCCCAACAGCCCGCTGGTGTTCAGCCTTCTGAACCCGCCCGACGGGGCGAGCATCGTGAACGACGGCCTGACGAGCGGGGTTTTCACCTGGACGCCCACCGCCGCCCAGGCGGCCACTCCTTTTTACACCATCCGCGAGGTGGTTACCGAGCTGAGCACCTCAGCCACCAACTACCAGGATTTCCAGGTGACCGTCACCCTGACCAACGACTGCTCGCAGTACGACCAGTTCCTTGCGGCGGTGGCGCAAGGCGGCTATTTCCTCCTTACAAATTGTTCCACGATTGTCCTGACCAATACACTGACAATCTCCAAGAGCCTCATCCTCGATGGCGGGTCAAGCGGGGTAACCATTTCCGGCAACAATGCCGCGCGCCTGTTCACGGTGATGCCGCGCGCCAACCTGACTCTTTACGGCGTGACTTTGCAGGGTGGGAGTAACACCAGCGGCGGAGCCATCTACATTTCGCCCGGAGCCGGCGCGTTGATGACCAATTGCGTCCTCGTGGGGAACAGCGCGGTGGGAACCAATGGCACCGCGGGCACCGCTGGCAGCGGGGGCGGGAACGCCGGAAAGAATGGCGGGAACGGCACCGCCGGCATCCCGGCATTGGGCGGGGCGATCTACAATCTCGGAAGCCTGACCAACATTGGCTGCCAGTTCCTCACGAACAGCGCCACGGGTGGCAGCGGCGGCAGTGGCGGCGGCGGGGGCGACGGCAGTTACCAAGGCGGCAACGGGGCCAACGGCGGTGCCGGCGCCCTCGGTTACGGCGGCGCCATCTATAACCTGGGGGCACTCTGGCTGACGAATTGCACGTTTGCCGGCAACACGGCAATCGGCGGCAGCGGCGGCAGCGGCGGCACCAACGGCAACGGGGCTTTTAGTGGAAACGCGGGCAGTGGCGGAATCGGGGCCAGCGGTTCAGGCGCGGCCGTTTACAGCGGGCAAAGTGTGATCGCCGTGAATTGCACTTTCTCCGCCAATGCGGCCCAGAGTGGAAACAGCGCCGACGGCGGCACGGGGTCCTCGGGCAACGGGGTGAACGGACCGCGCGGGCCGGACAGTCTGGGTGGTGGAATCTACGTCCAGGGCATTGGCGCGCTGACGAACTGCACTTTTGCCAACAACACCGTCACCGGCGGAAACGGGGGCAATGGCGGTGACGCTGCTGTCGCCGGCATTCACAAAGCTGGCAATGGCGGCAACGGCGGCAACGGCGTAGGCGGCGGTTTGTATAACACGGGCTCGGTTGTTGTGGTCAACTGCACGTTCTCCGGTTGCGGGGCGACCGGCGGCACCAATGGCGTGGGCGGCATACTCACTGTTACGGGGAAAGATGGCACGCCCGGCAGTGGGCGCGGGGGCGACATCGCCCAGGGCTCGGGCACCTTCATGCTGCGAAACACCATCCTTGCCGCCAGTTCAGCCGGTACCAACGCCTACGATACCAGCGCGAGCCGCATCACCGACGGCGGATACAACATCAGTTCGGACGCCAGCCTCAATCTGAGCGGCACCAGCCACAAGAATACGGACCCGAACCTCGGGCCGCTGGCGGATAACGGTGGTCCGACCCAGACCATGGCGATTCAATCCGGCAGTCCCGCTCTTAACAAGATCCCTGCGGCAAGCAGCCCGGTGACCGATCAGCGGGGCATTCCGCGCCCACAACCCCAGGGTGGGTTATCTGACATTGGTGCCTACGAACTGGTGACCGTGCCCGCGATCCTGACTCAGCCCCAAAGCCAGACAATCGCTCAAGGCAGCAATGCCACATTTACGGTCTCCGCCTTTGGCGACTCAGTGACTTATCAATGGCGTTTCGACGGGATTAATATCTCCGGCGCTACTTTGTCTGCTTATACCCTAAGCAACGGACAGGCGACTGACACTGGGAATTACGATGTAGTGCTTGCCAACAACTTCGGCTCCGTAACCAGCCTGCCGGCTCTATTATCGGTCTATCCCTTCACGATCAGTGGTCAGGTGTTTGACGTGACCGGCAGCAACGGCTTGCCTGGCGTCCTGATACAGGTATTTACAAACTTGGTTGTCGCCGGCTTCACCAGCAGCGATGACAACGGCCAGTTCACCTTTTCCGGCCTAAACTCGAATATAGCATACACGATCGTCCCCTCGCTGCCGTGTTATCTTTTCAGTCCCTCGAACATCGTGGCGAGCGTCGGGCCGACCAATGCCTCTGGCTTGAATTTCGTTGCAGCCAACGACGACTTCCACATCGTAAGCGGGGCGATTACCAATGGGCCAGCCGGCATAATCGTCACGGTCAGCGGCACAAATGGCACGGCGGCTGTAACGAGCGGCCCCGGCGCCTTTGGCATCTCGAATCTTTGCTCCGGGTTCTACTACGTCGTGCCTACCTTGATGGGCTATCAGTTCCAGCCACCTACCAACTCGGTCTTTGTGCCTCCTGACGCGAACACGGTTAATTTCACCGCGGTGCAGGTGTTTGGCATCGGAGGGCGAATCACTCAGGGCACCAACGGCCCCCCGCTGGGAGGGATCACCGTGGCTGTCAGCGGGCCTACCGCCACCAATGTAACCACCGGGACCAACGGAACCTACCTGGTGGGCGGACTACAGGCCGGCACCTACCTGGTCACGCCGACCGTCCCGGGTTGTTACCACCTCAATCTGCCGACCCGCACGGTAACGATAGGGCTGACCAATGCCTCTGGAACGGACTTTGTCGTGCTGCGGGACGCTTACACCATCAGCGGTCGCCTCACCAATGGCGTTGCGGGCATCAGTGGGATCACCGTGAGCGCAGGCGGAACGAATGTGACGGTGACCGACGCCACCGGCTTGTACGTCCTTTCCAACCTCTGCGCCGGGGCCTATACCGTCACGCCGTCCGCGAGCTGCTACCTGTTCAGTCCGGCTTCCTCACCGGCCGCGGTGGGGCCGGGCAATGTTGTCGGCCTGAATTTCTCTGCTACCAGAGACTTCCACATCGTCAGCGGAGTAATCACCAACGGGCCCGTCGGCGTCACCGTGACCGTCAACGGCTCGAACGGCACGAGCGTCGCAACCAGCGGCGCTGGTGTCTATGTCATATCCAATTTGTGCCCCGGGTTCTATTTGGTAGTGCCTTCCTTGCCAGGCTATCAGTTCCGGCCGCCTACTAACTCGGTCCGCGTGCCCCCCGACACTAGCATGGTAAACTTCACCGCGGTCCAACTTTTTAACATTAGCGGACAAATCACCCAAGGCACAAACGGCGCGGGCTTAAGCGGCATCACGGTGGCTGTCAGCGGGCCCATTACCACCAATGTCACCACTGGGGCCAATGGATCCTACTCGGTCGGCGAACTTCAGGCCGGCACCTATCTGGTGACTCCGACCGCGCCGAGCTGTTATCACCTCAATCTGCCGGCTCGCACGATGACTTTGGGGCCGACCAACGCCACCGGGATGGATTTCGTTGCCCTGCGGGATGCATATACCGTCAGCGGGCGTATTACGGATGGGGGCATCGGAGTAAGCCAGGTGTCCGTGCAGGCGGGGAATCAGGCCACCAACACCGACTCCGGCGGCAACTATGTCCTTTCCGGCCTCTGCTCCGGAAGCTATACCGTCACCCCCACCTCGGCCTGCCGGCTCTTTACTCCCGCCTCGGTCTCGGTGGTGCTGGGACCGAATACCAACGGGGTGAACTTCGTCACCTTCAGCAACAATCTCTCCCGGATCCGCGGGCGGGTCACGGACGGTGTGAATGGACTGAGCAATGTGCTGGTGACCGCGACGGGAGGCGGCACGAGCATCACCGACCCGAACGGCAACTATGAGTTTTCCGGCCTTTGCCCTGGCGCCTATCTGGTTACCCCTTCCCTGAGCGGCTTTTGTTTCAATCCTCAGTCGTTGCCCGTCAGCGTGGGGTCCGCTCAAACCACCAACATCGTGGACTTCGTTGCGAACCCCGGCGTGTACCGGATTAGCGGGACGCTGAACGGCATGCTCCTGGGACCAACCGTCAGCGTCAGCCTCGCCGGCGCAAACACGACGAATCTTGTGACGGCTACCAACGGGTCTTATGTATTCCCCAGCGTTTGCCCCGGCACTTACTTGGTGACGCCCTCGAGTGTCTGCTTCCAGTTCTATCCTCCTGCGCGTTCCACAACCGTGGGGCCTAACGACGATAGCCTCGACTTCGCTGTGTCTGGCGGCGGCGCTTTCTCCCTTAGGGGCCAGGTGACTTATAATGGCGTTGGGTTGAGCAACGCGACGGTCACCGCGGCAGGCCAAACGAACGTGACTGATGCTTCCGGCAACTACGCTTTCCTGTATCTCTGCCCGGGATTATACCCCGTGACCGCTGCCGCGCCGGGCTACCAGTTCAATCCGACGACGAATTATGTGACCCTTTCATCAGCGGACTCTAATGGGGTGAACTTCGCCGCCTTTGAGACCGCCAGCCTGAGGGGGCGGGTGGTGCAGGGCGCCAGCGGGCTGCCTGGCGTCAAGGTGTCGGTGGGGACGAACATCAGTTTCACGGGCGCAGGGGGATATTACACGAATCTCGACCTGCCCGAAAGCACGAACGTGGTGCAGGTGGTTCCCTCCCTGGCGGGCTACGGTTTTGCTCCCTCGGCTCAATCACTTGTGATCCTTAGCAACACCAATCTTCCGGATTTCATGGCTTTCCCGTCGCTCGCGCTCGCACAACTCACCAACGGCGCGTTCCAGCTCACCTTTGCCCCGGCCTTCACCTGCCAGGTCCTGGCTTCGACGGATCTCAGCCACTGGCAGCCGGTGTTTGCTACCAACAACCTCTCCACCAATACACTGCTGCTGCAATTCACCGATACCAACGCCGCGAATCTCCCCACGCGCTTTTACCGCGTGGGACAGACCTTTGCCGGACCACCCGCGCTTACCAATTGGATTGCCACCGGCCAATCCGTGTCGCTCGGTTGCGTGGCGGCTCAGGTCCTGGCCTGCCAGGTGGAGGCCTCGACCAACCTAACTTCCTGGGTGACCCTATTCAGCAGCAACCTGCCCGCCGCCACTTTCCAGTTCCGGTACACGGAGACAACCAATTCGCCGGTCCGCTTCTACCGCCTGTCTCAAACTCCCGGTTTCTGACCGCTTCTCGGCGCCATTCGCATCCCCGTCCCGAAGCCCGGCCGCGAGCCCAACCGTTGCAATCTGGAGCCCCTTAAGCCAGAAACGCCAAGAATAGCGCTATATCTGGTGCTCGCCCAAGGACGACTGACGCTACAGGTAGTGTAGCTCGGCCTGGCACAATTCCGATTGCCGGTACAGGCTTTCCCGAGATCCGCTTCGCGGCCGAAACGCGAGAACCCTCGGTGGACCTTGCCGCCCAGGGTAGCCTGCGGGTAGCCTGCGGGTAGCCTGCGGGTAGCCTGCGGGTAGCCTCAGGGTAGCTTCAGGGTAGCCTCAGGGTAGCTTCAGGGTAGCCTCAGGGTAACTTCAGGGTAGCTTCAGGGTGGCTTAGGGGTGCCTACCGGTTGGCCACCAGATAGCCTGAGGGTGGCCTCAAGGTGGCTTGGAGCGCCCCCCGGCGGGAATAGCTGAAGCGGGGTTAATGAAGGCGCCCCAACGGCAACGGATTGGAAGGCAAGCCGCGCTCTCAAGAAATGGGATGCTCACCGGCATTCAAGCCTGGGCACAAATGAACCCAGGACTGGCAGCCTGAGACGATGCCTCCCTCTGTCCGCAGTGTAGCTCGTCGTGGCTGATCGCATCATGCGGGACCGACCCTCATTTCTGACCGATCAAGGAGGACAAGCCAGCGCGCTCGCTGGGGAGAACCGCGTCCGGGGGAAACATGACATTCTGTTGGACGACCGCTTCATGCAGCCGATTGGTATAAATAGTGAGAACCGACACCCGAATGGCTGACCCTTTACTGAATGTTTAGCGCAGCCTCGTAAAATAAAGCAGACTAGCTAGAAATACAAAAACACCAAAACCGAGCAGAAGTAGGAAGATCATCCAACCAGGCTTTTGCTGGGGATATAGAAGCCGCATTGTTTCAAGATTACGTCTCTTGAGCTCATTGATTTTCTCTTCGGTTAGACCGGGGATGCCAGCCATTAAGGTATGGGTCGCAATTAAAGAACGCGGAACTCCGAGTTGAAGCGTGGGACGCAAGTCGAATCGCAATGTTGCCTTCTGCTTCGCACTTTCGATTTTATACTCATTGATGCCGCCTCTAGCAACAGCACCGCCAATATCCCAGCCCGCGGCACGAATCCGATTCAAATGTTGAGAAATCAAATGGGTCGCTTCAAATGAATCCTTCGCTTCAATCGAAACGAGTGGAAATTGACAGCTAACATCTTCTTTCGGCAGTGCTGCTGGCGCTGAAGCTGGTGCGCATTCTCCCTTATCTCGTGCAGGATTAGGAAGACCGCAACTCGGACAGGCCTCCGCAGCCGACGAAATCTGCTTTTGGCATTCAGGGCAGGGAATCAAAGGCATATCTCTTTATGATTGGTTGTGGATTTCTTTTTGCGCTCCATATTTGTCCTCCGGCATCATTCCAAAACTCATTTAGATCCTATGCGCAAGATTTTGACAATAGGCCGCGTCGATTTACTGAAGAGATTCATTTCTTGCGCTCTTCCATGTACTCAGCGCTTCGCAGGAGAGTTCTGACTGGTTCCTGAGGGATTTCCGTTCGGGAAGTCAGATTGAGTGCCGCGGTAATAGGCGTATTTGCAGTCTGAATCCCAGCCGCATTTGTAGACCTTGTGGGGGCCAAACTGGAGAGTCTTCGGCAGCGTAACATAATGAACCAGGTTCGGGCACTCGATCGGCAATTGCCAGCCGCCGTTCGGCGACTGTTGCCATCCCGGGCCATGCAGGACTATCGGCACGCTAGGATCTTCGTCGCTCATCTGTTCTACGGGCAGTTGATTCTGCCAGTCGGCTGGCGATGCGGGGATGGTCACGCCACAGCACCAAGGCGAACACTAATCCGCGGCAAAGACCCTCATAGGCTGTGCTTTTGGGCGGTTCTCGCTCAATGGTCCGGTTATGCAGCATCAATTGGCAGAGAGCGGAGGCGATTACTTCAGCCGGGAAGGGGGAGCCTGGCTTGGCCGCCATTGCTTCCGCGAATGCTGATCCGTTGACAAAGACGGCTGCGAGCGCGGCGGTGTCGGAAACGTTGCTCCCGAAAGCAGTGTCTGCGCTTGCGCTCGGCGCCAAGAGTATCTGAAGGCCGTCTTCCCCACGCGTTTCCTTCAACCCAACTATGAGACCGCCGCAAATAGCGTCCTTGACCCGGTCTTCCACGGCACGAGTCTCATTGTAAAAGATGGGAAACGCCAACATCGCGAGCTGGTCGAAGGCGCAAAAGGAAGCCTGATCTTCAGGTGCACTATCTGCATCGGGAGCATCCGCCTCGTCCCTAGTCCGCTCGCAGTCAACGAGATGTTGCGCAAGTCCTGGGTGATCGCTCCAAAGCCGCAGCGCAAAGAGCATTCCAAAAGCGATGCCCAGCTTCGTCGCCTCGCGAGGCATCGTGGTGTAAAGGTGGCGCAAGTTAGTAACTGCAATGTGCATGCTGGCTTCAGTGAGGAGCTCCATTGTGGCGTCCTCATTGTAAATGGCCTCCCCAAAGAGCCCGCGTTCCTCCAAGTCCGCAAAAACCTGTTGAAACTCCGCGTGGATCATGGCGCATTCTTTTATGCCATTCAGACAGCGGGAGAGCAGGGTTGCGAGGTCCTCCGGGTGGTCCATACCCATCACAAGCCCAGTGTAGAAGCCGCGCATTGAGGCTACGCGGTGCAGTTGGTCTTTTGAGAAACTGCCGCCTTGAACCTTCGAGACTGCCTCGTTATACATCGTTGCCCAATAAGGCCGCGCCGGGGGAGGTGATTTCCTACCGGGAAGTAATGAATCAAATAATCGCACAGGTTTTGCGCAAGCGGTTGAATTACGGCCAGGGAGTCGGTTCGCTGAATTTGGCGCTCGAGCCGTTATTGCACAGCGGTGACTTTCCTTATATTGGGGAATCGGTGCCGCATCGCCACTTTCTCACGGCGGCCTGAAGCATTTTGATGGCTTCAAGCCAGCGGCGCTTGGGTACCGAGCTCGCCGAACGCTTGTGGAAGATGCTCATGATCCTGGCTGCATTGGTCTCGCACGCCGCGCTCGCGTAACTAGCGGTCGCAGAAAGCAATCTGATATCTACACCGCCGAACTGAGGAACGGCCAATAGTGCAAGATTTTCGGTAACCGACACCCGGAAAAGCCAGCAGTCAGTCATGGGGGCACCGGTGATCATCAGGATGGCCCCGGATGGAAGCTGTAGCTGAATGTCGAGACAGTTGCGAGGATTTGTTTCTAACTGCAAATTCACTCGATTTCGCTGGCGCAGCGGCAATCTCCGTTGGCGGAATTTCGGTCTCAAGGGCGTCTTCAAATGAATTGATTTGCTCTGCATAACACTCAATTTCGCTTGTTCGTTCTCTGGATGGCCTGACGGACCGCATCGGTAAAGAGACGACCGGATCTAATTGCGCCTTCCCACAAACCATTTTCCATATCAGCTTCAATGAACACTGAGGCTCTGTTGACGCCCGCGAAATCGTTCGGGTCCAGAATCGCCCCTGCCAGACAACGAGCCGACTCCATAAAACCGTATGCGCTCCGCTCGTCCTGAATGCTTAATGCATGGCTCATGCGTGAGCAGAGCTGTAGCAAAAATTCGCCGTCAGGAGCAGTCGCCTCGGGATGGCAGCTTGCCATTCCCTCGATAGCGACCGTGGTGTTCATTGCCGACGTGGTCCCAGATTGCCTTGCCAGTTGTTTAATCCCGGATTCGTGATCCTCTGGTAAAGCGCCCGTCGCAGGCTGCGCCTGTGGCGGACTCGCTACAGGCTCACCCGGCATATAAGCCGCTCTCTTCAAATCCTTAAGTACGTCGCAGATCTTACTCGCCCGCGATGACCACGTTGGGTTTGCGTGGAGGACTATGTGTTGTGCTTGCACCAGAAGAGCCTCGTCTTGCACCGTCCACTCGCGGCCCTCATGAATTGGAAACAATGGAAATGGAGACTCAGGCGAAAAGATTCTGCGATATTCCGGGTTATCGTCCTTAAGTAAGTATCTGCGTTGAACGGGGCCGCAACCATGGCCTGTGACGAGTTCATTTTGGCTTCTGCGCTCTTGTTCCCCGAGCCGCTGTTGCGGTGTCATCTTTCTCCAGCGATTCTCCTCCAATCTTGCAAGGCGGTCGGCTTCGCGCCTCTCGCTGGACGGTCTATAATTAGCCTGTCCGGGAAATAACCTTCCGGTCAGTAATTCCCATAATAAATAAGCGCCGCCGATCAATAGAAGAATATTTAGTATCAAGTACGTTTCTTTCCTATTTGCGGCATTTCATTCGCTTATTCTTCTGACATAGTCAGCTAGCTCTTCTAGTTCCTTGGCGATAGTGTTCCGGGAGCTCGTTGTACTCGGATCGTCGCTGAGGTTGGACTCGTGACGCATAATTGTGACAAGCCGCCCGTGTGCTTCATTCCGTATTGTCAGGTCGCCGACTTGCAAGAGCGCATCTCCAATGCGCTGAGTCCATTCGCTCCAAACGAGGGGAGATGCCCCGCGTCGAACTATCCCCGCAAACTGGCGAATATATTCGACTCGAATTGTAGGCTGATGGCCATGTTCTCTTTCGGTTGACGGGTGGTGTGCGGCGAGTTGCACTTAGGTTAGCGACCTATGCTGGACTACCCTGTCTAGGTTCGGGACAGACTGGCCCGACTTCGCGACACGCTCCTTGCTGTCGCTGAAATACAAACTCTCCTTCGTGGCTTCTCTGCGGCCATTGCCGGTGATGACGCAAATTGTGTGACCCATAACCATTCCAAGAAGCAGATGTAGAGCAATTCCCGCACCAGTCGCTGGATATGGGTGGAAAGAGCGCTAATTGAGTGATGTAAAGCTGGCATCCGTCTCTGGTTCAAGTGGCGGGGGCCAGCGTCCACCGATATCCAGCGGCAGGGCGGGTATGCGGCCTTTTAGGTTGGCCAATTCTAGCTCTCAATGCTCTACCTCCTTTTGCAGCAGCTTGACTTCGCCAGGGGTGAGACTGAATAGCCGATATACCCGGTCGTTCAATTCGGCCTCGGCTTCGGCTAGGGCGCCCGTCAGCCGGGTATTCTCATCCCGCTTCTCGTGCAAATAGGGCTCCCACTCATCGGCGAGGCGGGGGTTCTTCATTGGGTTGGTCGGGAGCTTGAAGCTCTGCTTTAGGGCGTCGCCGAGTTGGTTCAATGAAAGCTCCCACCAGGCTTCGGCTTTTTGGTTCAAGGGGCCAGGGTGGCCGCCGGAGAAGGCTTGGAAAAGACGGCGATGGAAGTTGATCTGGGATTGGTAGCGTGCCTGGCCGAGCGTACTGCATGTGCGGGCCAGGTTGGCGATTGCTTCCCGCTCAAGCTGCGGAGCGTCGGGGATGGGAACCTCTTCCATGAACTGGGCGATCAGGCGGTATTGCCAGCGGTCGCCCCGCAGGCGCAAGGGTTGGGCAGTCTTGCTGATGAAGAACCAGGTCGCCCACGAGGAAAGGATGCCGAGCAGATAGTAATCGCCGCCCGGGATGACATAGCCGGTGTTGCCGAGGTAGCGGCTCTGTGTGTCCATGCTGAAGCGGGACAACTTGCTGATGTCGGGCCAGACAATTTTGGGCTGCTCGAAGGCTTCCCAGTAGTCCACCGTGTCCTGAAGCTCATACCATTGGTAAGCGCCAGCCTTTCTGCCGGGCCAGCTCTGCTCTCCGTTCCAGCTCGGCGGCTTTGGCTCAAGCTGGGCGCGGAACTGTCCCAGGTAGTCATGGACTGCAGGGAAATCTTCAACGCGGACGCCTCGGCGGGCGAAGATGAGAAACTCGCTTGAGTCTTCCACATACCATGGGCGCAGGTGAGTGCCCTGAACGAACGGCTTGATGATCTCGGCACTTCGGGCGTCGGCTGCGATGAGTGTATCCCGCTGCTGGCGGCTAATCACAAACACTTCGTTCAGGCCGGTTTTGACGCCGTAAAGGATTTGGCCCCTGGTATAGTCGTTGAGAGTTCGGTAGTTTCCCTCGACGAGCTTGGCCAGAAGTTGGAGAACATGGTCAGCCTCCAACTCCCACGCAGCCTCCCCAAGCCTGTCGTTACGAACAGTAGGCGCTATCGCAATTTCATCCGACAGAGCCTCCGGTGGCCGGCCCGCGGTGAGCCATTTGAACAGCCGCATTTCGCCGCCGGCGGCGTCCTTCGACAGGGCCGTGATCGAAGGGCGGATCATCTCGACATCTTCGAACGGCTGGAACTCACCAAAGTCCACCATGGATTCCATCTTCGCGTTGGCAGAGAGAAACCTTCGCAGCGGGGCGCCGAAGTTAGCCCGCACCCAACTGCCGGAGGTGATGAATGCCAGGCGGCCTCCCGGGCGCAGGACTTCCACTCCCTGCTCAAAGAAGTAAACGAAGATGTCCGCCACGCCGTGATAGGCTTTGAATCTTTGCTCCCAGTACGGTTTGAAGGGGACCAGCAATTCCTGCCGGATGTAGGGCGGGTTGCCGACGATGACATCGAAGCCGCCCTGGGCGAAGACTTCGGGGAAGGCGGCTTGCCAGTCGAAGGCCTTGGGATGCACCGCCGGGTCGCTGATGACGCTGTTGCCCTCGCGAATGGTGTGGTCGAGGCTGGTCAACTGTTTGCCGCGGGCGGCGGTCTTGATCCAGAGGCTGAGCTGGCAGATTTGGATGGCCTCGGCGTTGAGGTCCACGCCGTAGAGGTTGTTTTGCAGGATCTGGCGGTCGAGGTCGAAGAGGGTGCGCTGGCCGCGGAGTTCCTCGAGGCGGGCGTTGGAGAGATCATAGACGGTGTGAAGCTGGTTGAAGGCTTCGATGAGAATCGCGCCGCTGCCGCAGGCCGGGTCGAGGATGCGGAGGCGCTTGAGTTCCTCCTGCCAGGCTTCCCAAAAGCGAATGAGGGCCTTGCGCTGCGGGTCGTTGAGGGCCGAGAGGTCGTAGGCATTGGGATCTGCCAGGGTCTTGCGGGCGGTGCCGGCGGCTTCGGACTCGTACTGGCGGCGGAGGGTTTCGAAGCGGGCCTTTAACACGCCGCCCAGGGCTTGCTCGACGAGGTAGCGGGTGATGAAGGCGGGGGTATAGACCGCGCCTTCCTGTTTGCGGCGGCGGCCTACGGTAGTGGGGCAGTGCGTCCCGCCTGCCTTTTCTTCGGCTGCCACTCCGCCGACCACGGCAGGCGGGACGCACTGCCCCACTAGGCGGCGGGGCTGCTCCAGACTTTCCCGCAAACGTTCGAGATCGGTGATGGATTGCTCGAAGATGTGGCCGAGGATGTCCACGTCTATGACCGAGCGGACCGCAGTGCCCTCGGCGGCGTCGGCCACCTCGCGGGCGGGGCGGTAGTCGTAGTCGCCCAGTTCTTTGAAATGGGCACAGACCTCATCCGGGACGTGGAGGGCGTCCAGGGCGGAATCGAGGGCGAAGAGGCCGCCGTTGTAGGCGGGGATGTTCAGGCCGGCGTTGCCTTCGTCTATGGCCCGGAACAGACCCAGGAAGTTCTGCCAGACGGGGTGCGGATTGTAGGGATCGCGGTGCGCGAAGGCGTGTTTGAGGGATTCGGCGGGCAATAGGCCGCGGTCTTCGCAAAAGGCGCAAAACAGGACCCGGTCCAGCAGCTTCTGGGTGCAGCGCAGGATTTCGGGCGGGGCAATGGTTGAGTTCTCGCGGCACAGCCGACTGAGGACGCGCTGGCGGATATCGGCGTAAAGGGCGTAGAACTGGTTGGTGAGAGCGCGCCCGACGGTTTCCGAGGCGCGGAGCAGTTCGTAGAGGTGGCACTCGCGGTGCGCGGGCACGACGCGTTCGGCGCCGAGGAGGAAGACAAAGCGCTTGAGCAGGGCCTCATCAGCAGCAAGGCGCACGGTCTCGAAGCGTTCGTAGGCCTGCTGGTGCGCGCCTTTGTAGTACAGCCGCGTCTCGCGCATCGAGGTGACGATGATCCAGTCGCACGGGAGGTTGATGGCATAGCGGTAGGCCTGGTCCACGGCGGACATGCGCCGGCCGGCGAACGGGCGCTCCAGCGGATCGCGGGTGCCCTTGCCTTCCAGGACGGCGATGAATTGGTCCTTATCCTTCTGGAAGCGGCCGAGCACGGCATCGGCGAACTCGCCGTCCACCTCGACATGGCGTTCCCGGGAAAGGGTGTAGGTGTTGGCTGCTTCGGCTGGGCCGGTGTAACCGAGCAGGCCGCAAAAGATGTCGGTCAGGAAATCAGGGAGCAATTCGCTTTCCTTGAAAGCATCGGCGCGGCCGGAAGCGATGAGTTCGGCCCAGTGCTGGAGTTTGGGCTGCCAGACGGCGGTTTGGTCCGGGAGATTGAAGGACCGCACCTGCTGGCGCAGGACTTCCGGATGGAAGAGCGGTTTGGATTCGACAGCCATTTGCCGGGCAAGAAGCTATGCTGTACCGGGAAGAAACCAAGAGTATTTGTGTTGGTGAAGCAACGGGACTGAACGTCGAACATCGAACGCCGAACATCGAACCTCGAACCTGGAACCGCACAGGGGCGCACTGTCTCAAAACGAGACGGTCAGGGGCCTCTTTGCCGGACCATGCCGCCCCCGTTACTACGCCGGAGCCTCGCCGGAGCCTCGCCGTAGTACCCTCGATCCGGATCGAGGGTACTACGGCGAGGCTCCGGCGAGGCTCCGGTGCGGCCCGCGGGACGGCCTGGTGCAGGGTAGGAGCAATCGGCGGCCAGAGGTCAGCCTTTCACCGGCTGGGGAGGACGCGGCGGGCGCGCAGGAGGGTCCGGATGCGGTTTTCGTTGCGGATGGGTGAGTTGGGATCGAGACTGCTGATGTGAACCCATTCGGAGGAGTGGATAAACGCCAGGGCTGCGCCAAAGCGTAATGAATCGCCGCCCGTCACCGCGTTTCTATTCGCTCCTGAAACACCCGCCGCCCCGCCGCGCTGTCCTTGGGTATTCCCCAATCACCCAACAACGTTTAAGTGTAAGTGCCTGGCCCCATCAAACAAGTGATAGGGTCGAGATTTCTATTGTCGGCCCTCGACAAATGTGGGAACGAAAGGGCGATGAAAGTTGGACGCAATGATCCTTGTCCTTGCGGCAGCGGCAAGAAATACAAAAAATGCTGCCTGCCAAAGGACCAACTAATCCCTATGGCTCCGCCGCCAACAACTGAGACCCCCGAGCCCATCGCGGCTCCGGTCGAAGCTGATTGGCAGGAAGCGGAAATAGCGGATGAAGTCGAAGCGGAGGAGCCGGGGAATATCGCGGACGAGCCCGAGCGACCGCCCTTGCATAAATACCCGCGTCCAGAGGAGAAGCTGCCAGACCTGCCGCCGGAACAGGAGAAGATCATCGAGGATTGGTGGAAAGAAACCTCTCCGGTTTATCACAGGCGGGATGCCGACCAAATGATCAAGCGAGTGGAAGCGGCGCTGAAGGAGTTCCCCAGCCTGTTCGTGCATTTAGGATTGGACGAGGAATTCCTTTTTGAGCTGGGCGGTGAATTGGTACGGAGAGGCAGGATGCCAGACTACATTGCGCTGCTAAAGCGGCTGCGCTGCGAGCAACGGCAAATGTACTCTTTTTCATACGGGGCCTACGACTCGGATGTGATCGCGGAATTAGTCGTCAGCGGGCAAGTGGAGCAGATCCCGGCTTATCTGGACCTCTTCAAGCTGCATCCAGACGCTCAGCCAGACTACTGCCACCAGATTTGCAGCCTGCTGGCGTGGCGCGGCCTTGCCGAACCGCTTTACCTTTTGTGCGAGTCAGTCGCCACGCCCATGATGACCTCTTCGGAAGTGATTGGCGGCCATTTTGCACTGGACTGGTTGCTTCGACGTGAAGAAATCCCGTTCTATGAAGGCCGGGACGATTCGCCCGGCGCGCTGGAAAGGACCGTGGACGCGATAGCCCGGTTGGGGGAGCGAATCCAGTTCCCCCTCAAGCCGAATGCGAACTGGCTCCGCGCCGGATTGAAGGCTTGCCTCGAACCCCCGCGGGCCGGACTACGCGGCACTCTCAGCGACCAGGCTCAGCGGCGGCTTGGGTTGAATTTCGTCTCGCATTTACGCCACGCTCGGCTGGTTCCCTGGGTCCAAGGGTTTCTTTTGGACGACCTGTTGCAGGATTATTTCTTCTGGTGTCGCCGGGAAAAGATACCCTGGCTGCGGCTCCAGAAGAAGGATATTGAAGCCTTTGCCGTATATCGGTCGAGGCAGTTTTTTTGTGTCAGCGGCGTGACCGTGCTCGCCATACTTCAAGGCATGGTTTGGTTTGCCGAGTATCTGGGAATCACCACTGCGTTATCCGCCCCGGAAGCCGAACGGATCAAGCAGGATTGTCGTCAGCTTTTCGAGGCCGGTCGTGAGGCGGTGGATTCAACTGATCCCGCCTACCGCATTTGCCCGACATTTGAGCAGTTAAGCGTAATCCGCGCTTAGCCGGCGCAGCGGCGGGCGGAGAAGTCTGGATAAGTGTGGCTGACCAGAAACGGAGGCTCGAGGGGGTTCTACGAATCGGCCCCCTGCTCTTCGTTGATCAAGTACTTGGCCGTTACGGCCGTCAGCGAACGAGCGGGTGGCTTTGCCCGGCTGAGGGACCGCAGGGCCTGGAGGTCGGCCTTCCAGGCAACGTCGCCCGGCGCGATCAAGCAGGTGGCACCGACTTCGTAGGCCGTCGAGAGTTGGTTATCCTTGAGGTAAAAATGGATATCGCTGACCTCGGTGGCATAGGCGCGCATGAGCGGCGGAATATCGTTGGGTTTGAACCAGAGCTGGATTTCCCGTTCCGCCGCGCTGGTGTCCGCCGAGGTATGCAGCAGGTTCTCCATTCTCTGGCCGATGACATGGCCTTGGCGGTCGAGGATCGGAACCATCGTTCCCAGAGAACGGATGCATCCGGGCTTTTCCAAGCGGGCGGTGTGGGGATCGGTAGGGCCGACGCAGGTGCGAATCTTGCTGGTGGCCTTGGGACCTTGATAGACGAGCGCGATGACCCGGCGTTTGCGCGGTTCGTTCGGATAGTGAATGCGTCCCATGAGGTAATCCAGGAGCGACGGAAAGAACACCTTTTGGCGATGCTCGGCATAATGCTCCTCCGCCAACAGCCGGGTAACGTGAACGATCTTGACCCCCGCAAAATAGAGACCGGTGTGGAACTCGGACAGTTGAGAGAGCAGATAGCCGGTCAAGGAGTTCTTCAGGGCGTCCGGTTTGAACAACACCAAGGTTTGCTCAAGATGTGTGCTGGTCATGCGCCATCACCTATTCGGACCCGGCAGATTCAATGCGGTAGAGGTGGGTCCTGGTCCTCAGAAAGAAGGCCTTGCCGGAGACCGCGGGCGAAGCCATGAAGCCGCCCGCGAGGGTGTTCGTCGCCAGAACCTCGAAGGTGCGGCCGGGTTTGAGAACCGTGGTCGTGCCCTCCTGGTTGAAGAAGTAGAGCCGCCCATCCGCATAGACAGGTGAAGCGGCGTACTTGCCGGCGATCCGCTCTGTCCAGACGAGCTGTCCTGTAGCTGCTTCAAGGCAGGTGACGTAGTTTTCCTCAGCCGCCATGTAGATCAGGCCGTCCACGAGCAGAGGGGAGGCATACTTGCACACGTGGGTCTTGAACTTCCAGACCACGCCGGTGTCGGTGATGTCGCCCTGGCCGTCGGTCTTGACCGCCCACAATTCTCTCATCGAATTGCCGGTGGTGAAGAATGCCAAGCCGTGGTCGAAGAGGGGACGGGGGGCAGTCGAGTAGTCGTTATACTGGACCCGCCAGAGTTCGCGGCCGGTGCGCGGGTCGTAGCCATAGGCCGCCTTGGCGCCGGCGCTGAGCATCAGGGGCTTCCCCGCTGCGGTCACGATTAACGGCGTGCTATGGGCCTTGCGCAGGTCTCCGTCGCGTGCCATCTGTCCAGGCACATTCTCGTCATTCCAGGTTACGGAGCGATCGGTCTTCCAGACGGTCTGGCCGGTCTTCTTGTCGAGGGCGACGTGGTATTGGAGGTTGACGCCGTCCATCGTCAGGATCAGGAGGTTCTCGAAGATGATAAGGGACGAAGACGGGCCGCGGTAATGGCGACAGGGGAGGTCGTCTCGTTTCCAGAGCACCTTGCCGGTGCTGGTGTCGAGGCAGGCTGTGCCAAAACTGCCAAAGTGGACATAGAGGCGGCCGGGCTCGATTACCGGCGAAGGCGTGGCGTAACAGTTCATCGAGGCGCCGTTGCCGAGCGGTTCCGGGTTGTCGCTGTGGAATACCTTCTCGTTGAAGCGGATTTCACCAGTGTCGGCATCCAGGCCGATGGCGTAGAAGTCATGGCCTTCGATCGTCGCGGTGGTCAGCCAGACCTGCGCGCCCAGAACCACGGGTGTGGACCAACCGCGGTAGGGTATCTCGGTTTTCCATCGGACGTTATTAGTCTCGCTCCAGTGCAGCGGGAGTCCGATGGGTTTGGTGTCGCCGGGGGCCGAGGCACGGCCATCCCCCCACGGCCCGCGGAATTCAGGCCAATCCGCCCGTGCTGCGGGCGCGCCTACGGTCAACAGGGCCAATGCAAATAGGGAAAGCGGTCGGTTCCGGATACTGCGGAAGAACGCTTTGCAGGAGGCGGAGAACGGGCTTTTGTCGCAATTCATGCCCGAAACGTGAACTCACAGACAAGCCAAGTCAAAGATTTCCCGTGGCGGTCCATGCAGGCGCAGCGCCAATTCATGATGGGGTTGGGGTTTCCAGGCATTCGGCAAGCGGCACCCCTGCCGATGCCTCAACCTGGCTCCGAGGTTTTCACCAGTTCTGCCTCTGACACCGAAAGGCTCGTCCCAGGCG
>Ga0224558_1001310_pt1 | contig 26424 bp, 24 predicted proteins | sample 714S32024metaG_FD_180682 | JGI IMG/M metagenome (GOLD analysis project Ga0224558, IMG submission 180682) | Peat soil microbial communities from Stordalen Mire, Sweden - 717 S3 20-24 | ecosystem: Environmental > Terrestrial > Soil > Wetlands > Peat | place: Sweden: Norrbotten County, Stordalen... | reverse complement strand
AGAGCGAAGCCGAAGGGGCACAGCGAAAATCCTGCCCAAGGCAGGTTACCTGTCTGGATACTTCGGTGCTGAGTGCGATAACTTTGGCGCAAATTTTTGTGACTATGGCGTGAGTTCCCGTGCAGAATCTTCTGCATTTTTGTTGAAGTCCCCTAATAGACTTCTTGGTAGTTGCCCAAATCTTAGAAAATCCTCAGCCAGGCATCCGAGCAGTGCCGCTTCCCCCCCCACACCCCACGGGCTAAGGAAAAGAAAGAAAGGAAAAGACCAGTGAAGAAATTTTCGTTAGCTTTGCTCGCATTGGCAACGGCCATTGCGATTGTTCCGGCTGCTTTGGCCGATACACTCACGTACAACGGTCCGGGCTCCAATACGGTCTATGTAGGAGCGCCGTATAACGAGAGTGTGTACACCTATCCGTACTATCTCAGCGTGAATGGTGCACCATCCGTAGCCATGATGTGCTTGAGTTTTGACAACGAAATAACCGAACCATCGTGGTTTGTAACTGAGTCCACTCCTACCAGCGTGGACGAGTTGGAAGCTGCGTGGCTGTTGGAAGATGCCGCTACCACTCCGGCAAATGATATTGCCGACCAATTGGCCGCATGGTCATTGTTCGCCACCGAGGGCAGTTCGTTGCTTGCAGACGACTCACCAGCCGCAGCCGCACAGTTAGCGCTTGCTGGAACAAATTACGGCAGCGTGAACGCAGCAAACTTCACCATCTACACCCCTGACGGATACGAACTCAACATTCCGCAGACGTTCATCGCTGAAACACCAATTCCGGAACCCACATCCCTGTTGTTGCTCGGCACCGGCCTGTTCGGTCTGGCAGTTATCCTTTTCCGGAAGGAGAAGGCATCCGGTCTTACCTCAAACTCTTAGTGACTTTGTTTCTTATGTTTCTTCGGGTTTAAAGGGCACGGAAACGTGCCCTTTTTTATGCCCTCGATAGTGCATGGGTGAAACCGATGAATGATAAGAGCGACAAGGAACACGGAAACTGTCAACCTGCGAGATTGCACGCTTCCAGGCGCCGAACCTGTATCCTGAGTGCGTTCCACTTTGCGGTCTGAAAGAGGTCTGGATTGGCGCTGGCAATGGTTAAGTTGATGCGCAGGCACTGGCGGCTAGCCGGGGCAGGCCTGCTTCTGGTCGCGGCGGCGATTGGCGCGGTCTCGCTCGGAGTTCACGCCAGCCGTTCAGCGGCAGCCGTTGTGCCTTATCCGCACGAGTTGGCGCAGGTGAGCTTTGCCGTGGCTGGCGATGTGATTCCGCATGAGGCCATCCGCGCAGCCGCGGCTGCGGCCGGAGATGGCGCGCAAGGCTGGGGCGCGCTCTTCAGCGATGTGAACGATGTCTTCCAGAAGGCCGACTTCGGCTTTGTGAATCTTGAAACTCCGGTGGCTCCGGAGCACACGCACGGCTCGAAGCCCTTCATGTTCGACGCGCCTGTCGCATTGATTGACGCGCTGAAGGCCAACGGCATCAAGATCGTCTCCTTCGCCAATAACCACGTCATGGATCAGGGCTGGCCCGGCTTTACCGAGACCCGCGAGCACCTGCGCGCCGAGGGCCTGCTCTTTGCCGGCTCGGGCGACACGGCGCAGACAGCCTGGCAACCCGTCATCGTCGAGGCCAACGGCATCAAGGTGGGCTGGCTGGGAATGACGCGCTGGCTCAACGGCAATCGCAATCCCGACTCTCAAGACCAGCCCCACGTGAATTTCTTCCCCTATCCGGGCGAGTCGCCCGGCGCGCCGGGAATGGACGAGGCTGGAGTGCTCGAGGCCATCAGGAAAGCACGCGCGCAGTGCGACTTTCTGGTGGTCTCCATTCACTGGGGCATCGAGTACGCCCCCGCGCCGCGGCCCGAAGACGTGGTGACGGCACACCGGATGCTCGATGCCGGAGCCTCGGTGATCGTGGGCCACCATCCGCATGTCCTGCAGCCGGTCGAGACTTATCGCACCGCCGACGGACGCGACACGGTCATCTTTTATTCGCTGGGCAATTTTCTCTCCAACCAATCGCGCAGTTATGTGGACGGGCTGATGCCGGACAAGGACGGCGACCCGCGCGACTCGATGATTGGCCTGTTTTCCGCCGTGCGCAAGGACTACGGACCGGGAGGCGTGCGCGTCCAGCTGGGCCATGTGGGCGTTTTGCCCGCATGGGGCGAGAACAATCGCAACGAGTTGGCTGCGGGCCACACAAAGACGCCTGTGATTCACCCCGTCCTGATAGACCGCGAGATGCCGCGATTGCAAACCAGATTGGACGAACTGAATAAACTGAACACGCTCGCGACGCCGCTCACCACAGAGCAAAAGCAGGAGTTCATCGACCTGACCAGCCAATTGAAGCTGCTCGACGATCGCCGCAAGCTAATCGTGGCGCGCGTCGGCGATGAGTACATCACCGATCCGCCCAGGCTGGCCGCAAAACCGTAAGAAAGTTTGCAGCCTCAACTCTTGCCCTTCAATCGTTCTTTGCTGAAGCAGGCAAACAAGCGATTCCACAAGGATTTTGCAGAGCTTCGTCCAGGCTCCAGAGATTCCCGCCGCGCGTCGGAACCCGCAACGAGCGCGCGGTTGGCCTGCGCCGCTTCGAGTTCTTTCCGGTCGTCGGAGAGAATCTGCCACAAAGCCGGACCGCTTTCCTCCCAGTCCGTGTGGCCGCAGCCATCGCACGCATACTCCCGAATATCGCGGCCTGAGGAGGTGTCCTTCTCCGTCATCCGCATCTCTTCACTGCACTTGGCGCAGATCATATTCCTCTCGGCAACAATGCAGCTTGGGTCTTCACCAGACCTCAGCCCCCTCCAGTATGACAGCCTTACTGCACCGTCCCTTGCGGCCGCAACCGGCGCAGGTCCAGGGCGCAGGCGACGGCGTTCTGCGCCTGGAGGCGCAGGTTATCAGAGGCGGCCCAGAGCCACAGGCGCGAAATCTGGCTGGAGTTGCGCGCGTCCAGTTCTGGCCGCAGTCTGACCAGCACGTCGTTCTGTCCCGTAGCAGCCAGGTTCGAGGGCGAATCGGTGTCTTCGAGAACCAGGTCCAGGTGGCCTCCGCTCAAAGCCTCTTCGACGGCGGCAATCTCGGCCGGCCGCTCGAGTTCGACGGCAATCGAGAAAGTGTGGCCGTGGAAGACGGGCGCGTGAACCACCTGCAGGGCCAATGCGGGCCAGCGGCCGGCGGAGAGCGCGGCGTAATGGCGGCGAACCCGCGCCTCGACCGCGCCCAGGCTGACTTTGGAGGCCTCGCCCAGCCCGGCGAGCAGGTTATAGGCCGTCTGCGCGTCGTAAAGAGCGCGCGGCAGCCCCTGAAAACTGAGCAGGCTCATGGTCTGCTGGTGAAGCTCGTCCAGGGCTGCGCGGCCAAACTCGCTTGCCGGCTCGAGCAGCGTGGCAAAGGTTGCGCGGACCGGGGCGGCCTGCTGGAGCCGTTCAAGCACCAGCGCCAGCGCCAGCGCCGCCGGGTGCGCCGGGACCACGGCGGGGGTAAACAGGTCAGCGGCAACCGCCTCGGAGCCCAGCCAGGGCGCACGCACCAGTACACCTGCCTCCTGGTCGAGCGCGCCCGAGAGGTCGAGGACCGTTGAACCGGCGCGCAGCGCAGCGCGCCAGTGCTTGCGGGTCAGGTCTTCAGAGCCGCAGAAAAACGTGAAATCGATGTGGTCGAAGGTGTCCGGAGCGATGGCCTGCACGAAGGTGATCTCATCGCCCACCTGGTCCAACTGGCCCTGCGCCTCTTCCTCGTCAAGCAGCGTGAAGTTGGACGCCGCCAGGGGCGACTCCGACAGGGCTTCCTTCAACTCCCGGCCCACCAGGGTAGAAGCTCCGGCAATTGCGATCTTGTACACAGGCGTCCTCTTGTTCGATCAGTCCAATGACGAAATTTACAAACGGTTCAGCGGGTCCGGTTCTGCCGCGGTGGGTTCAGGCAAAGCCGCGACCGGCTGCTTGCGCCGCCGCCGCGACCACGAGTAGGCCGCTCGCGCCCAGATGCCGCTGAACATATAGGCCAGCGCACACGCAAAGATCACCACCTGGGAGAACTTGAAGATGATAAACAGCACAATCGAGACGAGAAACAGAACCTGGAATGGATGACGGCGAGAGAGGCTCAGCTCCTTGCCGGACCAGAACCGCCAGGTGCTGACCATGAGGAAACCACTGATGCCCACGATTCCCAGCCAGATGAGAGCGACCCACCAGGCCTCCACGGGAATTCCGTACTCAAAATGAACACAAGCGGCAATCAGGCCCGCCGCGGCAGGAATCGGCATGCCGACAAAATACTTGCGGTCCGGGCGTCCCGGATTGCGCGGCTGCGCGTCATGGCTGATGTTGAACCGGGCCAGCCGCGAAACTCCGCCGATAAGAAACAGAAAACAGATGAAAGCGCCGGCGTGGAAGATGTTCTCGTGCAACTTCGGATTGATGGAATCAGGCAGGAAATGGAATCCCCAGATGAGCGCCAGCAGGCTGGGCGCCACGCCAAAGGTAATCGCGTCGGCCAGCGAATCCAGCTCCTTGCCAAAGTCGCTGCACGTGTTGGTCATGCGGGCGATGCGGCCGTCGAGCGCATCGAAGGGAATCGCAAAAATAATGGCGATGGCCGCCCAATCCAGATGCGTATGCGCGTTGCCAACGTCGATGAGCGACTTGATCGTCTCGGTGATGGAAAAGTAGCCGGCGGCGATGTTGCCCACGGTAAACAGAGAAGGTAGAAGGAACATGCCGCGGCGCAACTGCGCCCGTGCATTGGCTTTTACCTGTGCGGCGTCGCGATGCATCATGAGCGGCCTCCGTCGGACTTGTTTGGAAGCGCTTTGGCGCTCATGGATTGATTCACTGTTGACACACCTGACGCCATAGTCGCCAGCACGCTTTCGCCGCCTTTCACGCGCTGTCCCACTCTCACCCTCAATTCAGCCTGGGCCGGCAGCAGCACGTTCACGCGAGAGCCGAACTTGATGAGTCCCACGCGCTGCCCGCGTTCCACCGTGTCGCCCTCGCGTAACTTGAAAACAATGCGTCGCGCCAGCAGTCCAGCAATCTGCTTGAACGTAATCTCAACCCCGTCCTCGCCGCGCACCGTGGCAATGTTCTGCTCGTTGCGGTCAGCCGAAGCGGGATTCATGGCGTTCAGGTACTGGCCCTTCTGGTAGCGCACGCCGGTGAGCACGCCGGCAATGGGCGAGCGGTTCACGTGCACGTCAAAAACGCTGAGGAAGATACTGATCCGCTGCCGCGGTCCTTCGGGAGTGGCGATGGAGGCCGTTTCGGTCACCAGCCCGTCTCCGGGCGAGACAATCAGGCCGGGCCCTGTGGGGATCGTCCGCTCGGGATCGCGGAAGAACCAGAGAAAAAACGCCGCCAGAAGCACCGGCGCTATGCTCCACGCCCAGTTGCCCGTGGCCCATGCCAGCACAATCGCCACTGCCAGCAAGCTCAAACCGTAGATGTAACCGTCACGAACCATTGTCCTAGACGATTATACGGTGAATCCACTCGAGTGCTGACTATGCCAGGCCGGCAGCGCGTGGATTCAGGGGCACACAAACCCTGTAAAGGCCGAACCGGAAGGGCGCTCGGGCGATTTGCCTGCGTTCATCGATTGCTTCAAGACCCTAAGCGACGGCTGGCTGCCTGCGTTCCAGGGCGAAAATCATGTCCTTGGCGTGCAGCTTCAGCTTCTTCAGCTTGACTTCCTCAATCTGTTCTTCCGTCGAGAGATAGGGCTTTTGGAGCAACTCTTCCAACCGCTGAGCGTAATTACGATGTTCGGCATGCAGGCGATCTATTTCTGCGCTCAGCGTGGAATCCTGTATTTCATCCATCAAGCACCTCCGTTTATTAAGGAACACTTACATATATCGCCGCCATGGCGCAAACGGCAAGTCCAAAAAGGACCAAAAGTAACCTTTCCCTGTGGAATTCGCCTTGGGCAGCCCTCTTGCGTGACCGCAATCACGTCAGGCTCGTTTGACCGTCATCGCGCCGATAGGTGAGCAGAGGCTGCGGGAGCAGCGGTTGCGGGTCCGGGTGGCCCATATCTACAGGCGCTTTTTGCCTGGAGATGTGGGATCAATCGCCCCGATCCGGAGGCGCATCAGAACCGCATCTTCAACCGGATCATGGTAGTAGCGCACCCGGCAACCTGTTTCCGTAAAGCCCAGCCGCCGGTAAAGTCCCAGCGCCGGCTGATTCGAGGCGCGTACTTCCAGAAAGACCTCTGTAATCTGGGCCGCGCCAATCTCGGCGGCCAGTTCGGCAAAAAGCCGCCGCGCCAGGCCATGCCGCTGAGCCGTGGAAGCAACCGCGATGGTCTCCAGTTCGGCCTCTGGCGGCAGCAGGCTGGCCACGGCAAAACCGACGACCTCTCCACCTTCCCCTGCCGCGCTGCTTGCGGATGAACTCGAACCGGAGGGAGGCGGGGGTTTCAACCCCCGCATAAGGCCGGCAGAATCAACGGGGGCTTCAGCCCCGGACGGCAGCACTTCGGGAAATCTGCCCTCTGTTTTCGCAATTCCCTCGGCCACCACCGCAATGCGCCTTGGCTGTGCCTTGGGGTCCAAAGCCCGTTCGAAAGCTGCGCGGGGCCACTGTGGCGCTTCCTTCAGGCTTTCGGCGATCTCCATCACCCGGTCGAGGTCCGCCGGCGTCATGCGGCGGACACGCACGCCGGTGAAAGCGGGACTCACGGGCGTTGCGGCCCCGGCGCAGCAGCCTCGCCGAAGATCTCCGCATCAGACCGGCGCAGATAATGCCCATCCAGCAGCGCCAGGTCAACAAAATCCCCGGCGACCACCCTGGGCGCGCACAGCCGAAGCGCATCGCCAGCGGTAGGCGCCGCCGTGTTGACCAGCTCTGCATCCGGCCACGCCGTTCCAATCAGCAGGGCTGAAGCCTCGTCGCAAAAGGCAATCCGGACCGGAGGAGAATCGACTTCTGCCAGCTCATGTACTCCCGCCAGCATTTCCCTTGCCTGCTCGCCGGCCACTTCCTGCCGCAAAAAGACCTCATGGCGATGCGCATCCAGAGCAGCCGAAGGAACGCCTGCCTTTGCGGCCAGCACTTCCAGCCGCGAAACGGCGACCACCGGAATCCGCGCCGGTTCAGCCAGGCCTTTCACGGCGGCCAGCCCCACGCGCACACCGGTAAAGCTGCCCGGCCCGTTCACGGCCACAATCGCGCTGAGCTGGCCGAGTTGCATCCCTGCCCGGGCCAGAAGCTCGCTTACGGCCGCCACCAAAGTAGAAGAGTAGCTGCGCCCTTCCAGTTCAATCTGGCCGAGAATCTCGACCGATGAACCCGACCAGCGTCCCAGCGCCACCGAACCGGTTGGTCCGCAGGTGTCAATGCCGAGCAGAAGCGTCGATTCAGCCATGAGCCCCCTCTTACACCGCCGCCAATGCCTGCTCCAGGTCGGCAATCAGGTCGTCCTTGTCCTCGATGCCCACGGAGAGCCGCACCAGCCCCGGCGTGATGCCCAGCGATTCGCGCTCCGCATCGCTCAGCGCGGCGTGCGTCGTCGTGGCCGAATGTGAGGCCAGCGACTCCACCCCGCCCAGCGACTCGGCGCTAAGGAAGATCTTGAGCGCACCCAGGAAACGTCCCGCAGCCTCTCTGCTTCCCAGGTCGAAGCTCATCATCGAGCCAAAGCCCTTCTGCTGTTTCACCGCCAGCGCGTGCTGCGGATGGGTTGGCAAGCCTGGATAAGCCAACCGGCTCAGCTTCGGCTGCGTCGCGAGGAAATGAGCCACGGCGCGGCCGTTCTCCTCGTGCTGCTTCATGCGCAGCGGCAGCGTCTTGATGCCGCGCAGAACCAGGAAGCACTCGAAGGGCGACAGAATCCCTCCGGCGGCTTTCTGCACCAGATGAAAACGCTCCTTGTGCTCCGGCTTGCTGCCGATAAGCGCGCCGCCCAGCCCGTCCGAGTGGCCGTTGAGAAACTTGGTGGTCGAGTGCATCACGATGTCCGCGCCCAGCGCCAGCGGGCTTTGCAGCACGGGCGACATGAACGTGTTGTCCACGCTCACCTCGACGCCTTTGGCGTGCGCAATCTCGCAAACCGCGCTGATATCGGTAAGCGACATCAGCGGATTGGTCGGCGTTTCGATGTGCATGAGCTTCGTCGCGGGGCGTATGGCGGCGGCCACGGCCTCCGGGTTGCTCGTATCCACGTACTCGATCTCGATGCCGTAGTGGCACACGATCTGATTGAAGAGCCGCGTCGTCCCGCCGTACACATTGTGCGAGCAGATCACGTGGTCGCCCGTGTGCAGCGTGGCCACCAGCGCGTAGATGGCCGCCATGCCGCTGCCAAACGCATGGCCGCTCGTCCCGCCCTCCAGCGCCGCCAGCGCCTCTTCCAGCCGGTCACGCGTGGGGTTTCCGGCGCGCGAGTAGTCCCAGCCCCGGTCCGTGCCGATGCCGGTCAGCTCAAAAGTCGATGAAAGGTAAATGGGCACATTCACGGCGCCCGTCAGCGGGTCGGGATACTGCCCCGCATGAACGGCAAGGGTCGCGTATTTGTAGTTGGACATATTCAGCTTTTGCCTCTGGCTTCTAGCTTATCGCGACAGGGTGCAGGTTTCTGTCGTGCAGCGCATCCCTACACCCCGCCTTCAAAAATCTTCTTCGACAAATAGCGCTCCGCCGAATCCGAAATAATCGTGGCGATACGCTTGCCCGGCCCTAACTCGCGGGCTAACTCGACCGCCGCATGAACAGCCGCACCGGAGCTGGAGCCGGCCACTAATCCCTCTTCGGCGGCCAGGCGCTTGACCATCGTGAAGGCATCCTTGTCAGTGACTTTCACAATCCGGTCGCAGACCTCGCGGTGAAAGGTCTCGGGGATGAAGCTGACGCCGATGCCCTCGACCTTGTGCTTGCCCGGCGTGCCGCCCTGCAAAATCGATCCTTCCGTTTCGACGGCCACGGTAATCACCGCCGCATTCTTCTCCTTCAAAAAGCGAGCCACGCCGGAGAAAGCTCCGCCCGAGCCAACGCCATTTACGAAGGCGTCTACGCGGCCCTCCATCTGCTCCCAGATCTCCGCTGCCGTGGTGTCATGGTGATACCGCGGGTTGGCCTGGTTCTCAAACTGCAGCGCGGTAAACGAGCCGGGAATTGCAGCACCGGCCTCGCGCGCGCGGCTGATGGCGCCGCCCATGCCTTCATCCACGGGCGTGCGCACCACCTCCGCGCCGAAGCCGCGCATCAAAATGCATTTCTCCTCGGCGAAGCCCTCGGGCACAAACAGCTTCACTGTGTAGCCGCGATTAACCCCGATCAGAGCCAGCCCGACGCCGGTGTTGCCTGCCGTGGCCTCCAAAATCGTAGACCCCGGATGCAGCAGCCCCCTCGCTTCGGCGTCCAGAATCATGCCCAGGGCGGCCCGGTCCTTGATGCTGCCGCCGGGATTGAGGAATTCAAGTTTGGCAAAGACGGCGGCCGCCGGCTGCGGCGCAACTCGCGTCAGTTCGAGCATCGGCGTCGAGCCTACAAGTTGCGTGATGTCGGCGGCAATGCGCAGGGCAGATGAGTTAAAGCGTGCGGTTTCCATGAGGGGTCCATTTTATACTGCCCGGCGGACGCCCTGGCGCGCGGCCTGAAGTGCGGCCTGGTACGCGGCTGGCATCCAGCACTCAGACTACTTCCTCTCCGGCGCGGCATTTTGCCTGACGATCCTCGCCATCGGGAAGTAGCCGGTGCGTGTGCGCACGTTGAGCTTGCCGTGGTGTTTAGCCTCGGCCGTCACCTGCACGCGGCGGAAGCCTGGTTCAGTGGTCGGCTTGGTCGAGTGATAGCCCAGCATGTACTGGTTGCGGATATCCTGAGCCACCTCGGCAGCGATCTGGTCGACTTGCTCGATGTTCTTGGGGAAAAACGCCATGCCGCCGGTCTCGGTGGAAAGCATTTCCAAAGCTTTGCGCGCGTGCTTCATCTCGGAGCGGCTTACATCATCTCCAAACAACAATCCAATCGAATAGATGACCGGTCCGGAGAGCTGCTGAACGCGGCGGATGGTCTGCTCCAAGTTGAGGGTCGAGGCGTTGTCTTCGCCGTCGGTGATGAGGATGAGAACCTGTTTGGGGCGCTTGGCGTCGCTCGCCAGCTTGTCGGCCGAGGCCGCCACGGCATCGTAGAGCGCCGTTCCGCCGCGCGCCTCGATGTGGCTAAGCCCCTCGCGCAGCTTGTTGATGTCGGAGGTAAAATCCTGGTCGATGAAGGCCTCGTCGGAAAAGTTCACAACGAAGGCCTCGTCCTGGGGGTTGGAGGCCTGGATCAGGTCGAGCGTACTCTTGTTCACTGAGCGGCGCTTGCTGCTCATCGAGCCGGAGTTGTCTACCACGATGGCGATGGAGACCGGAAGGTCAGTGTGCTGAAAGCTGATGAGCGTCTGCGGAACACCGTCCTCGGAGACCTGGAAGTCTTCCCTCTTCAGGTTCGGAACCAGCTCTTTGCCTTCGAGCACCGTGCAATTGAGCGCCACCTCTTCGACGTCGGTGTGCAGAACGTAGCCCTCGCCCTCTTTGCGCAGAACCGGCGGCGCGGGCGGCGCGCCATCCGGTGAGCGCACCGGGTCGCGATCCACCATGAGCGATGGAGCCGTGGCCGGAGTTTGCGCAACCGGCGGAACTTGCCGCGCTTCGCGTGTAGTGGCCTTGCCAACTCCGCTGGCCCCGCTAGCTCCGCTAACGCCGCTCGTCGGCGGCGATTGTTGCGCGGGCAGCGCAATGGCCGCGCCGACAAGAAGAAGCGCGAAAACCGCGTAATGGCAAAGGCGCATAGATAACGGTGCAAACATGAAAGATAAGCTGAGGCAATCCCGTCGAGGATTGACCTTCAACTTCACTTTACGCCACTTGCCGCCGCAGGTCAGGTTCCCAGAAGCGGCAAGGACCGATCGGACAGCTTCACAGCTTGCGGCAAAACCCGCTTGCGGGCCTGCAACGTTGCGCGCATTTCATCAGTGGCTGAAAAGTTATATCTTTAGGTTCGCACGTGCGGTAGTATGGGTTCGCAAGGTCGGTTGGCCTTCCCGTTCGCTCAGTCTCGTGGAACAGCCTGAGCGAAAGCGCCTTCCCAGGACGCCTTCCCGTATGACTGCCAGACTAACCAGGTTTGGCAAATGTTCGCAAAAGGAGACATTCGACATGCCCACAGCAGAAGTTGCGTCTGAATTCACTGTTCACCATGCCCTCGATGCCATTCACAAGGGCGGTGCTCGCCAGAAATATGAAAACTTCATTGGCGGACGTTGGGTCGCGCCCGTCCATGGGAAATACTTCACCGACCATAGCCCGATCAACGGCGAGCCTCTTGCCGAGATCGCGAAATCGACTGCGGAAGATGTGGAGAAAGCCCTTGATGCAGCTCACGCCGCCAAGTACGCGTGGGGGCACACTTCACCCGCGGCCCGAGCCGAGATATTGCTCAAGATTGCCGACAAGCTGCAAGAAAACCTCGAGATTCTCGCGCTGGCCGAAACCATCGATAACGGCAAACCCATCCGCGAGACCCGCAACGCCGACATTCCTCTCTCCATCGACCATTTCCGCTACTTCGCTGCCTGTGTGCGGGCCGAAGAGGGCGCGCTGGGCGAACTCGATCAGGATACCGTTGCCTATCACTTCAAAGAGCCGCTCGGGGTCGTCGGGCAGATCATCCCCTGGAATTTCCCCCTGCTGATGGCGGCATGGAAACTGGCGCCGGCGATTGGCGCGGGAAACTGCGTGGTCATCAAACCGGCCTCCAACACCCCGCTCAGCCTGCTCATCATGGCGGGCCTGGTTGCCGACATCCTGCCTCCGGGCGTGCTCAATGTCGTCACCGGCCCTGGAGGCGAGATCGGCAAGGCGCTGGCCTCCAACCCGCGCATTGCCAAGATCGCCTTTACCGGCGAAACCACCACAGGCCGGCTGATCATGCAGTATGCATCCGGGCCGATTATCCCGCAAACCCTGGAACTGGGTGGCAAGAGCCCGAATATCTTCTTCGCCGACGTCATGGACCACGACGATGATTACTTCGATAAAGCGCTGGAAGGCTTTGCGCTCTTTGCCTTTAACAAGGGCGAAGTCTGCACCTGCCCCTCGCGCGCGTTAATTCAGGAGTCTATCTTCGACAAGTTCATGGAGAAAGCGGTCGCTCGCGTGGCCAAAATCAAGGTCGGCAATCCGCTCGATCCGGCAACCCAGATGGGCGCCCAAGCCTCGCACGATCAGCTTGAAAAAATCCTCAACTACATCAAGATCGGCAAGGAAGAAGGCGCCAAATGCGTGACGGGCGGGGAACAGGCGCATCTCGGCAACGGTCTTGAGAAGGGCTACTACGTGCAACCGACTGTCTTCGTGGGACACAACAAGATGCGCGTCTTCCAGGAAGAGATCTTTGGCCCGGTGCTCTCGGTGACGAAGTTCAAGGACATGGACGACGCCATCGAGATCGGCAACGACACCCCCTATGGTCTGGGCGCGGGCGTGTGGTCGCGCAATGGCGCCACACTCTATCGTGTGGGCCGTGAGATCCAGGCCGGCCGCGTGTGGTCGAACTGCTATCACGTTTATCCGGCGGGCGCGGCCTTCGGCGGCTACAAACAGTCGGGATTCGGCCGCGAAACCCACAAGATGATCCTCGACCACTATCAACAGACCAAGAACCTGTTGGTCAGCTACAGCCCAAAGGCCATGGGCTTCTTTTAGTGATTTACTGACGCCGCCGGGCGGGCATCGGCCTTGCCCGGCGGCCTTCGTGAACCGGGAGGATGTCATACCCGCCCATGTTGCTGCCTCCGCATCTGCCGCTGCCCTGATACGGCGCCTTCGGGAGCTTCACGGACCTCTCATGTTTCATTTATCGGGCGGTTGCTGCGACGGCACCGCGCCGATTTGCCTGAAACAGGGCGAGTTTCCGCTTGGATCTCTTGATGTCCTGCTCGGGGAGGTTGAGGGTGCGCCGTTCTATACCGGCGTCGCCCAGGCAGCCTTGATGGCCAATGCCGAGTTGCTGCTCGATGTTGTCGAAGGCGAAAGCGACAGCTTTTCCATCGAAGCCGGAGATGGTCAGCGATTCATTGCCCGCACTCTTAGCTGCGCCAGGGATGCATCCTGCGCCAAAGAGTAAGCCGCCTTTGGCAAGCAAGCGATAGCCTCCGGCCGAAAAGGGACTCGGCCTTCCGGCTATGCGCGGTGGAGTCTGCGCCGCCCGCGCTCAGGCTCCCTTCAATGAATCCTCTGCGCCTATCTCATTTCCCGGCACACACAAGCGCAGGCCAAACTGACCGCTGAGATACAATCGACCCATGCGCCGAACAGTCCCGAAGTGTGTGGGATGGGGCTTTTGAGCGCAAATCCCACCGCTGCAACAGGGAGCAAGACCCTCCTCATGGCCTATATTTTCCCCTTTCGCGCCTGGCGCTACAATCCCTCCTCCGTTCGGCTGGAGGACGTAGTAACCCAGCCCTATGACAAGATTTCTCCCTCCATGCAGGAGGCTTACTACCAGCGCAGCCCGTTCAATCTGGTGCGCATCATTCTGGGCAAGCCGGAGCAGTCCGACGCCGAGCGCGGAGAGAGCGTCTACACCCGCGCGGCGCGCAACTTCACCGCCTGGCGGAAACAGGGCGTGCTGGCGCAGGAAGATGCACCGTGCATCTTTGCCTATGCGCAGCGCTTCAAAGCTCCCGGCACCGAAGTCATTAAGGAGCGGCGCGGATTCATCGCCCTCGGCAAACTCCACGACTACGCCGAAAAAATTGTCTTCCGCCACGAACAGACCCTCAGCAAGCCCAAGAGCGACCGGCTCAACCTGCTCAAGGCCACGCACGCGCACTTCGGGCAGATCTTCATGCTCTACTCCGACCCGGCCCGCAGCGTAGAGAAGATTTTGTATGACGGCGCAGGCCCTGCCGATGCCGAGGTCACCGACGAGTACGGCGTGCTGCACCGCATATGGAAGGTCAGCGATCCGGCCGCTATCAGCATGTTGACCGCGGCCATGGCTGATAAGAAGCTCATCATCGCCGACGGTCACCACCGCTACGAAACCGCGCTGAATTACTCTAAAGAACATGCGCCGGCAGAGGTCGAATCCAGCACCGCCGGCTTGCCGCAGCCCGCTTACCCTGAAGCCGCCGTGATGATGACCTTCGTCAACATGGACTCCGACGGGCTGGTGATTCTGCCCACCCATCGCGTGGTTCATAGCCTGACGAACTTCGATCCGGCTGCCTTCGCGCGCGCCGCCGAAGAGTTTTTCACCGTCACCTCACTGCCCGCGGCTGACGCATCGAGTTATATCGAGACGCTAACTCACCAGCAGGGCACGGCGTTTGTCGCCGTAACTCGTTCCGGCGCATTGTTGCTGCGCTCCAGGCCCGAGCCCGTTGCCGCCGCGCTGGCTCACCTGCCCGAGCGCCAGCGCCAACTCGACTTGAGCTGCCTTCATTCCATCGTGCTCGACCGCCTGCTCGGCCTGGACGCCGAAAAGGTTCGCGAGCAGACCAACCTCCGCTATCTGCGCGATGCGGCCGAGGCTGTCGATCAGGTGCGCCGCGCTGAGGCCGATGTCGTATTCCTCACCAACCCCGTTTCCATGGAGCAACTCAAGGAGGTGGCCTTTGCCGGTGACGTGATGCCGCAAAAATCCACCGACTTCTTTCCCAAGCTGCTCAGCGGTTTGACGATTTATGCGCTGGACTAAGTGGACATTGGCGGCTCTGGTTGCCTGCGGGCTGGCTGCGGCGCCGGTCACCGCGCAGCAGGCCCCGTCTGTCCCGCAGGCGCGGTTTGTCGTAGTGCTGGATGCGGCCCACGGCGGCGACGAAACCGGCGGACGCCTGACGAACGGCCAGTATGAAAAGACCTTCACCCTGGCGCTGACCATGCGGCTGCGCTCGCTCCTCGGGGCGCGCGGCATCCAGGTCGTCACCACCCGCGAATCGGATGCGGCCGTTGAGCCGGAGAAGCGCGCGGAGATCGCCAACCACGCTGCTGCCCAGGCCTGCCTGAGCCTGCACGGCTCCGAGAGCGGCTCTGGCGTTCACCTGTTTGTCTCTTCGCTGGCGCCTGCCCAGCCTGTGCGCTTCCCCGCCTGGAAAACTGCGCAAGGCGCCTGGGTTGCGCGCTCGCTCAAGCTGGCTGGCGTCGTCAACTCCGCGCTGCTGCAAGCCGGCATGAGCACCACCCTGAGCCGCACGACTCTGCCAGCGGTCGATAGCATGACCTGCCCTGCCGTGGCCGTCGAAATCGCCCCGGAGCGCAGCACCCTCCATGAGACAACCGCCGGGCTGGGCGACCCCGACTATCAGGCGCGCGTGGCTACGGCGCTCGCTGCGGCGCTCGTCGAATGGCGCACGGAGGCCCGTCAGCCGTGATTCCCCGCTACCAAAAAATCCTCTTCGGCATTCTGCTGGTGGCCTCGGTTGCCATGGGCGTCACACTCTGGCACCTGCGCCAGCGCGCTCATGAGCGGCTCATCGCAGGCCAGGACTCTGCGCCCACCAGCGCTCCCCAAATAGCGCCCTCCGAACGGGCAACCCTGCTTGTGGCCAACGACAGCGACGGTTCTCTGCTGACCCAGTTTCTCTCTCTGCCGCTGCCCGCCGACCCCGGCGCCCGCGCCCGCGCCGTGCTGGGTAAGCTGCTTGACCTCTATGCCGCTCCCGATGCCGCCCACCCCGTCCCCGGCGGCGCAAGCTCCGTCACCCAGGTCTTTTTGCTCCCCGCTGTCGAGATCGGCTCCGGCGCCGCCACCCCCGCCAAACCCAAGCTCGCTGATTCCAGAGCCGTAGTAATCTTGTCCGGCGAATCCAGCGCCAGGCCTTCTGGCGCGCTCTCGCAGCAATTCGGCCCGCAACTGGCAGTCGTCAACCTCACCGGCAGTTTTGCGGCCAGCCACCCTTCCGGCATCGAAACTGAAATGCTCACCGTGCTCTCCATCTGCGGCACACTCCACGCCAACCTGCCTCGCGTCACCGAGGTGCGCTTTCTGGTGGACGGCGCCCAGCGCGCAACCCTTGCCGGCCACGCCGACCTCACCCGCACCTATCTGGCCGCCGATGCCATGCCGGCCGAGGAAATTCGCCCATGACCAACATGACCAATCCTGAAAGCAAGACCTCCTCAACCCCCACCATCGGCGTCTTCGATTCCGGCTTTGGCGGGCTCACCGTGCTGCGCGCTCTGCTGAGCCGTCTGCCCCAGGCGCGCTTCGCCTTCATCGGCGACACGGCGCGGCTGCCCTACGGCTCGAAATCCCAGCGCACCATCGCCCGCTACGCTGCTCAGAGCGCAAGATTCCTGGTCAATGAGCAGGGAGCCGAGTTCCTGGTGATCGCCTGCAACACCGCCAGCGCACTGGCGCTCGACGCCATCAAGGACGCGGTGCCGGTGCCAGTGCTGGGCGTGATTGAGCCTGGCGCCGAGGCTGCCCGCGCCGCCTCCCGCACCGGGGACGTGCTGGTTATCGCCACCGACGCCACCGTGCAAAGCCACGCATACGCCGCCGCCTGCGGCACTCGGGGATTGCGCGCGCTGGAAAAAGCCTGCCCTCTATTGGTGCCGCTGGTCGAGGAGGGCTGGACGGATGCTGCGTATGTCAACGGAGCTTTTGCGGCGCAAGCCGCGTCTGCCCCACCGCAGGTGGCTGCCCCGCCGCAGGTGGCCGTCACCGCCGAGGTCATCCGCATCTATCTCAACGAACTGAACGCCGAAGCCGCCGCCCTGGGCATGAACCCTGACACGCTGGTGCTGGGCTGCACCCACTACCCGCTGCTGCGCTCGCTCATTGAGCGCGCCGTGCCCCCCGGCATGAAGGTCATCGACTCCGCTGAGTCAGCAGCCGAGGCTGCCGCGCGCCTCTTCGGCCAGCAAGACTCTGAGGCTCTCCCCACGGCCCCGCAATCCCTGCGCTGCTTCGCCACTGATTCTGTGGAGAAGTTCGAGCGCCTTGGCTCCCGGTTTCTCGGCCGGCCAGTCGGCAAAGTCGAGCTTGTCGACCTCGGAGGCTGATATCCTATTTAGACGGTAGGTGTCCGTTTTCCCAAAACGCGGACCCTGGAGGAAGAAAGCAAGCATGATCGATCTGGCGGGTAAGACAGCCGTGGTCTTCGGGCTGGCCAACAAGCGTTCCATTGCCTGGGGCATCGCCCAAAAACTGCACGAGGCCGGCGCAACCCTGGCCATCTGCTATCAAAATGACCGCATGAGGCTCGAGGCCGAGGACCTTATCGCCGAGCTGCCCGGCGCTTCCGGCTTCCAGTGTGACGTCTCCAACGACCAGGAGATTGAGACGCTCTTTGCCGCCATCGGGAAGAAGTACGGTAAGATCAACATTCTTGTCCACGCCGTGGCCTACGCGCCCGCCGAGGAGCTGCGCGGGGAGTTTATCACCACCAGCCGCGAGGGCTTCCGCATCGCGCTTGATGTCAGCGTCTATTCGCTCATCGCGGTCAGTCGCGCCGCCGTGCCGCTGATGACCGATGGCGGCAGCATCATGACCCTCACCTTCTACGCCGCTGAAAAGGTTGTCCCCAACTACAACGTCATGGCCGTGGCCAAGGCCGGCCTTGAATCCACCGTCCGCTATCTCGCCGCAAACCTCGGCTCCCGCAACATTCGCGTGAACGCCATCTCCGCCGGCCCCATCAAAACTCTGGCCGCCCGCGGCGTCGGCGCATTGGGCGATATGCTCAAGTCCCACGCCGAACGCGCTCCGCTGCACCGCAACGTGGACCAGTTGGAGGTTGGCGGCGCGGCCCTGTTCCTCGCCAGCCCCCTTTCCAGCGCCATCACCGGCGAAATCCTCTATGTAGACTGCGGCTATAACATCATGGGCTTCTAAGGAAGCTCTGATTAACTCGATGTTTTGAAAGGGCACGGATTTATCCGTGCCGCAAAGGCTGCAAAGTCAACGCGGGCTTTAGCCCCTGAGGGAACGTTTGTCTGGCAGAATCGGCTAATCAGAGCTCACTGGGCGCGCCAGGTTTCCATTGCAAGCCCCGAAAGAGGTAGGATGGGAAGCCGGGAACCATTACATCTTTGGGGGAATTAAATGCAAGGGAAGTTGGAATTGCTTCTGGGACCGATGAGAAGCAACAAGACCGCGGAACTTTTGCGGCGCGCCGACATGCGGCGTCAGTACGCTAGCCAATACGTTATGGTTCTCAAGCCCAACGACGACACCAAGGGCGGGCCGGGCGTGGTTGAGAGCCGCAATCCCATGGGCCACGGAAAAATGGACGCAGTGGAATTCAAGTCCACCAACCCATGGGAGGTTCTGCAAGCCATCGCAGAAACGGAAAAGAACATTGGCAAGCGAGTGGAGTGCATCGCCATCGATGAAGGCCAGTTCGTGGAAGGGCTCTTTGCTTTCGCGAGATACCTTCTCGATGCGGGCCATGACGTTCTCGTCGCCGGGCTTGACCTGGATTTTCGCGCCATTCCCTTTGGAGAGATGCTCAACCTGACGTGGTTTGTGAACGCCTATGGCGGCAGCGTTACCGAATGTATCGCTTACTGCGCTTGCGGAAACCGGGCCTTTTACTCGCAGCGGCTGATTAAAGGCCAACCTGCTCCTTACGACAGTCCCGTCAAACTGCCCGGCGACTCCTACGAACCGCGCTGCGCGGAACATTTTGTGCTGCCTGGACGGCCTCACTGAGTAATTGAGAAATCAAGCTCCTACATCTTCAGAATCTGTTCCCAAACCGCCGGCTCGATGGGAAGGCCGAGTTTGCGGTTCTCTGCGCGGATGCGCAAGGTTTTCTCTCCGGGATAGCGAATCCTCGTGCCCTTCTCCGCAGGCTGGCAGTTATGTAAAGAAGCGATAATATCGTCGGCGATTTGCGAAAGTACCGGTCCGTCCCCAAGGGCCGCTGGATTTATAGCCAGAAAGACCTGCGAGATACCGGCCTCAAGAAGCGGATCTGCCGAAAGCTGATGGGTAGCTTTGCCCAGCGATGTCATCGCGGCGATCATGTCCAGCATGATGGAAAGCCCTGAACCCTTCCAGTATCCGATCGGAAGCGGGCGCTGCGATTGCTCGATGGCGGCAGGATCGCGCGTGAGGTTGCCTTCCGCATCGAAGCCTCCATCCACGGGCAGCATCTCTCCTCGTGTTCTGTAACTTTCGAGCGCCCCATAGGAGAACTGCGACAACGCCATGTCGAGTACAATATGCCCGCCCTCGCGCGGAACCGCAATGACGAGAGGGTTGTTTCCAATGCAAGGTTCCGCTCCGCCCCACGGAGGAAGGTTAGGCATTGTATTCGTCCAGCAGATGCCGATCAGTCCTGCCTCGGCAGCTTGCCAGCCGTATGTGCCGCCTCGCATCCAGTGGTTGGTGTTGCCCAGGCTCACGCATCCCACGCCATGGGCGCTGCTCAGAGCTATCGCCCGTTCCATGCAGGCTTGCGCGTTCAGATTGCCTGGGCCTTTCCGCCCATCCCAGCGCTCCAGCGCGCCGAAGCCGGCAAGCAGTTGCGGCTCCGCCTCCACGTCAATGCTGCCATTGCGTACCATGGCAACGAAACGGGGAAAGCGATTGACGCCGTGAGTGTACACGCCGTCGCAAGTTGTCTCGGCGAATAGCCGCGCACAGGCTTGCGCCCGGCTGTCAGAAAAGCCTAGCTTTCTGAGGACGCTTTCGAGGGTCGCTTGCAGTTCTTCAAAGGAGATTCGATTCATACGATCTCGACATCCGAAGGAGAAATCTCGTAGACAACACCGCGGCAGGCGTGCAATGCCAATTCAAAACAGCCGGAGCTCCACATTTATGTGCCCTATTCTTTCAGCGTCACCGTAATCTTCCGTACGTCGCCGCCCGCGGAAGCAATGACAATCTCGCCTGTAGATTTCTTGCGGATGCTCTTGAACTTTTCGCCCCACTCCACCAGCACCAGCGCGTCCGGAGTTAGTAACTCGTCCAGCCCCAGAGTTTCCAGTTGGCGCTCGCCTTCCAGGCGATAAACGTCAAGGTGGTAGAGTTTCACCGCACGCCCCTCGCGCACGCCGTCATATTCGTGAATCAATGTAAATGTAGGGCTGGTCACCTCGTCAGCCTCGGCGGCGTCAAGCGCCTGGGCAATGCCCTTCACCAGCGTGGTTTTCCCTGTGCCCAGATCGCCGCGCAGCAGCAGCAATTGCGGCGGCGCCAGCAGCCGGGCCAGTTTGCGGCCCACTTCGATGGTCTCCGCGCCGCTCTTGCTGGTGAATTCGTGCGTCCGGGCAAATGCGGCAGGGGCTGCACTGGTCATTGAAATTCCTCTTGAAAGGCAGCGGCCTGTGACAACTCCGCCGGCAGCCCCTGTATCCAAAGATAACCGTTCGGACCTCGTGTTTGAAAGCGGAAAGCCCTCGCAAGTTGCGCAATACTATCTGTCGCCAGCAGCGTGTGTTCATTTGCGGCCCGAACAGTCATATCCGCGGCCAACCCGTGCAAATAAACCGCCGCTTCGACCGCCCGCGCAACCTCCGCCGGGTACTGCGCCAGCAGGCCGGCAATCAATCCCGTCAGCAGATCGCCGCTGCCGCCCTTCGCCATGCCGGGATTCCCCGTCGTATTCACTGCCACGCGGCCGTCAGGGTGCGCAATGAGCGTGCGCGCGCCCTTGAGTACCAACGTAACGCCGGTGCGCTGCGCAAAACTCCGCGCCACTCCGAGCCGGTCAGCCTGCACCTCGGCCACCGTGACTTGGGCCAGCCGCGCCATCTCGCCCGGATGCGGCGTCAGCACCAGCGTGCGCCCTTTTGCCAGTTTGGTCAGCAGCACCGGCTTGGCCGCCAGAATATTCAGCGCGTCAGCGTCAATCACCGCCGGAATCTTTGTCGCCGAGAGCAGTCCTGTAACAAATTTGACCGTCTCCGGGCTTTGGCCGAGGCCCGGCCCTATTGCAAGCACGGTCTTACCAGCCGTGAGCACAGCAAGAAATTCCGGCGCAAGATTCCCCGCCGCAATCGAGCCTGCCGGGGTTGCGACCAGAGGCCACGTCATCAGCTCCGGCGCAATAGCCGCCACCAGCGGCAGCGCCGGAGCGGGAACCGCCGCCGTCACCAGTCCTGCCCCGGCCCGCAACGCGCCCAGAGCCGCCATGGCGGGCGCGCCCGATTTGCCCCCAGCCGTTCCAAATGTTCCGCCCACCACCAGCACATGTCCGAAGCCGCCCTTGTTGGCCGTTGCCGCGCGAGGCGTTCGCGTCAGCGAGAGCGACGAGCCGGCCCAGCTCAGATTCAGGCCCGAAACCATGGCCTCTTGCGGAGAACCGATGGGCGCCACCACGACCGGCTGCCACCAGTGCCGCGTGAGTTGGCCGAAGACGTGCGCCGGCTTGGGCGCGGTAAATGTGATGACAGCATCTGCGGGAAAAACCGGTTCGGCGACTGCGGCAGCGGTCTCGTCCGCCGGCCAGCCGGAGGGCAAATCCACCGCGAGAATCGGCGCCCTGCTGCCCTCCATCCACTTGAGCGCCGCCAGCGCCAATCCCTTCAACGGCGGCTTGAATCCGGTGCCGACCACTGCGTCGATAATCAAATCCGTTTCAAGCGCAGCCTTGAGCCCCGCCAGGTCCCCAGCAGCTTCGATGATGGCTATCAGTCCGTGCGCAGGGCTAGTCAGATCGCGCCAGGCCGTGGCCGCTTCGCCCGTGAGCCCATCGCGACCGCCCAGCAGCAGCGTGGTCACTTCCAGGCCGGCCGAGGCCAACAGCCGCGCAGCCATCATGCCGTCGCCGCCGTTGTTGCCGCGACCGCACAGCACCGTCACTCGCCGTGCGCGAGGAAACTCGTGCCGCGCGAACGCAGCCACAGCAGCCGAAGCCGCACGCATCAGCTCAATCGATGGAATCCCAAACCTCTCGGTAGTCAGCCGGTCGCACGCCTGCATCTCGGCTGCGGAAAGAACGTCCATGGCAATCATGGTAGTGCATGAGGCTTGGGTTCATGCGCCTCTTTTAATCGCGGCTTTCAAAAATCTCTCAAAACTCGATTCTCACCTGAAATGCGATCATACGCGGCGAACTGTCGCCGCCCAGCCCCACACCAAGCAACCCTGTTGGCGGCGAGATGGTGCTTTCGAGCGTGCCTAATTTTTCCGGAACATAAACTCCCGGCACGCCTGCCTCCACGTTGCTCGGCAAGGCAAAGTTCGGATGGTTGAACGCATTGAAAAACTGCGTGTCGAAGCGCAGCGACACCTCGCCTTTAATCGGAAACTTTTTCGTCAGATAAATGTCCGAGTAAGTGAAGTGCGGCCCGCGCACCGTGTTGCGGCCCGCATTTCCGAATTGGCAATTGGAAGCGGAATCGCCTCCTGTGCAAGCGCCCGTAGTCGGATCGACCACAGAGACAAAGGCCTCCGGGTTCAACCACTGCTTTGTGCCCGCCACTGTCACGCCGGAGTAAGGAGACTTCTCGTAGAGCGGCACACCGGGATCTCTGCGCGCAAACTGTGGTCCGCTACTCTGAAAGACACCGTTGCCATTTGCCGTATAAGGCTGACTAAGCACGGTGAACGGGAGCCCGCTATGAAAGAATGCGGTTTCGGAAAACGACCAGCCGCTGAAAACTGTCCGCAGCAGCGCGTGGGAAGACGAAAATGGAACCTGGTATATTCCGAAAGCCGAGATGTTATGGCGCACGTCATAATCGCAATCTCCATACTGGCGCCTGAGTTCGCCTGGCAGCGGTGAAAGAATTCCTTGGCTGGAAAATGAAAGCAGCCCTCCATTCGAAACCTCATCCAGGCAATGGCTGAGCGTGTAGTTCGCTCGCAAAGTCAAACCGCCTATCTGCTCGGTGAAATTGGTCTGCAAGCCGGAATAAATGCTGGTTGCGTTAGTTTGAAACTCATTCACGCTGCCGAATCTTTGATCGAGCGGCTGTTGATATGGATAAGGAGCAAAGCATCCGTCGCAGACCGTCTGGTAGCCGTTCAACTGCACTTGATACGGCTCGTGAACGCCGCGTGTGCCCACGTAGTCAATCCGCGCCGCGCCCTTCGTGCCCACCCGTTGTTCAACCCCGAAATTATATTGGTAGTAATAAGGCGTCTTGAGCGTGCCGCTGGGAAAGGTATTCATGCTGACGGCTAGAGGGCATGTGGGCGCGCCCGCGGCAATGCCGGCACATGGAGCCGCACCCGCGCTGAAGACTTTCTGAAAGCTTTGGTTAGCAGCGGCGGTTGCATCGACCGCGCTGTCGGTTACATTCGGTGCTATCCCCGTGCCGCCCACTTGGCCACCAATGCCGCCGACAAAGGTTGGCGAGTAAGGAGCATTGGTCGCGGCAAGATCAACGATCTGCGCTGGAATAATGTCGTTGAAGACGCCAAACCCGGCGTGCAGCACCATCCCTGGAGTGAGTTGGTAGGCCATCGAAACGCGGGGCTGCCAGACAAGCAGCGGTGTTGCCGGAAAGAGTCCACTAACTCCGGTTTGAATTATTTGATCGAGAGGCTGGCCTATGCTGTGTGAGAGATCGAGAAATGATCCGGCCGGGCGCGCAAACAATCGCTGTTGATTAACGGGATTAGTATTCCATGTCACCCGCATCCCTACGGTCAGTGTCGCGCGCTCTGTGGGCTTGTACGTATCCATCGCATAGAGGTCGAGATTGCCGGCGGTAACTCGCTCCTTCAGGGAAACGGGAAACGTCTGGCTCGCCGTATAAGCCGCGCCATAGGTGAACTGGGCAAGATCGTTGTAAACGACAGTAGGGACAATCCCCTCGCCCAGATCGTAATCGCTTACGTCGATGCGCCGCACGTTGACGCCGAACTTGTAGGTGTTTTTACCTCGTGTCCAAATCAGGTTATCGTTGATCTGCCATTGGGTCACCTTGCGCCCCTGAGGATAAGTGTTGTCATTGCCTCCGATAGTTGTGAATGGTGCATTGTTGGTGCCCGCCACAAGCATAATAGGAAAGGTCTGCCGGACCTGGGTGAAGTTATCCGGCTCGAAGATGCTCGAATACCAGCTCGCGCCGGGGTTGAACTGGTTGACGAGATTCTGGCTGAACAGGTGGGTATAACCCGCAACCAGCGTGTACTGTGGCTGCGGAGAGTAAGAGTTGAAGATTGAGTTAATAGGATCGGTATAAGCCGCCTGTAGCCCCGTATCCTGTTGATAGCGGTACCAGACGCTATTGTGCGGATCGATGGTGTGGTCGATTTTTACCACGATAAGATTTTCCGTGTCGCTGTTGGTGAGGGATTCCTGGCGCTGGTTTGCGCAACCGCTTCCATTGAAAAGGCTGCCGCTCGTCTGCGTGGCAAGCAGCGCCCCACCCGCGTCCAATGGACAGGAACTCACTGGAACCGGCGTTCCGGCAGTATTGCTATAGAGATTGAACATCGAATGGTAGAAGGGAATCTCCTCCGGCTGCGCCGGCAGCACGGCTCCGGTGATCGGGTCTGTCCCGCCCAAGGCCAATTGACCCAGCACATAACTCTGATAGGCAGACGTGGGAACGACGGTCTGCGAAACGAGAGGCAGAGCCATCCTTACACCCTCATAGTGCGCGAAGAAAAATAACTTATCTTTGATGATGGGTCCGCCCACGCTCACGCCGAACTCATTGACGGTGGACCGGGGCTTTTTGGCGATGCTATTGGCCGTGTCATTGGCGTGCAGAAAGTAGTTCTCGGCATTCAACAAAGAGCCGTTCCACAGTTCGTAAAGATCACCGTAAAATTTATTGGTTCCGGATTTGGTGAAGTAATTCACCTGCGACGCGCCATACCTTCCCTGATCGACTGAGTAAGAATTCGTATTGACGGTCGCCTCTCCGACCGCATCCAGGCCGATGACAAGGTTCGTCGATAACCCGATATTCAGTCCGAGCCACGGATCGTTGCTGTCATATCCATCCAGGATGTAACCGTTCGAGGTCGCGGGAAGCCCATTGAATTCGACGTTTCCGTAGCCGCCGGCCGCTTTTGCGTCATTGGAAGATCCGGCTGTATTCATCAGCGCCCCCGGCGAGAACTGCACGATATAAGTCAGATCTTGGCCGGGATTGGGAAGGCTCGCGATAGTTTTGGATTCCAGAGTCGAGGTGGTGTTCGGGTTCTCCAGGCTGAGCATCGCCGGTTGCGCCATGACTTCGACACTCTGCGTGGTCGAGGATAAGGAGAGTTTGAAGTTCAATGTTGCGGTGCGCCCCACTTCAACTACAACCGGAGGCGAGGTCTGCTCCGCGAACCCATCGTACTTCACCTTCAGCGTATAGGTGCCGGGATTAAGCTGGGCAAAAAGAAACCGGCCGTCAGCGTTGGTTTGTCCGGCGCGCGCGGCTTTCGTATCCACATTAATTGCCGTGACCCAGGCGTTGGGTATCTCTGCGCCTGTCGAGTCCGTCACCGTGCCTGAGATGGCGCTCGATGTTCCGCTTTGCGCATTGAGCGGAAGCGAGTTAACTATAGTTAATAACAGAAAACAAAAAAAGTAATGCCGGATTATTCGTTTATGTTTCATGAGTAACCTCTTTGGGGATACGAGAAACTATGTTTTCCCTTGCGCCATCAGAACCAGCAGCCAGCCGTTCAACCCAGCGATGAGCACAGCGACAAACCAGGCGAGCGCCTTCAGCCAGCGCGCATTCACAAACTCGCCCATCAACTTTCGGTTGCCGGTAAACAGTACCAGCGGCACCACGGCAAAGCTCAACTGCAACGACAAGATCACCTGGCTGAGGATCAGCAGCTTTTCCGTGCCCTGCTCGCCGGTGACCGCGACCACGATGATGGTGGGGATGATGGCCAGGGAGCGCGTGATGAGCCGGCGCAGCCATGGCGAAACCTTCAGGTGGATGAAGCCTTCCATCACCACCTGCCCGGCGAGCGTGCCGGTGATGGAAGAGTTCTGCCCACTGGCCAGCAGCGCAATGGCAAACAGCGTGCTGGCGCCGGCCGCGCCCACCAGCGGGCTGAGCAGCTTGTATGCGTCCTGTATCGCCGCAACATCGTACAGGCCATGGCGATTGAAAACCGCCGCCGCCACAATCAAAATGGCCGCATTCACAAACAGCGCCAGGGTGAGCGCCAGCGCGGAGTCGATATTGGCCATATGAATGGCCTCGCGCTTGCCCTTGGGCGTGCGCTCATATTTGCGGCTCTGCACAATCGATGAATGAAGGTAAAGATTGTGCGGCATCACCGTCGCGCCCAATATTCCAATGGCGATGTAGAGCATGGCGGGATTGGTAACGATCGCGGTGGAGGGAACGAAAAGGCTGTGCAGCGCCGGCCAGTAATCCGGTTTGGAAAGAAACATCTGCACGCCGAACATGCCCAGAATGGTGCCGATAAGCGTGATGACCAGCGCCTCCACGTAGCGGAATCCCCAGCGCTGGATCACGAGAATCAGCAGCACGTCCAGCCCGGTGATGAGCACGCCGTAAAAAAGC
>Ga0224558_1001309_pt1 | contig 26431 bp, 11 predicted proteins | sample 714S32024metaG_FD_180682 | JGI IMG/M metagenome (GOLD analysis project Ga0224558, IMG submission 180682) | Peat soil microbial communities from Stordalen Mire, Sweden - 717 S3 20-24 | ecosystem: Environmental > Terrestrial > Soil > Wetlands > Peat | place: Sweden: Norrbotten County, Stordalen... | reverse complement strand
CATAATTCCGGTTGATCGGGCCGAAAGCCCCCGGACCAAACCAAACCGACCCGCAGCCCGCGCCGCTCCCCCACCTTTTGCCTCCACAGTCGCCGCCGCTCGTCGCTGATGGCGATGTAGGGGACCCGTGCCGGGACGTTGGATAGGGTCGTCCCCATGGCCAAAGGCAAGCTCATCAATGGACAGTAATAGTCGAACGCCGGCAGCGTCTCGCCGGGAACGACGAGTTGCGCGAGTCCGTCGAGGTTCTGGAGCAGAGTCGACAAGGGCTTTTGAACTTCGAGAATCACCCGCGCACCAAGATCGGAAACCGGCTTGACGTAGCGGCAAAACTGGATGGTGTCGCCATAGCCCTGCTCGCTTTGCAGAAAGATGGTCTTGCCCGACAGGGGCTCCTGTCCGAGCCACAGCGGCTGCGCAAAGTTTCGCTTCTCATTGACGATCCAGCTATTGCCGTCTTGCCATCGCCATTCGTAGTCCGCCCAGCCCCTGGCGTACTCACCCGCCAACAGCAATCCCATGGCTCGGCTGACGTAGCCCGATGCATAGTCGGTTTTGAGCGCAACGGCCCGGTCGTAGCTCGCCAACGCCTCGTCCAGCCGTTTCGTTGCTTGCAGTAGGATGCCTCGGTTGCAGTACGCCTCCGCATATTGGGGATTGATCTCGATGGCGCGATTGCAACTGGCCAAGGCCTCATCCAGGCGCCGGAGTTCATGCAGCGCAAAACCGCGGTTGCAGTAGGCTTCCGCATAGTCGCCTTTCAGCGAAATCGCGCGGTCATAGCCGGCGAGCGCAGCGTCCCAGCGCCGCAGTTGGCACAGAACATTGGCGCGGTTGAAATGTGCCTGGGGAAAGTCGTTCTTGAGCCAGATCGCCCGATCGTAGCTCGCCAGCGCCGCTTCCCGTTGGTGAAGTTCGGCAAGCACGATCCCGCGGTTCGACCAGGCATCGGGATAATCTGGCTTCAGTGCCAGCGCGCGGCCGTAGCCGGCCAGCGCTGCTTCCCACTGCTTCTGGTCTTTGAGCACATTGGCGCGATTGTAGTGCGGCTCGGCGTAGTCCTTTCTCAATTCGATCGCCCGATCGAATTCGGCGACGGCTGCTTGCCAATCCCCCAGCTGTTGCAGGGCAGCGCCTCTATTGTTATGGGTCGCCTCCCCGTTGGGATTGATCTCGATCGCCCGGCCGATCAAATCCACGGCTTTCTTCGGGTCCCCGGTGACGGCCGCAATCACGCCCAACAAGTGCAAGGCATCGAAATTCCGCGGCTGCTCGCTTAAGATTTCCTCATAGAGCCGCTGCGCCCTCGAGAGCTGACCACGCTGATGCAGCGCCACGGCTTGTTGCAATTTCGCGCTGAGCTGAGACTGCGCTGGATCGGTCGGTCGATGCATGCCATTACTTTACCAACGCGCCGTGCAAATACGCAGTGCTGAGGATGGTCATCATCCCGTCATTCGGATTGTGTAGGGTGATGGGTTCGCAGGCTGCCTCGATCTGCGGTATTCATGAATCTTAGCGAAGAGATCAAATTGAAGCGCGCTGTGGCCTTGCACAGCCAGGGACAGTCGGCGCAGGCGGCATTGCTGTACGCTGAAATACTGCGATCTCATCCGGAGCATCCGGACGCATTGCACCTGTTGGGCGTGTCCGAGACGCAACTCGGGCGTGCGCAAGCCGGACTGAACTGGATCGCGAAATCGCTGGCCGTGAATCCGGATCAACCCGTCGCGATTACCAACCAAGGCAACGCCTTGCTGGCGCTCGGCAAACCGGCCGAGGCGCTGGCGGCCTACGATCAGGCTCTAGGTCTTTGGCCTGACTATCCGCTGGCTGCCCATGGCCGCGGCAACGCCCTATCGGCACTCGGTCGACCGGCGGAAGCGCTGTCGAGCTTCGACCGCGCGCTCGAGCTGTCACCCAATTTCCTGGAAGCCATCAATGGCCGTGGCCGAGAGCTGTGCAAGTTGCAGCGCCATGCCGAGTCGCTCGCGGCCTACGACCGTGCGATTGAGCTATCGCCCGGACTTCCGCTAGCCCACTTGGGCCGAGGCTCCGCGCTGCTCGCCCTCAAGGCATACGGCGAGGCCATGAGCAGCATCGATCGCGCCTTGCAGCTTGCGCCGAATCTCGCTGAAGGATATACCGAGCGAGGTCACCTGCTGAGCGAGCAGGGTCATACCGGCGCGGCTATCGCCGCGTACGATCGCGCTTTGCAGCTCAACCCGAATCTCGCCGGCGCCTGGTTGAGCCGGGGCCTCGCTCTATCGCTGCAAGCTCGGTTCATCGAGGCGGCTGAATCGCTGCGGCGAGCGTTGGCGATCGATCCCCGGCAGCCCTATGCGCGCGGCGCTTGCCTGCATGCGCAACTGCAGATTTGCGATTGGACCGGCTATGCTGAAGAGGTGCGCGAAATCAAGGCATCCATGGAGCGAGACGAGCCGGTCGATTTTCCGTTCTCCTATCTGGCTGTCAGCGATTCACCACGTCTTCAGCTGCGATGCGCGACGGCCTTCGCCGGCCTGCAGCGCTCCGGGCAGCGCCCGCTATGGGCCGGCGAGCGGTACACCCATGAGCGCATCCGGGTTGCCTACGTCTCCGCCGACTTCTTGGAGCATCCGACCTCCTACCTCATGGCAGGTTTGTTCGAAAAACATGATAGGGAGCGCTTCGAAATCATCGCTATCTCGTTGCGCGATGAGGATTCTCCGACGGCACGCCGCGTCAGGGCGGCGTTCGAGCGCTTCATCGTGGCGGGGCCGCGGCCGGACCATGAGCTTGCGGGTCTGATGCGCGATTTGGAAATCGACGTCGCGGTCGATCTGATGGGATACACGGGCGAGCATCGCACGGGCATTTTCAGCTTTCGTCCTGCGCCTATTCAAGTGAATTATCTGGGGTTCCCGGCCACCATGGGTACGGCGGACATCGACTACATCATCGCGGATCAATTTCTGATACCTCCGGAGCAGAGCTCCGGCTACAGCGAGCGCATCGTGTACTTGCCGGAGTCCTTTCAGGCGAACGATGACCGTAGACCCAGCGCCCCCGAAGCGCCCTCGCGAGCACAGTTCGGCCTGCCGGCAACAGGCTTCGTCTGGTGCTCCTTTCACAGCAGCTACAAGCTCACTCCGGTCATGTTCGACGTCTGGGCGCGACTGCTGCGGGCCGTACCCGGCAGCGTGCTGTGGCTGGTCGGCGGCAAACCCGCGGTCGAGGACAATTTGCGCCGGGAGGCGCTTGCCCGCGGCGTCGACGCACAGCGTCTCGTATTTGCGAAGTCCCTGCCTTACCCCCAACATCTGGCGCGCCTGCCCCTGGCGGACCTCTGTTTGGACACCTTGCCGTTCAATGGCGGAACAACCAGCAGCGATGCGCTGTGGGCGGGAGTGCCGGTGGTGACGTGCTCCGGACAGAGCTTTGCGGCGCGCATGTCGGGCAGTCTGCTGCACACCTTAGGGCTGTCCGGCTTGGTCACCCATTCACTGCAAGACTACGAACGGCTCGCCTTGCAACTGGCGGAAACGCCGGAGCGGCTTGCCGAGCTGCGAGCGGCGCTGGCACGACGCAGAGATTCCAGCCCCTTGTTCGATACCAACCGGTTCCGCCGCCATCTTGAAGCGGCATATGTCGCCATGGTGGAGCGCTACCAGCACGGCCTGCCGCCGGCCACCATAAGCATTCCGGCGATCTCGCCTTAGTTAGCGCGCGGGCGCCGCCGGCGGCGGCTCGGCGGCGCTCAGCACGTGCAAGTTCCCTAGGTCATCCACCTCCGCCCGCTCGCGGGTCACGGGTCCGTCCTTGGCAATGGGCTTGCCGTGCGGCCCGCAGAGAAATATGCCTGTGTGCAGCGTAACGCCATCGCCGGCTCCCGGCAGCATCGTGAAGGTCACCGAGGATGGCGGCTTGCCATCGATACCCGTCGGTATCGTGTATTCGTTGACGGTCAGCACGGTTGAATCCGCAGCGGAATGCAGGACGCGGCGCAACGCCTTCGATGAAACGCAATAAGTCTTTTCCCGCGACGTCGTGACGAGCTGCTCGGGCGTCAGCCATGCATGTCCCGGGCGGACCGTATACTTAAGCTCCACGCGTTGCTCCGGCACGGCCTTGAGCGCAATCCGCAGCAGGCGCCGAGCCGTCCACTTCGCCAGGTAGCCGTCGTCCGCATTGACGATAGCGCCCGCATTTTTAAGGCCGTTCAATACCTGGGGATGATTGGGATCCGCAGAGGTCACCGGCGGTGTCCGGGTGATGGCCCAGGGATCCATCCCCGCCGCCCGCAACAGGTTGGTGATGTTCATTTTGCCCACAACCGCCTCGAAACTGTCATCCGGCCTGTTGAGCACGCCGTCGACGCGAATTTCCAGCTCGGGAAAATGGCGATCAGGGTACGGCTCCGATTCACTCCACCCAAATTGGGGTCCATTCAGCAGTAGCGCAGGCGCCTCCGCATCCGCCCGTACCGTGAGCTCCACGGTCGCCTTGCCGGCCATCACGCTCACTGCACAGAACTCCGGGGTCACCGTGCCCGCCGGATCCGACTCCAAGCCCGGCAGCGGAGCCGCCGGAATCGAGGGCTCGGCGTGAATCGGCGGCGCGACCACGGCCCACAGTGCCGACAAACACATGGCTTTCGCTTTCACTTCGAGACCTTCCTATGGATCCACTACTTCGGCATCGCCGGCAATTGCAACGGCGAGGGCGTCTCTCCGCGCCGGCAGCGCGCGACGATTTCCTCGAAGGCAGCCTCCAATTGGCGGCAGTACCAAGCGGAGTCGAATAAGGTGGATCGGTCACGTGCGAGCGCCAGAGTCTCTTTCAGCGACTTCAACTCGGCGGGCGATCGGGCGATCCCGATCGCAACGCGTCGGTACTCTTCGCGGGAATCCACGCTGAGCCGCCCAAGACCCACCGCACACAGCAGACTCGTGGCGACGCGGGACACGAAACTTGCGCCCGCCCTCGTGACGATGGGGACCCCGGCCCATAGCGCGTCGCTCGCCGTCGTGTGTGCATTGCAGGGCAGTGTGTCCAAGAACAGATCCGCGAGTGCACAGCGGGCGAGATGGTCGGCAGCCGGCAGCCAAGATGCGAACACGAGACGCTGGGCATCGATTCCGCGGCGGAGCGCCTCGCTGCGCAAGTTCTCGACTGCCGCGGGATTTCCCTGCAAGAGCCAAAGGATGCTTCCCGGTACCGCGTCGAGGATTTGCATCCAATCGTCGAACACCGGGGGTGTGATTTTATAGACGCTGTTGAAGCAGCAGAATACGAATGCCGATTCCGGCAGCCCCGCCTCGCGGCGGGTGGGAGTCGCGCTGGCAACCCGTGCCGAATCATTTACCTGATAACTCCCCGGCATATAAATGACTTGCTCGGCGTAGTGGATCCGCTCGCTTGCCGGTATCACTGTCTGATCCGCGACGATGTAGTCCATGGAATCGGTGCCCAACGTGCCGGGATAGCCGAGAAAAGACACTTGAACGGGCGCCGGCCGATACGCGAAGATTCCGGGCCGCGCACCCAGGGTATGCCCTTTGAGGTCCACCGCGATGTCGATGCCGCGCTCGTGGACGAGCGCCGCGATTTGTCGGTCGGTCAACGGGCGGACGTCCTCGAAATGATCGAACGCGCGGAACAGCCGCCGGCGCATCTCACTGTCCTCATCCGGTCCGAACGAGATGGCGTAGGTCTCGAACCTCGAGCGATCGTGCGCTTCGAACAATCCGGCAGCCAAGAAGGCCGTGGCGTGCGCACAGAAATCCGCCGACAGATAGGCGACCCGGATGCGCTCTCCTTCCGACCGGGGATGGGAGGAGAACCGCCGCGCCTGGGTCGGGCAGACATCGGCGGCGAAGGTGCGCGCGCAGATCAGCTGATCCGCCGGCGAATCGGTATGCGCCATGAAGCTGCCCGGTATATCCGCTCGCTCCCCGCGGCGCACGCGCGCCGCAATGTCCTCTCGGGCGGTATCGAACTCGCGCCAGTCGCAACAATGCATCTGCAGGTGAAAGTGCTCGCCTCGCATATAATCGGCGTCCCGCGCAACGTCGAGCAATCGCGAATAGGCGAGGACGGCCTCCGGTGCGCGCCCAAGAGCCGCCAGACACTGCGCGCGCCCCTGCAATGCGGCAGTGCTTCGTTGATCTATGTCGAGTGCGGCCGTGAATGCTTCCAAGGCGCGGTCGAGACGATGCGTCTGAATCATCAGATGGCCGACTCGCGCGGCAATCATCGCATTGTTCGGATCGAGCCGAAGGGCGGATCCAAACGCCCCCAACGCCTCCTCGGTTCGACCCAGGGACACGAGCGCGCTGCCGCGGCCTTGGTGCGCCGACGCGAGCACGGGATCCAGAGCAATCGCCGCGTCGAATGCCGCGAGCGCGTCGGACGGATCGCCGCGCTCCAGAATCAACAGTCCGCGTACCAGCAGCGCCGCCGGATCCTGCGGATCTCGCGCGCACCCCTGATTCGCGGCCTGCCACGCATCGTCGGTGCGACCCTTCACGAGGAGGATCTGTGCGCGAACTCCGTCGGTGCCGGGGCGGCCTGGCTCGTTCGTCGGCCACTGATCGAGCAAAGCGAGAGCGTCATCCGGCTGACCCAGACGCATCAGCGCCTGACATCGGCCGATCCTGGCTGCGGGCGCCGCCGGTAGCTCAGACAAAGCTTGTTCAAAGCACTCGAGAGCCTCGGAATCGCGGCGCAGACCTAGGAGTTCTCTGCCTCGGGTGACGAGCGGATCAATGGTTGCAGACGGCATGGTTATCGGTCCTCCAAGAGTTCACGGTGCATCTGATCGAATACCCCCGCCCAGTCGCCCGGTCGGTGCTGGCGAAACAGTCTCATCGTGGGGTACCAGGGACTGTCCTCGCGATCCAGCAGCCATCGCCAGTCCGGCACCTGTCTGAGGGCGAGCCAGGTGGGCCTGCCGAGCGCGCCCGCGAGGTGCGCGACCGACGTATCGGAGGTGATCACGAGTTCGAGACATTCCATGACCGCCGCCACATCGAGAAAGGCGTCGGCACCGCCGGGCTCGAAGTCCGCGCCTAAATCCTCCACCTGCCAGGACGCGGGCAGCTCGAGCAGTTGCTCCGAGCCCGCGCCCTTCTGCAGGCTCAACAGCCGAACTCCCGGGATGCGGGCGATCGCCTCGAAATGGCGCAGCGGAAAGGATCTTCCGGCATCGGCTCGGCCGGTGCTCCCTTGCCAGCGAATACCGATCAGACGTCCGTGGGTGCCCAGGCGTTCCCGCCATGTCGAGACTCGGGCGGCGTCAGGCCAGAGGTAAGGGACCGTCGCCGGAATGCTGTCCAGGCGTGTGCGGAAGGCGCGCGGCAGGCTCAACAACGGGCAGTGAAAGTCGAAGTCTCCGGGGATCTCGGCCAGCCCCACGACTTCGATGCCGGGTCCTAGCCCCCGCAACAAACGTCGAAGGTTGTCCTGCACGGCCAAGACCACGCGAGCGCCTCGTGCTGCGAGGAGTTTCGCGTACCGGCAAAACTGCAACGTATCTCCGAGACCCTGTTCCGAATACGTGAACACCGTCTTCCCGGCAATCTCCCGGCTGCCGTCCCAGAGCTGAGCCTGAGACATCGCTCGATCCCGCATCGGGCGCCAGTCATACAATTCCCATCCGCGCTCGAAATCACCCTGCTGCAGATGCCGAATCCCCTTATTGAAGTAAGGCTCGGAAACTTCCGGCTGCAGCGCAATCGCCTGGTCGAAGCTCGCTTCGGCTTCCTCGAATCGCTGCAAATCGCCGAGCGTAAGGCCGCGGCTGTTGTGCGCGTCGGCGAGGTCCGCCCGCAACTCGATCGCCCGCTCGCAGCTCTCGAGCGCCTGCTGCGGTCGCTGCAGATCCAAGAGACACAGCGCGCGAAGATTGTGGGCAAAGGCATTTTGTGGATGAAGCGCGATCGCCCTATCGAGGCTTGCCATCGCCTCCTCCAGGCGCCGCAGCGCATAGAGGGCCGCTCCGCGATGCGCGTGGGCATCGGCATGAGTCCGCTGGAGCCGGATCGCCTGATCGCAGCTCGCGACGGCTTCATCGAAGGACCCCAACAGGTACAGTGCGGCCGCCCGGTTGACGTAAGCATCGGGAAGATTCGGCTGAGCCGCAATCGCTCGTTCGCAGCTCGCCGCGGCCTCGGCCGGGCGCTTGAGGTCGATCAAGGCGGACCCGCGAAACAGGTGCACCTGGGCGTCGTCCGCTCCCAGCGCAATCGCGCAGTCCAAATCGGCGAGCGCCAGCGCCGGACGGCGCAGAATCAAGAGCGTCATCGCGCGATTGACATATGCCTCCTTGAAATCTCGGCGGCAATCGATCGCTCTTGTGTAGCTGACAAGCGCCTCCTCAAGGCGCCCCAGATCGCGCAGCGCGTTGCCCAGGTGCCGATGCGCGGCCGCGACGGTCGCCTTCTCGCCGATGGCCTTGCGAATCAGCTCCACCGCACGCTCCGGTCGGCCGAGTCGAGAGGCGATCAAGCCCTTGAGGTGCAGTGCATCGAAATGCTTGGGGTCCCGCTCCAGCAATTCGCCCAAATCGATGTCGGCCTGCGCGAGCGCTCCCTGTCGGTAGAACTGCAGCGCGCGCGCGAATGCGACGCCCACGGCATCCGCTGCCGGCCTAGGATTCATCGTCGAGTGCCTCGGTGAAAAACCGTTCGAATTCGCCGATCACTCGCGGGTCCTCGAACAACACGTGATGGCGGGCCAGAATGCGCTCGCGCAGCGCCTGCCGGTACGGGGAGTCCGTCGCGATGCGCACCGCGACGTCGACGTAGTGCTCCGCACTCGCGGCGATGCAGTCGATGATGCCCATCTTTCGATACATCGCCTGCGTATGCCGGCCCCGTTGGAACCTCCCCGGCAGGGTCACGACGGGCGTTCCCGCGGCGAAGGCTTGCAGCGACGAGTTCATCCCGTTGAAATGCACCGAATCCAGAATGACATCCGCCAGGCACAGCAGCTGCATGAAGCGGTCGAAGGCCATGAACGGCAGGAACACGATGCGCTGCTCGCCTTCGGGCAGCGTACGCGCAAAGCGTTGGCGCAGCCGTTCAGCGAATTCCTGGAACTGGCCCGCAATCAATACGACGAGTGCGCGCGAATCGCGGGCGAGAATTGCGCGCAGCAGGTCGTCGAACTCCGGATGCAGCTTGTAGAGCGTCTGCGGGCAGACGTACAGGGTCGCTTCGGCGGGGAGCCCGAAGGACTCCCGCGTCGCGGGGCCGGCCGGCATTTTCGGTTTGTAGTAATACGCCAGTGTCGGCAAATCCCGCAGTTGCACCAGCTTTTCGCTGTAATGCGATTGGGCGTCCGGCGGTTCGAACAAATCGTTCGAAATGAAATAATCCATGGTCGGGATTCCGGTGGTGTTCGGGTGCCCGAACGACACGCATTGCACCGGCGCCAGACGCGCAAAGGCGAGAATGTACGACAGCGGCTCCATGCCGATGTCCTGATAAAAGAGAATATCGAGCGCGAGCGCCGCAATCTGTTCGCGCGCGCGAAAGATGTCGGGATCGAGATTCACGGATTGGTCGGCGGCGGCGCGGATCCGCGCCGTGCAGTCGTCGTCGCGCGACGGCGTGATGCGCAGCACCACTACCTCGAACTTCTCGCGCGACAGCTTCTCGATCAGGCCCACCGATGTCGAGAAAATGGAATGCGACGCGAAGAACCGTGAGATGAATCCAATGCGGATCCTGCCGCCGCGGCGGCGGCCGCCCCGGCAATGCGGCGCCGTGAATTGCAAGCTCGGAATTGCCCGGAGATACAGGCGCGCGGCCGCGGCCTGCAGCTCGCGGTCATTCTCGCCGTGATAGGCCAAGAAAAACGCAGCTACGCCGAGGTCGCCCGGGGGCCGCTCGATGAGCGGCGGCGAAGCGAGCAGTTCGTCGACGCCGCGCCGATACCGCTCCCGGGTTTCGCAGATCGCGTCGGCGGATTGCATGATCGAGGGCACGATGAGCTTCATCGACAATAGCGTGTCCGCGGTCGGATTCATCTCGTAAGCCAATCGCCCATAGTGCGCGGCGCGCTCGGCGATTCCGGCACCGACGCAAATCCGGCGGGCAGCCTCCACGGCCGGATAGCAGCGCGGGTCGAGACGTATTGCCTCCTCGAAGTGGCGCAGGCTCACTTCCTGCTGCTCCAGGGCATGGGCCAGTTTCGCCGCACTCAGCCGAATCGCCACCGCGTGGGGCGCCAACCGCAGTGCCTCCTCGTGTACCGCAAGCGACTCAGCCAGGCGCCCCTGGCTGTACAGCGCCTTGGCTTCCTCCCGTGTGGCGGCAAGGCGCGCTTCGACGGTTTCCATTACCATGATCTACGTACCGCGCCTGACCCTGAGAGCACGAAGCGTCCTAAGGAGCCTTCTTCTTGAGGCGAAGCTCTTCGGCGCGGGCCCGGTACTCGTCGACCAGATTGTCGATCCGCGTGCGGGTAATCTTGGTGAAGGGTTCCGCCGCGCCGGCCTTGGTGAAGAATCCCACATGTTCGTAGCGGTCGAGTACCGCGTTGCTGATCTCGTAGAGCTGCAGATTATGATCGGCGCACTTGTCGAATTCGGAATTGAGCGCAGCGTTGTCTTTTTGCAGCTGCGCCCGATCGGATTCCACCCCTTTGAGGGAGGCGATGGTTTCCTTGAAGCGCTCGACCAATTCCGCCGTCCGCTGCTTGCTTTGTTCCAGGCTCTTCTCCGTACTCAGCCTCGCCGCATTCGCCTGCGCGAGTTGCGCAGCAGCGGCGGCGGCCCCGGCCGAACGCCCTTTCAACGCGTCGCGCTCCTTGTTGGCCGCGGCCAGCGCCGCGTTCGCGCTGTCGAGATCCTTTTTCATCTGTGCCAATTGCGCCTGCAGCGAGGTTTTTTCCGCCGCCAATTGCTGATATTGCTGCATGATTTTCTGCGACTCGCTGCCGCCGCCGGTGCCGCCGCCGCGCGGCGCTTGTGCGCACGCGAGGGGGGCCGCAAGGAAAAGAATCAACAGGCCCACGATCGACGCACACTGGTTCATGGTCGTGTCGCTCCTAGAAACGGGTGTTCAAGTCGATCTGAAAGGTGTCGACGTCGAAAGTGGGGCCGTCGATGGCGTTCGCACTCAGGTAGCGGACCCGGAGCCGCAGCCTGTTGACGAGACCGTAGTCGCCGATCAGGTAATAACCGCGTGCATTGGTGCCGCCGAAATAATGGAAATCCGAGTCCGTGTAGGCGTCGATGACGGCGTCCCGCTGCAGGTATCGATAGCCCACGAGGGCGCGCCACGCGCCGGCTGTTTCCACGACCGGATCGCCGAAACTGAATTCGGTTTGGTAGCCCATGGTGCGCGAGGCCACGTAGTAGCCGGTGTTCGCTTCGACCGCCGCGGCATTGAAGCCGACGTTTTTCACGGCATCGGCGGTCACGCCCAGCGTGTGCCGTCCAACCGCGAAGGTATACGTGGCATTCAGATTCGCGAGACGGTATTTGGCGGCGAGGGCGTACAGCTGGGTGGTATTGTTGGGGTTGTTGGCGATGTTGAACAACGTGTTGCCCCAGCGCAGGAATGCCGGTGCCGTGTAGTTGTAGAGTCCCGGTTGATCGGCCGGATTCAGTCGGCCCGTCACGTTGAAATAATCGTAGAACGCTCCCGCCACGCGCAGCGTTTGGTTCCCGCCCCAGCGAAGATTCGAGCCGAGCTCGGCGGCGACCAGCCACTTGTCGTGCGCGGAGAATTCGATCTCTTGCAGCTGCTGTGCTCCGGCGGTGAAGAACAGGTGCGACTGCTCGGCGCTGCCATCGCCCAACCCGAAGCGCCCGGTCGCGGCCATGCCGGTGAACGTCAAGTCCTTATGAAAAATCAAATCGGTGGGAGTGAGGTACGGATTCAAGAAGCGGCCCCCGACCACCGACAGCCAGGGAAAGCGTTTCGCATTGCGTTCATCCAACCGGATATACAATTCATCGACGCCGAACGCATACGGCGCGCTGCCGTCCAAAGTCTGCGTTTCGGAGACGAGGTCCGAGGTGTTGCCGGTCACGATCCGCATGCCGGTGGTGATGGCATCGCTGATATCGGATTCCACGCCCAGCCGGGCGCGGCCGCGAAATCGAATCCTGGTCTCATTCGTATCCAGGAATGCGTTCACGCCCGCCTGCGAGATGCCGCCGGCGCTGTTGATGGCGTAGTAATTGTATTCCGGCGCGTTGTTGGCGCTGTAGCCCAGGGCTTCTTCGCGCAGCGTGATGTCGCCGTAGATTCGCGTGCGAGTCAGCCAATCGGCCAGAGCGCCGGGGACGCCCCATTTTTCCGCCTTGGCTTCCTTGACCACGTCGGCCACGACGGCAGGTTTGACCTCCTCCTCCACTTGCTTGGCGATTTTATCCTGGACGATCTGCGGCACGTACGGCACGCGCACGGCTCCCTCATCCTCCTTGGTCATGGCGCCCGCACCTGCAGTGGCGTTCTCCCGAGCAGCCTTGTCTTGCGCCGCTTTGACCATCTGCTGCGCTTTTTCCTTGCTGATCACCCCCTGATCGACCAAGGCTTGCAGCAAATTGATCACGGTATTGCGCAGCTCCTCGAGCGACTGGCGCTGGTCGTCCGCACGACACGCCATGGCGGGGGCGAGCGCGAGCGCCAAGAACGCCGTGAAGGCCCGCAGTGCTCTCGGGTTAAACATGTTCATCAATCTCCCTAAATTCTCTTAAATGCGAAATTCAAAAAACCACCCGCAAATTCACTTGTTCCGGCATGCCCGGCGGCGGCGGGTCGCCCACGGTGGTAATCGAGGCCAATACCTTGTCGACGCATTCGTCGACTTGCACATTGCCGGTGCTCGTCGTCAGTTTGATTTGCTTGACGTGCCCATCCGCCGCCACCACCACCCGCGTCGACACCGATCCCTTGGCCGACTTGGTGCAAGGGGCCGCCGCCAAGCGCTCCTTGATCGCATCGCGCATGCGGTTCGTGTACCACGCGTACGGCGCCGTGCCGGTTCCGCCGATCAGATCGCTGCCGCCACGCCGTGCCGCGAGCCCGAAGGCGTCGCCGCCGGCGGAGCCTTCCGCGTCCACGCCGAGAGGCTGCTCGGGCGCTTGGTCCGGCTGTTCTTCGGGCTTCGGTTCGGGCACGTCCTTCGGCAATGGCTCCGGCGACTTCTCGGGCGGCGGCGGCGGTTGGTCCGGCGGTGGCGGCGGCGGCCGAATGACCTGCACGACCTGCACCTGCCGCGTGGTTTTACCCGTCTTGGCCCCCATCATCGTGTGTACGAACCACACGAACCCCATGACAGCCAAGATCGCGAAGACGGCCCCCGTGAGCCGTGAAACATTGCGACGCACGGTGCGCTTGTCCGCCACGACCCACTGCTACTTGACGATGCGTTGGGTCACTAGCCCAAGTTGCGTGATTTCAAGCCTTCCGACGACATCGAGCACATCGACCACCCGTTGATACGGAATGCTCGCATCCGCCTTGACCACCACCGGCAGATTCGGATTGGCGGCCTTGTATTGACGCAGCAGGGTTTCAAGCTCCGGCAGGCTGACGGGATAGGTATCCAAGTACATGGTGCCGTCGGCCGTGATGGTGATCGCCTTGGTCTGCGGCTTCGCCAAGGACGGGGTATCGCTGGCTTTGGGCAAATTGACCTTGATGCCCTGCACGGACGCCGTCGTCATGATGATGAAGATCACCATCAACACATAGGCCAGGTCCAGCATGGGCGTGATGTTGATGTCGTCGTAGACATCCTTCTCGCCGTTATCGATTGGCCCTGACATGCTCCGGCGCCTCAGCTGTATTGCTCGGCAAGCAGGGTGACGAATTCGTCCACGAACACGCGGTTATCGGCGCTGATCGATTTGATGCGCGTATTCAACCAGTTGTAGCCGAACAACGCCGGGATGGCGACCGCCAAGCCAGCGACCGTGGCGGCGAGCGCGGCCGCGACGCCCGGCGCAATGGCGTTGACGTTGACATCGCCCGAAAGCGCGATCGCGGCAAAGGTGATCATGACTCCGATCACGGTACCCAGCAGTCCCAGGAAAGGGCCGCCGGAAATGGCGATGGTGAGCAACACCATCTGGCTGGACAGGCTTTGTTGCAGCCGCGTCATGGTGCCGTCCATGGCCGCGCGGATGGCATCGATGGACTGGGGCGACAAAATGTTTGCGTGCGCCGCGCTCAGCGATTGCGCCGTGACGCGCTTGTTCACCTCGCGCACGCCGTGATGATAGAGACGATACAGCGTCGAGGCACCGTACTTGTTCTGGTCGTTCGCCAGCGATGCCATGGAGGGCGCGTCATCGAGATCCTCGTCCTCCTCCTCGGTGGCTTCATCGAGCGCCGTCGCATCGTCGGCGCTGAGACGGCGGAATTCCTTTAAAAATCGCGCGTTGGCTTTTTCGACCCGGCTCAGGAAGAACGCCTTGACGATCATGATCAGCAGTGCAATGACCAACATGGCCATGCAGATGCCGATCACCACCCAGCCGTCGGCGGTGAGATTCTTGGCGATCGTGACGAAGTAGGTGGTTTGGCCGCCCGCCTCGCGCTGTCCGTCGGCGCCGTACACCACCACATTGGCATCCATGCCCTGTCCCAGCGCCGAGGCTTTGATCCACTCGGCGCTGCGGGCGACCTTGGAGACCTCCACTTCGTCGACATCGCCCGTCAAGAACTTCGCGCCGCCGGCGGCGCCAACCGTGAGGTTGCCGCCCACTTCCTGCAGAGTCACCGGCGCGCTGCCGACCGGCAGCCCATCGACGTAGAGCGTGAACTTGCCGCTCGCCGCCGTGAACGCCACGTGATGCCACTGACTCATCGACAGATCGGATGCGCTGGCAACGCTCACGGCGGGTCCGTCCAGGGCGGCGCGGAGCACGAGTTTGGAGCCATCGACGTCGAGTTCGACGGATTTCGCTCCGTCGGTGAGCGCCAGTACTGCCGCCTGCTGCGGCGTTTCGATGCGCAGCCATGCCGAGGCGGTGAGCCCCTGATTCGGCAGCAGGCGCAGCGATGCAGTCGCGGGTACGGTGATGCTTTCCTTGCCCGCGAACTTGGCGCCGCCGGCGATCAGCGACGCCGGCGTCAATACGGCGGTGGACGCCGTGGGATTGTTCTTATAGGCGGTGGAGTCCATCGGCAGTCCGGCGGTCTCGGCGAAGGACAACACCAGCACCTGTTGCGCATCGTACGTGCCGGCAACGTCAGCCGCGGCCGGCGCATCGGGATTGCCGTAATAGGCATAGATCTTATCGGTCTTCGAGCCACCGGTGATCTGCGGCACCCGCACCCAGAGAAGCGCGATCTGGCTCTGCGGATCGTATTTCTCGAAGTGAAATTTGAGCGGAGTCTTGTCGTCGCCCGCGACTAAGCGAAAATCCGAGCCGTCGGCCTTGGTATCATTGAAATAGCTGAAATTCGCGAGCGACAGACGCACCAATACGGGAACGTCCTGCGGCGAGCCCGCGATATCGGCTCCGGTCGGAGACAGGTCGAAACCGATTTCCTTGCGGTATTTCCAGTCGTTGTTCCACCAGGACGCGGCCAGCGCCACCACGGGCATCAGCGCCGCAACGACCACGATTAATTTGGCGACAGCCTTCATCGGCCGGGATTCCTCAGCATGGGGGGTTTTTCGAGGGCTCATTGTCGATAAAGCCCGTGATGGTTTTGTTACAGCCGGGTGACTTCTCGCGCTCTCAAGGCGCCGCCGACTTCTGGCGCTTCAAGCATTCGACATCGTCCGGCTTGCAATTCTCCTCGCCCAACCCGGTGACGAACACTTCGAGCCAACTCAAGGCAGTTTGCGCCAAGGGGGCGGTTTCTTTTTGCGCCGCCGACTCCGCCACCGAGGTGGTGCTGCTCGAGGTGGAGCTGCTGGCGACCGCCGACACGCCGGACAGGCTCGCCCCCAGGCCGCTCAAATCCGACGGTACGCCGGCCGCAGTGCCGCCGAAATTGATGTTCAAGGCGCCAATGACGTGCGCCGCGGCGATATTGACGTTCCCCGCGGCACCGATGCCGGCATCGCCCGCGTTGACGGTGCCCACGGGCGCGTCCAGATCGACGTTGCCCGCCGGTACCGCGGGATCGCTCTGAATGGTGCGGATCCCGCTGCCCGCCAGAGCGCCGCCGTACACCACCGTAATCGAACCGTTCGCGGCGATCTCCACGACGGGCGGCGGGACCGACAGGGACGACTTGGCGCCGTTGCCGGCGTCGATGCTGCCCTCGTCGGACCAGATCAGAATATTGCCACCGCCCAGGGTGAAAATGCGCGAGGCATTGACGTTGACGTCGCCCTGCGCATAGATATCGACGTTGCCCGTGCCCTCCGCCACGATGCCCAATTGCCCTGGCAACTTCGGGGCGACCCCCACCGGCGTGAAGGCGAGTCCGACATCGATGGCGCCGCCGGGTACGAGGAGCGAAATGTTCCCGCCGCTCAACGTGTAGATTTGGCTGGAGATGAGATCCAAATTCCCGCCGTAAGGGTTGGGATTGGCGGCGGTTGGGTTGCGGCTGTTGGGGTACAGGGCATCGATGGCTGCGTAGCCTTCCGCGAACCCCACACCCGATCCGGAGTTTGCGGCGCGGCCGGAAAGCAGCAATTCATTGAAAAACACATCGTCGATCAGCGGTGTTTGCTCAACCGTCGTGAACTTCGCAAACATGGGCTCCGCCTGCGCGTACGTCAGTCCCGTTTGGCCGGTTTGCGCCTCGACATAGTTCAGCAACTGGGTTTGATAGGCCGTCGAGGGCGCGATGACGTCTTTGAGGAACAAGGCATCATCCGCGCCCTGGCTTCCGTAGCCCACCGCGACGGTCAAGTCCGCCCCCGCGGCGCTCGGCAGGTTTGCATTCGCCAAATTGCCGGTCGTGATGATGCCCGCGGCGAGGCCCAGATTGACATTTCGCCCGGCGAACACATCGAGGCTGCCCTCGCCGCCGACCTGAATGCCGTTGTTCGCGACCGAGTAACTGATGTCGCGGCCCGCCGCGATCAACGTGGTGTCGCTCGGCGCGATATTCTGGCCGCTGTAGACCAAATTCAGGATGTCGCGGCCTGCGGAAATCTGCGCCGCCTTGGGGATCGTCAGGCTCAGCGCATTGATATCGCGGCCCGCTGTCACGAGAGCGGGGAGGGAATCGCCCGCATGAATGGCCCCTTGGAATTCCGCCAAACCGCCGATGTCCAAACCACCGGTAGCCAGCGCAATACTCGGAGCGGCGGCCGTGGGGACCGCCGAACTGTCGGACATGCTCAAGTCCGAGACATTGGCGACGATGTCTCGTCCCGCAAACAAGACCAGCTGGCCGGTACTCGAGGGAAACAGGATCGCATTCGGCTCGGTATTGAGGACGATGTCTTGCTGCAAAGCCTGCATGGCAAGATTGGCGGGCAAATCGAGGAACGACCCGGTAATGGCACCCGATGCCGTGACCAATTTCGGACCCACCAGCGCACCCATGACCTGTCCCGTGGCACTGAGTTCCAGGTCCACTGCACCGTCGGTGCTTGATAGATTGAGCGCCGAATCGGCCCCATACGTAAAAAATGCCGTGGTTTTGCCGCCCGCGCTCACCGCCGCCGGGACGAACGTCGGGTTGTACACGGCGTCGACCTGCACCCCCTGGCGCGCCCAGACGGACACCTGCGCAGTGCCCAGCGCGAAGCTCGACCCGACCACGCCATTTTGACCGTTCGGAAGAACTATACCGTCCGGGAGGATGGGCGTGAGGCCTGCATTCGTCACGAGCGTGCCAACACCGTCGGCAACGTAGAGCTGCGCGCTGCCGATGTCGCCCACGGCATCGATGCGCAGGCCGCCGCCGGCGCCGTAGAGGGTGGTGTTGCCGTCGGGGCTGCTGTCGGCCGCCGCCGCGGACAGATTGCTCACTTTGCCGCCGGCAACGACGGTTACGTCACCGCCGCCGAGCGCACCCACGTTCCAATCAAAGGCATCGAAATTGACCCCGTATTCGCCCACCGGTTGCGCATTGGCGCCTGCCGTCGTAAGGCCGCGCGGCTGCCAGCCGGTGACGCTGAAGTTGCCGCCGTCGAGGCTGGGATTGAGGAAGGGTGCGCCGACGACATCGTGGCCCGCGGCGACCACCACGTTGCCGCCGTCGGCGGGGAAATTCGCGATCGACCCCTTGCCGCTGCCAAGCGAGACCGCGCCGGTACCGGCCAGGCCGGCCGTATAGACCGCGGCGCCGCCCTTCACATTGCTCGAGAAAACGACATCGCCGGCCGCGGCCAACTCGATATCGCCGGTCCCGGTGCGCACGATGGCTTGCGGTCCCAGCGTGAGAACCGCGGCCGAACCGGACAGGACTGACAGTGGATTGGCGCTCGAAAGATCCGCGCCGGCTACGAAGCTCAAGGAGCCCGACGGCATATTCGTGAGTGCCGTACTGTTGCCGGTTAAAAAGCCATCCGAGATCCTGCCGTCGATCTCGATCGAACCCGCCGCGCGCACGGCGAGGTTGATGACCTGGCCTTGCGTGCTGTTCTGGCTCAAATCCAGAGGCGGCAAGGTCAGCATGTCGTTGGCGTTGGCGTCCTGCAGTTCGACGCCCGCTTGAATCGTGGGAGGGGTGCCGCTCGAAATCAGCGTGGGGCTCGAGCTGATGAGTCTTGCAGCAATCGTCGGAGCCGCGGCGCTCAAGAAGCTCGCGGCGCCGGTAACGGCGCTTGGCAGATCCGTAGTCACAGAGCTAGACATGGTTGGAGAAACCATGACCGGTTCGATAATGACTTGGCCGGCCTGGCTCACATTGGCGCCGATGCCTTGTGCACCCTCATTGATCGCAACATCGTTGGCGGCCGTCAACGCCGGCGCGCGCAGGACGAGTTCACCCATCTGCGCGGCACCGATGGCAGTCACTACGCTGCCGCTATCCAAGTGGATCGAGCCCGAGCTCGTGCAAGTCGCGGCAGCGCAGGTCGACGTCACTGAGTTGATATCGATTTCCCCGCCGCGGCCCGTACTGCCGCTGCCGTCGGCATGTAGTTGCGCCGTGGGCTCGAGCGTGACGCCGATGCCGCCCGAGAGGTCAATTGAACCTCGCTGCGCGGCCGATGGGGCGCTGAGCACGCCCGCGATGTCGATGGCACCGGAATCCGCCGTGAGTGTAATACGGTTGGCGGTGATCGTGCCGGTGTTCGCGAGATCGAGGTCGCCGGTGTGCACACGGACGTTCACCGCGTCACTGAAGCTCGGCAAGCCGGGGTTCGCCGCCAAGCTCATGAGGCCACCCGCGAGAGTGCCCGCATCGACGCTCAAGCTGCCCCCCGTGTTGCCGGCAGCGGCGCCATTGATCGAGCCGGCCAGGGTGACGGTCCCGCTCGCTCCCGCCACGATCAGGCTGCCGGCGGGCGCGGTCGCACTGCCGGCGACGCTGACTGCGGAACCCGCATCGAGGCCGAGGTTGCCGCCGGCGGTGAGCATGACGAGTCCTCCCGGCGAGTCCGCAGTCTGGCCGACCGCGGACAGGGTGGTACCGGCGGTGTCGATGGTGGCCGTGGAGAGAAGATGCAGGTTGCCGGTCGAGTTGAGGTCGACAACGCCGGAGGGCGCGACGATGGCGCCCGCGTCCTCGATATCGCTGGCCGATAGCGTCAAGCTGCCGCCCATCAGCGTCGGCAGAGTGGTCCCGGCGCCGACTGCCGTGGGTGCGCCGATGCTGAGAGCCCCGGTCGATCGTATCGTCGTGCCAGGCTCGTCCGCGGCATCCGGGGCCGGCGTGAGTTCGGCCGCATTGATCGTCAGGTTGCCGCCGACGTTCAAGTAGCCGGCGCCCTTGGTCTCCACCGCCCCGGCGACCTGTGCCGTGGTTTGCGCAAAACCGTTGACCGCCAGCACGCCGGTTCCCACCGTCAGCGTGTTCGCGATGAAGGAGAGACTGCCGCTGCCTGCCGTTGCCGGCGTCGGCGGGTTCGCGGGATCGGGAGCGACATTGCCGCCGAGCGAGATGCTCGCACCACCGAAGACGGCGCTGGCGCCAGCCTGAGTGTCGATCGAATTACCGGCGAGTGTCAGAGAACTCAAGGTCGGGGCGTTCCCGCCGGCGTTGACGCCGAGCGACACGACGTTGTTGATGTCGATGTCGCCCAGACTCGCGATCCGAACGGCGCCGCCCTGTTGTATCGCCGACAGCAGGTTGGAATTGATATTGAGGGTATCCACCGACGGCCCGGAACCAACGAAGGCCACGCTGCCCGAACTCAACGACCAACTGGCGCCCTTGCCGTTCAGGGTCCCGGCAAGCGTGATGTCGCCGGGCGCATCGATGGCCAGCCCGCCGCCCGAACTCACGCTGGCGCCTTGCTCCACGGCGATAGTCGCGCCCGGCGCGGGCGTAGTCGCGGCGCCCGGCGCAGCAACCGTAGTCGGCAGACACGCGGTGCTTCGGCACACGATCGGCAGGAAGAGATCGGAGACGGTGAGCAGCGCCGCCTGAAACAAGGCATTCGGCTTCGCGGCCGTGTCGGTCAGTGTGACCGCATCGACTGCCGGCAAGGTCGCGAGCGCCGTGCCGTTCTTGCCCGACGTCGACATCAGCGAGGCGCCGGCCTGCACGTCGATCGACTGCTGCGCGACGACTTCGATCTGGTCGGCCGTCAATTGCACGCCGGAGTCCACTTTCACGCTGTTGGCCGCCACGGCAACGTTGCTCGAATATGCCGTGGTGGTCGCGGCGCCGCCGGTGGTCGTGGCGTCGCTGATTGCCGCGACGGGCGAGGCCACGCCGCCCAAGGTTAGCGAGCCGGCATTCCAGCTCTGCAGCACGCTTCCCAACACCGAGACCGATCCAAGAGCGCTCCCGGACGCGTTGCCCGATGTGATTTCGAGATCAGGAGCGCTCACGTTGATTTGGGCACCGCGGCCGCCGCTGGCCGCGGCCGTGAGCACGCTGCCTTGCACATCGAGTGAATTGATGGCCGCCGGCGTTACCGAGAGGGTGAACGTACCGGCGTCCGCGGGCTCGGCAACCGGACCCGTACCGGCAGTGGTCGCGATGGCGCTAAAGTAGGACGATGCGTTACTGATGGTGTAGGCCGCGAGCTTTTCCGCGTAGCCGCTCGGGTAGATCGCCACGCCCTGGTATTCCGTCAGACCGGTGCCGGTATGAAGGCCGGTGGTGCCCGTGGTCAGATACCCGCCGATCACGGGTGTGCCGTTCGCCAGCGCACCGATTTGTCCGCCGCCGACGCTCACGAAGTTCGATTCGAGCTGAATCAGTACCGCGCCGGTGGCGAGCGCGTAACGCGGCGGCAGCAGCGCATAATATCCGGGACTGATGCCCGCCCCGCCGCTCAGATAGATGGTCTGTCCGGGAATCGTTTGACCGGATTCTTCAGGATCGTAAGGACCCGCTTGGCCCTTCGCGGCGGGTAGGATCGCGTAGAGATTGGGAATGCTGCTCAACGCCGTGTTGCTCGGAGTCGCGCAGCACACGGCGTTGAGATTATCGTTGCTGCCCCCCGTGCCGGGCACCCATTCATAGGCGTAGAGATCCCCGCCGCCCTGGATATTCGCCGTCGCGCCGGACTGCACGGCGACATTGGGAGCTGACAAGCTGATCTGCTTCGTGGGCACACCATTGATCGGATTGACGGAGCCGTTGCCTGCGATGGCGTAGATCCACTCCCCTTGGTTCAGCTGGGTCGCGCCGAACGGGATGTCGAGTCCGGCGCCGCTCACCGACAGGAGACTGCCGCCGGCGAGCGTCAAAGAATCATTGGCGGCGAGATTGATGCTGCCGAATGGCGCCACCAGAGTCCCGTTGACCAAAATATTGTCGGCCAAAATCGCGACCATGCCATCGGCCGACAGCGGCGTGCCCGGCGATGCGCCGGTGCTGCCGATCGATACCGTGGCGCCGTTTCCCGGCTGCGACGCGAGGGTGAAATCGGTGTACGTGTCCGGGTACACCCGCAGCCCGTTGATGGCAAGGCTGCCGCTGGTCAGCACCGACCCCGTCGCAGGACCATTCACGCCACTGGCCGACGTGCCTTGCAGCTGAACGTCGCCCGCACTCGACAGCGTGGCGCTGGCGGCGCCTTGCAGCGCGAAATTACCGAAGAGCACCAGCTGCTGCGCCGATACGTTCAATGTTCCGTTGCCTGCCAGCGGTGTCGGGACGGTGGCTGAACTGCCGGTCGTTACTGAATTGCCGATCTCGACAAAAGGCGCCGACAGCGAGGCATTCGTCGGCACGGTAAATAGGGGGGAGTCGAGAATCAATTGGCGGGCCAAGGAGAGCTGGCCGGTATCAATGACGATGTTGCCGCCGGCGTTCGGACCGCCGGCGCGCAGCGTCAGCGAATCGATGCCAGAATTGGCAATCTGTTGCGCACCCAGGACCGCGATGTTGGCATTGGACGGGCTCGGCAGGGCGCCGGCGGTGCTGTCGACCACCTCGATCTCGAGAGTGCCACCCGGCAACAGCGGCGCGGAATCTTGGGGATTGCTGTTGCCGTCTCGAACCATGTCGACTTCCAGCGAACCGGCGGCGGCGCTGCCGCTGCTGCCGACGCCGGCCGCAGCATGCAAGCTGCCCAACAAGGAGATCGACTCGGGAGAACTCACGGTGAGCGATCCGCCGGCGCTCGCGACCACTTCACGGGTGTAGCCGCCGAGATTGGGTGCGTTGGGCACATCGAGCGCGGCGCTCGTGCCCGCGATGTTTATCGTCGACCCGGCTTCGGCGATGACCATACCACGATCGCCGCCGAGGCTCACCGCTCCTCCAGGCAGGATGGTGCCCGACAACAAGCCTTGCGAGTTCGGGGTCGAGATGGTGGTGCCGCTGACGTCGATCACGGCCGTCGGAGCGAGATCGATGCCGATGGTCGGCTGATAGCCGGGATCGGTGACGTCCGAAGAAGAAGTCGTGTCGACGGTGAGGGCCGAAGGTATCGAGACCTTGATCGTGCCGCCCAAGGTCCGCAAGGTCCCGCCGATCGTCACGCCGCCCTCGCCGGCGAGTGCAATCGTCGCACCGGGACCGGCCAATATCGAGGCGCCCGCCTGAACGTCGAGGACCCCAAAATTGGTGTTGCCCAACACCTCGTCATCGAATAACCGCAGCACGCTGAGTGAGACGTTCTCAACGGGCCGCTCGTACAGCGGCAGCAGATTGACTTGAGAGAACCCCGATAGGGCCGCGCCGGTGGGCACGCCGAAATAATTCGAATCGAGCTGCAGTGTGCTGGTTTGGGCGTTGATGGCCGTGCCCGACGCCACCGTCAGCACATCGCTGGTCGCGTAGGATTCCACCGCGCCGGAGGCCGTCAAGCTGATCGTGGAAAAACCGTAGTTCGAAAACAGCGGAGCGTACAGCTGCAGTACGGGACCGGTGGTGGGGTTAAGATCGTCGGCCCGCTGCGCCTCGGTCCACGAGCTGCCGCCCTCGGATACTTCGATCCGCGGAGCCAACAAGCTGAACATGCCGCCTGAGGCCGTGCCCGAGCCGAAACCTTGCGACACCGTCCCTGCACCGAACTGGACTGCAGCCTGTGCAGGACTCGCATCGAGCGTGATCGAGCCGCCCATGCCATAGGCGAGGGTGCCGCCGGACTGCAGCCAGGCGCCGCCGTTCGCCAGCAGCGAAACGTTGTTGCCAAGAACCAGCTCGCTGCCGGGGGCGGTCAACTGCACCCTGATCGAGCCGGCGTTCTGCAAGGCGGGCGCGGTGCCGACACCGTCGGCGAAGATATCGTCGTTGGTCCATTGGCCGCTGACGTTCAAGGCCACGCCATCGCCGATGCCGACTCCCGCACGCGGCGTACCCGCGCCTGTCGGGGCCGAAGAGAGCACATTCTCGAACCAAAATTGGCCATCGACCGACGAAATACTGGAGTTCACGTCGATACGCGGCGCAACGAGCGTGAGCGACGCGCTGGGCGTGAGGTGCAGCGGCAAGCCGGCCGGCAGGCTGATGCTGGTATTGCTGTAAATCGTCGTATTCGTGAAGCCGTCGCCGGTCAGATACGACGTCGGAACCTGTAACGTTTGTGCGGGCAACGGGGCACCGTCCGCCACTACGATCGGCGTCGGCGCAGCGGCGAAGCTCACGCTGGGCGCAAGATAGTCATAGTTGGTCGCGGCTGGGACAGCGAGGCCGATGGTCAACGTGCCCCCCGCCGGCGGGGCACTTCGCTGGTACGGGCCGCTGACCGCCGTCCCCTGCAGCGTGCCGGCGAGCAGCAAGCTCGGCGCGGCGAACTGCACACTGCCCGCCGCCGCACCCTGCACATAGCTGGATTCGTACTGGCTCAGCCCCGGAGTCGGGATGACGTCCTGGATGCCCCACTTGTTATAGGTTTCCGTGAACGTCGGGTTGAGGACGCCGGTGTAGCTCAGCGAGGGATTGGCGCTGCCGATGTCGTAGAGCTGGCCGTTCGCACCCACCAGTTTGGTGGTTTGGATGGTGCCGCCCAGATACGTGGTGTACCCGCCGGACACGTTGATCTTCGCACCGGAGTTCAACACCACATCGCCTTCGGATTCGAACGTTGCGGTTCCGCCGGTCTCGGTACGCTGCGCAATGGTTTGTCCGACGGCTGCGCTGGCCGATGTGACATCCGCGATCGGCGTACCCTTGCCGCCGTCGGCGCGGACGTCGACGGTGACCGTGACCGTATTGGTCGGCGTGGATTGCAGAGGACCGCCGCGCTGGGCCGGGTCGTTGGCAAACTCGTTGGAGCGCAACTGCACGCTCACCAGGTTGGCGGACATGGGCAATTGCGCGTCGCTGCCGGAAAGATCGATGGTCGTGCCCGAATCGATGCGGATTTGCGCGTTCGGGTCTTCCGTGGTCTGCACGCTTACGGGCGCCGCGGGATTGCCCTCAGCCGACACCTTGAGGACGCCGCTCGGCGCTTCGATGGTGGCGCCGAGCATCAGCACTTGTTGGCCGGTGATGTCTATCTCGGACAGCAATTGCGTCTGCGCCGCCACCTGTGTCGTCGCGTCGCCGTATTCCGGTAGTACCTCGGTCAGGCTGCCGGGGCCGAGTTCGACCGTCCCGCCGCGGGTCGCCGTGAAGGGAGTGCCCGCCGCGTAGCCAGAAGGAAACGTGTCGGCCGCCTGCAAGATCACGGAACCATTGGCATTGACGCTCGTCGTTGCCGAAACGCGCCCGTCCTGGTTGACCATGAGCCCGGTCAGCGTGATATTGCCGCGCGGCGCCGAGAGATTGCCCGCGAGCTGATTGGCGGCCGTACCGCCATTGTCCACTTCGACGATCAGACCCCGCAAGCCGGGGTCCGTGATGGGGCTCGCCTGCAAATACAAGCTCTGGCCGGCCGCGAGGATGATCTGCCCGTCCGGCGCGGTGAGATTGCCGCCGTTGGTGACATTGGGTGCAGCCAGCAACAGCCGGCCGCCATCGGCTGCGGTGAGTTGTGCGCCGGGTTGTACGGTAATCGCCTGAGACACGACATTGCCCGAACTGTCCACGAACGGCTGCAGCGCCGGCAGGCCGGTCAGTCCGGGCTCGAGAATGCCGGCAGCGAAATTAGCATCACTGAGATTGAGCGAAGAGGCCAGAAGGCCGCCGACGTTCACGGCGGCGCCGGACCCGAACAAGAATCCATTCGCATTGATGAGGTAGATCTGGCCATTGGCCGTGAGCGCCCCGAAAATGCTGCTGGGGTTGGCGTCGAAAATGCGGTTGAGCGCGATCGACGAACTTGCCGGCTGCTGGAAGACGACTTTTCCGTTGGCGCCGATGTTGAAGGACGACCAATTCAGCGTGGCGGTGTTGGTAGTCTGCGAGACCGACAGGGTATTTCCGGCCTGCACGGCCGTCGCATTACCGGAACTCACGAAGCCTTTGACGTTGTTACCGCAGCTGCTCGCAACGCAGGGCACGGGCAATTGCGGCCCGGCCAGGGAGCGGCCGCTCCACTGAGCCATGGCGCAGATCAACAGGCCATTGCCGAGACGGCTCAGCAGAGATCGGTCATGACGCAGGCGCATGCTCAGACGTTACTCACCGTGTGTGACAAGGCAATGGCAACGGCGGCGCCGGTGAATTCATTCATCAGTCGATTTATTTAAAAGGTTCCGCGCAACAAAAAGAGGACTCGCGACTGCCCCGCCAGGGTCGCCGGCCCCGACGCCGGGCAGCCCGCCGTAGCAATGCTCGCAAGGTCGGTGGCCGAATCCAGCGCCTTGGCCCAAGTGAGCGAACCGGTGAGTTTTTGTCCCGGCAAGATATCGAATCCCCCGCCCCAGCTGCGCAGATGGAGGCCGGTGCCGCTGGGCTCGCACGCGAGGGAGTCGATGACCCAGGTTCGTCCGGCATCGAAGAATGCGTAGGCATCGCCGATCACGCGCTCATGCGCATGCCAACCGGGCGAAATCACTTGCACCGTCTCCTTGATCCCCTTGTCGCCCAGCACTTCCGACTCGAGGTAG
>Ga0224558_1001308_pt1 | contig 26446 bp, 23 predicted proteins | sample 714S32024metaG_FD_180682 | JGI IMG/M metagenome (GOLD analysis project Ga0224558, IMG submission 180682) | Peat soil microbial communities from Stordalen Mire, Sweden - 717 S3 20-24 | ecosystem: Environmental > Terrestrial > Soil > Wetlands > Peat | place: Sweden: Norrbotten County, Stordalen... | reverse complement strand
AGGGGGCCAGAAAACCAGGAAATCCTTTGGCATGGTCACGCCAGTTTGCCTCGGTCCATTTCATGACCGAGGAAACTACCGCCGGGGCATAAAAATGTCAATATACACTTAACATAGTAATACTAGGCAGTTTGACGATTGGGTTTGTGGGAGCCTTGACCTACGAGTTCCTGCCCAGGCTCTTGCGGCGTTATCGGACGCAGATGCCGAACCAACCTACCGCCGGTTCATTCGCCGCTTGTGCGCCGATGCCGGTTTCGCCCCCCGGATCGGGCATGAAGCTGCCCGCGCCCAGGCAATGCTGGGATTGGTCGCCGTCGGCCTGGGCGTAACGGTTGTGCCTGAAACGCTCGCCCGGCTCCCTTCACCCGGCGTCGTCTTCCGCCCACTAAAGCAGCGCCTGATATACGAGCATATGGTGATCTGGCGGGCGAAATCCGTCTCCCCCCGCCAACCGCGGTCTTGCTGGATGGTCTGCTGGTATCGTCGTCTGGCGGCGCAAGCCACCCAAAGCCACATCAAGGCCACCCCAAAGCGTGTTGATAGCCAGGGGATAGCCACCCCAAAGCATGAAGGTGGCTCTAGCGTCGCATGAAGGTGGCTCTAGCGTCGCATGAAGGTGGCTCTAGCGTCGCATGAAGGTGGCTTTGAGGTGGCTCTAGGCACCAATTGCTTCGTTTCGTGCTATACCTGTTCATTCGGCTTCTTTCAAAACCCGCGCCCCCTGTTTAGCATGCGACTTCATGGCGGAACGACTGCCAATTTACGACATCGAAGAGCAGCTTGTGACCGGCCTCCGGGAGACCCGGCGGCTGATCGTGTCCGCCCCCACCGGTTCAGGCAAATCCACGCAAGTCCCACAGATGTTGCTCGACCGCGGCTTGCTGGGCGCTGGACAGGTCGTGATCCTCCAGCCGCGCCGGATCGCCGCGCGACTCCTGGCCGCCCGCGTCGCCTGGGAACGCAAAGCCCAGCTCGGCCGCGAAGTCGGCTACCAGATTCGCCTCGAGAACGTAACCAGCCCCGACACGCGCATCCGGTTCGTCACCGAAGGCTTGCTGCTGCGTCAGATGGTCCAGGACACCGGACTGCGCGGCGTCGCTGCCCTCATCTTCGACGAGTTCCACGAGCGCCACCTCTACGGCGACATCACCCTGGCCCGCGCGTTGGATTTGCAGGAAGCCGAACGGCCCGATCTCCAGATCCTGGTCATGTCGGCTACCCTCGACGCCGCGCCGCTGGAACAATACCTCAAACCGTGCCGCGTAGTCGAATCGCGGGGACGCACGTTCCCGGTTCAGGTCGAATTCGCGGCCAATCCGGCATACCTCGACAAGCGCCCGGTTTGGGACCAGGCGGCGGAGGCTTTCGGCGACTTCGTCCGCTCTGGCGGCCAGGGCGACGTGCTGGTGTTCATGCCGGGCGGCTTCGAGATTGCCCAAACGATCGAAGCCGTCCGGCGTTGCCCCGAGGCCCGCGGCTTCGTCTTGCTCCCGCTGCACGGCGAACTGCCGTCGCGGGACCAGGATGCTGCCGTCGCACGCTACGATCAGCGCAAAGTCGTGGTCGCCACCAACGTCGCTGAAACCTCGCTCACCATTGACGGCATCCGGTGTGTGATTGACAGCGGGCTTGCGCGTATTCCTCGCTATGATCCGTATCGGGGCATCAACACCTTGCTGATCGAGAAAATCAGCCGGGCCTCGGCCGAACAGAGGGCGGGGCGCGCTGGCCGAACTGCGCCGGGTCTGTGCCGGCGGCTCTGGTCGCAAGAGGAATACGCGCATCGTCCGCAGCAGGAACTCTCCGAGGTCAAGCGTCTGGACCTGGCCGAGGTCGTCCTGACTTTGAAAGCCGCCGGGGTGGAGGACCTGCGCGCGTTTCGCTGGCTTGAACCACCCGAAGAGCAGGCTCTCGCCCACGCCGAAGAGTTGCTCATAGACTTAGGCGCGCTCAGGTCTATCAACTATCAACTCAAACCCCACTATCAACTTGCCCTCACTCCCCTCGGCCGGAAGATGCTGGCCTTCCCCCTGCACCCGCGCTATGCCCGCATGTTGTTGGCCGCACAGCATTATCGCTGCGTTTATCAGGCCTGCCTGCTCGCCGCCCTCACCCAGGGCCGCGACCTGCTCCTGCGGAACGTGGATGGCGACACCGCGCGCCGGCGCGAGGATTTGCTGGGTAAAGAGGCGGGCAGCGACTTCTGGCTCCTGATGCGCGCATGGCAGCAGGCCTCTAACGATGGCTTCCGGCTCGAAGCCTGCCGCCGCCTGGGTGTTCACGCAGCCACCGCCCGGCAGGTCGGCCCGCTCTTCCAGCAGTTCCTCGAAATCGCCCGGCGCGAGGGCCTGGACGCGACCCCGCGCGAAGCCCCGGGCGAAGCTTTACAGAAGTGCATTCTCCTGGGCTTCAGCGACCGCGTCGCCCGGCGGTTGGACCCCGGCACGTCGCGTTGCGAGCTGGCACATGGCCGCCGCGGCACGCTGGCCCGGGAAAGCGTCGTCCAACACAGCCCGCTGCTGGTCGCCGCCGAGGTCCGCGAAGTGGACGGCAAGGACAAGACTGTCCAGACGGTGCTCAGCCTGGCAACGGCCATCGAAGAGGAATGGCTGCACGAGTTGTTCCCGGACGACCTGGCGGCCGCGCCGCGAGTCTTCTACGACCCGGACAGCAAGCGCGTCTATGCCGAGGAGCAGCTCCGCTTTCGCGACCTGGCCATCGGCGCCCGCCGGGTCGAGCCGCCTCCAATTGACGCCGCCGCGCGGCTGCTGGCCGAGGAAGTGCGGGCCGGCCGCCTGACGCTCAACGACTGGGACGAGACCCTCGACCAGTGGATTCTCCGGCTGAACCTCCTCAACCAATGGTGTCCGGAACTCGCCCTGCCGCCTATCAGCGAGGAGGATCGGCGTCACCTGGTCGAGCAGGTCTGCCACGGCTCCTTCAACGGCAAGGACCTCAAAGACAAACCGGCGAAGCCCGTTGTGAAGAGCTGGCTGAGCAGTGCCCAGCAGGGATTTCTCGATAAGCACGCCCCGGAGCGCCTCACCTTGTCCAACGGTCGCACCGCGAAGGTGATCTATGATGTGGGCAAACCGCCGTACATCGCCCTGCGCATCCAGCAACTCTATGGGGTGAAGACCACACCCCGCATCGCGATGGCGCGCGTTCCGATACTGGTGCATATCCTGGCCCCCAGCCAGCGGCCGGTGCAGATCACGCAGGACATGGCCGGCTTCTGGAGGGATCATTATCCTGGGATAAAGCAGCAACTGCAGCGCAAATATCCCCGCCACGAGTGGCGCTAACGGGTTCCCTCTCCAGCACTGCATGATTGACGTTGCTTCACAGCCGGATAAAGTCCCCGCCATGAGCATGGTTAACGGGCGGCCCGTTGCTGCCGAAGCAAGGTTGCCCGCCCGAATCCCTAAGGGCGCCATCCGGGACATGCTGCTGCTAGCCTTGTTCTGGGTTGCGAGCCTGTTCATCGTGAATCCTCTGGGCGACTTCCCCCTCAATGATGACTGGTCCTTCGGCCTGGCCGTGAAGCACCTCCTCCAAACCGGCGACTTCCGCCCGACCGGATGGACCTCAATGCCCCTTATTACCCAAACACTCTGGGGTGCCTTATTCTGCCTGCCTGGTGGATTCTCGTTCAACGCGCTGCGGTTCTCGACGTTGGTATTGTCGCTGTGCAGCCTTCTGGCGGTTTATCTCCTGGTAAGGCAAGTCCACCCGTCGCGGCTATTGGCCGCCATTGCTGCGCTAACCGTGGCCTTCAACCCCATCTATTACGCGTTATCCAACACCTTCATGACCGACGTGCCGTTCACTGCCTTGCTGGTGGCGGCAGCCTTCTTCTTCTTTCGTTGCCTGCAAGCCGATTCGGACTTCGCCCTATTGTGCGGTCTGGCCTGCGCGGTGGCAGCCACGCTATGTCGGCAACTCGGCCTTGCAGTGCCAATGGCCTTCGCGGCCTGCCTGCTTTGGAGCCGTGGATGTGCGGGCCGCTGGGTGATTCGCGCCTTCGTCCCTCTGGCGGTCTGCCTCGGCGCCCTGCTGACCTTCCAACATTGGCTCAAGGTGACTGGACGGCTGCCAGCACTTTACTCGCTCCAGAATGGGGAGTTGCTCTCGGCGCTTTGCACCCCGAAGCGGTTGGTGCCGGGTCTGGCCAAACATATCGGGACTGCGCTGCTCTATCTGGGTTGGTTCTCGCTCCCGGTAGCGGTTCTTGTCTTGCCGGCGGCTGCGGCGGCGCGGAGAGGGCGGCGGGTCTCTCTGATCGCCGGCTGCGTCTTTGTGCTCTGCTCGATCATCATTCTCATCCTGACCCGCGGGCCAATGCCAACAGCGGGCAACATCGTCCTGGCACAGGGCATCGGCCCGTTATCACTGCGGGACGTGCACATCCTCAACCTCCCGCATGTCCCTGCCTTGGGGAGAGGCTTCTGGTTGGCGGTAACGGTCGCCTCGTTGCTGGGCGGGGCTCTCCTGGTCGGCGCCGCGGCTGGCACTGTGGCAAGGCTCTGGCCCTCCCTCGTTCCAGCCCGTATCCAGGCGGACCAGACAGCCGGCGTATTCTTTCTGCTATGCGCCGGCATTTACCTTTCTCCCATCCTCGTGATAGGCGGCTGGGACCGCTACTACATCCCTGCCTTGCCATTTCTGCTCGTTGGGCTAGCCGGGCTAACGGCAGCCTCGTGGCACCCCCAGACACGAGCCCGCGTGGCCCTGGCGGCATTGTTGCTCGCGAGTCTTTACTTGTATGCCGTGCTCGGAACGCGGGATTACCTGGCGTGGAATCGAGTCCGCTGGACCGCTCTGAACGATCTGCTGGCCGGCAGAAAGGTCACAGCGGCGGACGTGGATGGTGGCTTCGAGTTCAACGGCTGGTATCTCTATGACCCTGCCTACCAGGAGAAGCCCGGCAAGAGCTGGTATTGGGTTGACCGGGACTCATACCTGGTGGCTTTCGCAGAAATGCCAGGGATGGTGACCGTCAAGGAGTATCCCTACTCTCACTGGCTGCCGCCCTACACGGGGAAAATCGTTGTCCTTAAGCAATGAGCCTGTCGAGCAACCCACCTGACGCATCCAGCCCTGCTCGCCGAGTCCGCTGGCTGATCTTTGCCGGCGTATTCGCCGTCGCCCTGGCTTTCGCCGCCTTCACCGATCATGCCTGGGAGGATTATTACATCACCTACCGGGTCAGCAAGAACCTCGCGACCGGCCACGGCCTGGTCTATACCGTGGGCGAAAGGGTCCATGCCTTTACCTCGCCGCTCAATGTGCTGGTTCCCGCCGCACTGAGCATTCTGACCGGGAACAGATCCGATGAACTGGTGCTGTGGCTATTCCGGGTGCTGAGCAGCGCGTTGCTGGCTGGGGCAGCGGTGCTGCTGTATGAGAGTGCCCGGAGCAATTACTTGAGCCGCCTGGCAACTGCCGTTCTCATCGGGATGTTTGCCTTCGACGCCAAGATTGTGGATTTCAGCATCAACGGCCAGGAGATCGCCTTCATGATGTTCTTCCTGGCCCTGGCGCTGCACGTCCTGACGGTGCGTTCGGACTGGACGATCCTCAAGCTGGGGTTGGCCGGGGCAGGGCTGATGTGGACGCGCCCCGACGGCTTTATCTACTTCGGGGCGCTTGGGATTGGTTTCCTGCTGTTCGATGCGGGGCGGCCCATTGGGCAGTCGCGGCTGGGATTGCTGAAGGTCTTCGTGTGGGCTGGCGCGCTGACGACCGTGTTGTATCTGCCTTGGCTCCTGTGGGCATGGCACTACTTCGGGTCTCCCATCCCCCACACCATCATTGCCAAGGGACAGTTGAAGTTTGCCTCTGCGATGGAGCCCGCGCAGCGGCTCTTGCGTTGTCTCGGCTTCCCGTTCGGCATGTTGGTGGGCCGCACGTCCGTCGGCGCCACGTTCCTCCCCGCGAATGCGTTGCTTTTCGGAGGCTGGCATTGGACGGTAGTTCTGTTCGGCAAGACCCTGGCCTGCCTCTGCGGCCTCTATTGGTGTGTGCCTCGCGGCCGCCCCCAGGGCCGGGCGGCCTCCTTTGCGTTCATGGTCGGCCATTTCTACCTCTCCTGCATCGCCGCCTACGCCGCCGCCTGGTACCTCCCGGCTTGCGCGATCCTGGGCATCTTCGCATTCGCTCACATGATGCAGCACGCGTTGGATCTGGCGTCGTCTGTGCCGGACCCACGCCGCATTCAGGCTCGGTACTGGAGGACCTGCATTCGCGCCGCGTCAGCCATTGTCGTCTTGGGCACTCTGCTGCTGTTGGTGGGGTCCGCCTATCAGTTGCGCGTCCAGCAGCGCGAGATCGAGGACGGCACGCGGAAGCAGATCGGCCTCTGGCTGCGGGAGCATGCCGCGTCCCCGACCGACACGGTCTTCCTCGAACCTCTGGGCTATGTCGGGTTCTTCTCCCAATTGAAGATGCTCGACACCCCCGGCCTCTGCGCGCCCGAAGTGGTCGCGGCTGAGCGTAAGCTCAAGTCCATTAGCCTCCCAAAGATCATTCCCGAAGTGCATCCCGACTGGCTGGTGCTACGGCCCGCCGAGGCAGACCAAATCCGAGCGGCGGTACCCGGCTTGCTGACTGAAACCTATTCCGCGGTGAAGGTGTTCGATGCGTCTGAGCGCATTGCCTCGTACCGCTGGTTGCCGGGGCGCGCCTACCTGCGCTATGACGAAAAGTGGATCGTCTTTAAGCGCCACGCTTCCCCCCCGCAGACCAAAGCGTCTCTCGACTCCAGGTTCGGCACGCGGACATTCCTGCCCAGCACGCTCCTGCCGATGTAGGAGAGAGAGAGGGATTAACGATAGCGCTCAGGCAGGGCGGGGCGAGCGCGTCCGGTATGAAACAGAGACGTAATCCCGCCCCTGCCTGAAGCGCTCTGGTTCGGCGATTGGCTCATGTCGTGGCTTTGGGTTTGTGGGGAGTCAGGGTCGCACCGAGCAACTTACCCGAGTCCCGTTGCAGAACCACCTCAATCGTTCCGTCGTGCTCGTCGCTCTCGAAATATATGACGACCGCCTCCACAACCCGAGACTTGGGAACATCTTGAAGGCTGGGGCAGCGGCCTTCCGGGTCCTTGAAATCCCTGACATGCTCCCGAGCTATGGCAACCAATTCCTCGTGTGTCATACCAGCTACGCCGAACGGCAACCCTCAGGCGCGCCGGGCCAGTGAGCAAGGAAGAACAGGAAAGCGCAACCCGGCGTCGCCTGTAGCATCTGGTTGGGCCACCTGCGACTCATCTGGGCGTCGGCAGGTTGGGGGGATCTGCAATGGGGTGATATAGGCCCCACGCGCGAAGGTACCAGCGCACCGCAGGCCAGGGTGCTCGGTCGAGCACAGGGGCATACAGGGTATCTGCGGCGGCTTCAAAGCGCGTATCGGTTGTTAGCCTCAGAACCGGTCCCAGGCTCAGCAAATACAGAACGCATGCCCCGCCGACCCAGGCGGCTCCCATCAAGGCTTTCTGACACACGCGCTTCATGCCGCCCAACGCCTCAGCTCAGGCACAGCCGCCGGAGCCGGACTTGGCCTGCAATGATGATGTTCGAGTTTCATAAACCGGTTAACTGCACGACGCGGCGGCTGTTGCCTGAAGCGCCGGGTTCGGTGTTCCTTCGATCTGCACGATATTCAGCAGAAGCAACCGCCTGCGAACGGTAGCCGATGTGCACCAAACCCCGACCAGACCCGCCACGGGGACTGGGAGATTATCAGGCTGAACTAGCCCTCTCTGCAGAGCTGCCTGCGTAGCCTTCCTGCTGCGGTGGATGCATTCCGCAGAATCTCGTCCCCATTTGGACAAGACCGCTCGCGGAGATCTTGCCCGATGCTGGGCCACGTAGGTTCCCCCGGCGTAATCAGCGATGATCGTGTAGAGGGGCATGGGCTTTACACCGAACGCCCGTGATGAGTGGTGCCGGGCCAATGGCTTTCGAATGCAAACAGGAACCCGAGCCCGGCATCCACTCCAGCACGCTTGTTCGCGGGCGAAAAGGTCATCGTGCAAACTCTCGAATGATGGACACCACCACAACGGGCACCATCGCAATGACCCAGATGCCGGCGAAACACAGCAAAGTGAGGAAGGCCCGCATACCCCGGGTCTGGAACAAATAAATGGGCATGATAAGGGGCCACGCGAAGAATACGAAAGTGGCGTAGTCGTAACAAAGCTCCCTGCCTCGCTTGCGGGCGTCCACCGTAACCCACCATGCGATGGCGAACGGCAGGGCGTATCCCGATGCCACCTGCGCGGCCATAGCGGCTCCGCTCTCACGACCAACACCACACCCGACGCCACATGCAATGACACAAAGCCAGAGCATCAATGTCGCCGAAGCCATTCCTCTGAGCCACTTAGGCATAATGTGCGCGGGCCGCCGAACGTTCGTGCTCAGGCAGGGCGGGACGAGCGCGTTCAGCATGCAACAGATGCGGCATCCCGCCCTTGCCTGAAGCATGCTGGTTCGGCGACCTATGCTTCATCAAACGCCCTCCCGTGGCACAGCGCACAGTGTCCTGTCTGGAATAACCTGTGAGGCAGAGACCGCATCGTCAGGGAACCATGGCAATGTGGGCATCGAAGACCAAAACGGCGATCAAGCACGAGAGCAACCCCCAGCCAAACAAGGAGGGCCGCCGCTCCGAGCGTCAAGCCACTCGCCGCAGCGCCTAATGGCTCGCCCAGATGCCCGCGAATGAACCGGCCATAGGCTCCTATCGCGGTACCGAACACCTCGACGAGCCAAGCTGCACCACTAGCAAACACAACAGTCCAGATCGAGACGATCCAGTAAAACCTCTTCGCTGCCTTCTGGTATTGGGCTCTGCTCATATATCAGGACGCGTGCCTTGTCGCCGAACTACTTGTTTAGACGGAAAGTTTTCGGCCTAAGTTCATATTGGCCTGGAAACGCGGAATTGCTCGGCACTGCCCCGCTCATGCTGGAAGTATAGCCCCCCAGGGCGCAGCGCCGGCAAGTAAAATGGTTAATGGCCCCGGGAGTGAGCCCGCCAGAGGTTGGGAACCGGTGATTCCCAATCCCAAGCTCAAGCTGATGGACCAGGTGCGCGAAGTGTTGCGGGTGAAGCACTACGCCATTCGGGCGGTCCACACCGAGAATCGTCGGCCACCGAAGTGCCTGGCTGCCAATAGGATGCGCAGAGGCCTTTGTGATGCGGCTGCCAGGTAATTATAAACAGACCTCCGGCTATACGCTCGCTCGCCGTCCCAGTAACGCGTGCGGGTCTCTCCGTGGCCTCGCCGGAACCTCGCCGGAACCTCGCCGTAGTACCTCCGTTAGCTAACGGAGGTACTACGGCGAGGTTCCGGCGAGGCCACGGCGGGCCTGCCGCCCTATCAGCAGGAATGGGCCGGGCTTGGCCGATGCGGCGACGCATAGAGCGAGCTAGATAACTGAGGCTGATGTTCTTCGCTCGGGGGGATGGTTGGTACGGTCAAAAATGCCCTTTCCGGGCATCGGGCTATCGTCTGGAGGTGCCGTTGGCCTTCGCCTTGAAGTTCCTAATCGCCACAATGTGTAGTGCGTCAAGGGTCACGATTTCACCATCCGGACCGACGACCGCAACGGAACGGGGAGCAACCAGGACCATCTCAGGATGGCGGACCGCATATTCGCGACCATCGGAGGTGCGGAGTGAAAACGGATGAAAACCCCCGCCGGAGATACGATGGCGAATCTCGTCCAGATTCATGCAAACACCTTTTGTGGCGGCAAGAGTGCCGTCAACCGCCCGCGCGGAACTGAGCCGCAGCCGCCTGTTGGCGAGTCTTTGAGCTTGCCGCCGTCCAGACGCTTGTCCTACCCTCTCTAACGTCCGCCCAAGGGTGGGCGGTATCAGCCATAACCTGCAGCGCACCATGGACCCATCGAGCAACCTCGTTAACGCCTCCCCCCCCGAGCGGAAGGTCCGCTGGCTGCTCTTTGTCGGGGTATTCGCCCTCGCCCTCTCCTTTGCCGCGTACACCCAACACGCCTGGGAGGATTATTACATCACCTACCGCGTCAGCAAGAACCTGGCGACCGGCCACGGCCTGGTCTATACCGTGGGCGAAAGGGTCCATGCCTTTACCTCGCCGCTCAATGTGCTGGTCCCCGCCGCCCTGAGCATTCTCACCGGGAACACCTCCGACCAACTGGTATTGTGGTTGTTCCGGGTGCTGAGCAGCGCGTTGCTGGCTGGGGCAGCGGTGCTGCTGTATGAGAGTGCCCGGAACAACCACTTGGGCCGCCTGGCAACGGCGGTTCTGATTGGGATGTTTGCCTTCGACGCCAAGATTGTGGATTTCAGTATCAACGGTCAGGAAATCGCCTTCATGATGATCTTCCTGGCGCTGGCACTACACGCCCTGACGGTGCGCTCGGACTGGACGGTCCTCAAGCTGGGGCTGGCCGGGGCAGGGCTGATGTGGACGCGGCCGGACGGCTTTATTTACTTCGGGGCGCTTGGGGCGGGTTTCCTGTTGTTCAATGCGGGGCGGTCGATTGGGCAGTCGCGGCTGGGGATGCTGAAGGTCTTCCTATGCGCCGGCGCGCTTACGACGGTGTTGTATCTGCCTTGGCTGCTATGGGCGTGGCACTATTTCGGATCTCCCATCCCCCACACCATCATTGCCAAGGGGTTGGCACGGCATCTTGCTCCCGTCTCGCCGCACTCATGGTTCCTTGCAATGCTCTATTCCCCCATCGGAATGCTCCGCACCTCGGCCGGCAGCACCTTCCTGCCCGCTTACGCGTTGGTCTTTGGAGGGTGGCATTGGAGCGTGGCGCTTTACGGCAAAGTCCTGGCTTGCCTGTGCGTGTTCTACTGGCTGATTCCGTTCGCCCGCCCGCAAGCCCGCGCGGTGTCATTTGCATTCATGCTCGGCCATTTCTACCTTTCCTATGCCGCCTCGTTCCCTTTCCCTTGGTATGTCCCGAATTGCACTATTCTGGGCATCTTTGTCTCCGCTCACATCGTCCAACACGCCTTGGACGTTGCCTTCTCACTGAAGGACAAGAACGAGGCAAACTCCCGCCTCCTGCGCGGGTGCATCCGCCTTGGGGCAGCCTCGCTGTTGTCCGCCGCCTTTCTGTTGTTCCTGTGCGCCGCCTGGCAATTGCGGGTCCAGCAGCGCGAGATTGAAGCCGGGACCCGCCAGCAGATCGGCCTCTGGCTGCGGCAGCAGGCCGCTTCTCCGGCTGACACGGTCTTTCTGGAACCGCTGGGGTATATCGGGTTCTATTCCCAATTGAAAATGCTCGACACCCCCGGCCTCAGCGCACCAGAGGTGGTTACGGCGGAGAAGAAACTCCAGACGACCAGCCTTGCCGAAGTCATTGCCGAATTGCAGCCCGACTGGCTGGTGCTCCGACCGGTGGAAGCCGACCCCGTCCGGAAGGCAACGCCCCGCTTGCTCACGGAAACCTATTCCACGGTGAAAGTGTTTGATGCCTCTGAGCGCGTAGCCTCGCACCATTGGTTGCCCGGTCGCGGTTATCTCCTCTTTGACCAGAAGTTCATCGTTCTCAAGCGCAATAAGGCAGATAAATAATAATTAAGGAAAATTCTTGCTGCCGGACCCGAACTCCGCTAGAGTACTCCAAAGTTAGCGGGAGAGGGACAAATTAATGGATAGGTGGAAGACTTCGGTCCATGCCTTTCTGGGGATTGCCATCGGGGGTTTAGGATGGCGATGTTATCCGGCAAGCACTCGCTGTGTTCCACTCACGTTCTCCCAGGATAACAGCCCTGCCTTCAATTCCGGCGCTGCGGCTTTGCCGGGCACCAGCACATGAACTCCCGTATTTGCGTATGTTGTGGCGAGCCAATGCTCGAAAAGGGGAATCACCTGTCGCGCAATCCGAACATTTGCGCCTCCTGCTCTAGCATGGCCGATGGCATGGAGGAATTCAGCCTGTCTGAAAGCTCTAGCCGGGCCCCCGAGGCAACCGGAGATGTCGCCCAGGACCGATTCGACGAGGAAGCGCCCGAACGAACGATTCACTACTTTCCAACATAGCCCTAGCTGGAAGTTACAAAGGTAAATCGTTACATGACTTACATGAGCGACCAGCGCCACCGGCTTTTGTAACGATGTAACTCGTGTAACTTATTTAACCTGTCACGGTGCTAGGGGTCAGGCTACGGCGTTCCTGCCTCCGGCTCGCTCCGACGGGCCGAGAAACGTTTCCACAGCCGGTACACGGGGACACCCCATTTGGCCAATGCCATCATCCGGCTGAGCCAGGAGTTTGAACGGCGGGAACCCCTCGCCAACAGGAAGCCAGCGAGCGGGGCCAAAACGACCAGCAGCGGTGCCATCCCTCGTGAGGCGCTGGTCACATTGCTCACCCAGGCGGTGGCGGAACGCAGGCCCTGGACGTCCGCCTGGAGTGCGACTCGGTTCAAGCCGCTTTCCAACAGGAGGGCCTGTTTCTGCTGGTTCAGGTTGGCTAGCTCTTTTCGTCCAAGCATGCCTTGTCCTTCTTGAGTTCGGCCAGGGTGGCTGAGAACGGCGCCCAGTTCTTCAACCGGAGGCGCAGCCGCCAGAAGCCAACGATTGTAGCCGCCAGGTAGAGCACCATCAGCGCCACCAGCAAGTCGAGACGGTTAGCTTTCAGGCAAACCACCACCACCGTGAGCGTTACCAACATCAGGGTCATCGCTGCCAGAATGAGCACCGCTCCGGTCAGAAGCAGGGCGTCGAAGAATCGCCACCGCTCCTCCTGCATCTCAACCAGCAACAATTCCAGCCGGTTTTGCGCGATCGCGACGACGGTCTTGAGCAACCGCCGCAGCGACGCGAAAACCCCCACCCGGCTCTCGTCCATCCCTTGCACGGCCCTTATTTGCGCGCGATCAGCACGCCAATCAAGAGCCCCAGACCGAAGGCGATGCCGATGGATTCGTAGGGATGCCCGCGAATGGTCCGATCGGTCGCTTTCGCCGCGGCGATGGTCTTTTCCTCCGCCCGCTGGTAGGTGGTCTTGGCCGAATCGAGTGCCGCCGCCAACCGGCTACGCGCTTCGCTGGCCTGTTCTCCGGCCTGACCGGCGGTTGCGTTCATTAGTTCCTCTGCGTCTTCCACTAACGCCTTGAGGTGGCTGGCAAGCCTCTTATCGGCTAGTTCCGCATCCGTATTCATTTGAGTACTATTATAGATGACATTGTTCGACTTCGCACACTATTTCCCAAAGCCTGGAAACCGCAAACCAAAAGGATTAGGGCGACGCGACCGCATACCTCACTACTGTCTGGTTGCACTTCGGAGCCGTAGCCGGGAAATAGACCGGCCCGCTGCCCCCGGCCACCACCTGAACATAGTATTCCAGGTCGTCATTCACGCCAGCCGGCAACTGAACGGAATAAACCCCACGCTTGATTAACTTAAGAGGAATCCTCGCAAATCGGTGTCCGCCGAGCGCGCGCCAGCAGAGGTCGGCGGTGCGCGGCGGGGCTTCAGAGAGGATGACCACTTTTAGGTTCAAGGCCTCGTTCACCCCAAGGCTCGTGCGGATTGTAGGCACGATGACGCGCGTTGGACCGTGGTATTGCCGTGCGGGTTGAGCCTCCGCGGGCAAGGGTTCGCCGAGAAGCTTGACAAGCTCTTCGCCCGGCTTGCTGAGCAGGCCGGGTAGATTATGCTGGTTCCAGTTCGCGACGGTCCCTAACTCGCCGGTCGTGGAAACGGTTGCCAGCAGGTGATCAAAAACCTCGCGCACCAGGCCAATGAGCTTCAGCCGAACCGGCAGCCCCAGTCGGCGCGCCAATTCCCTTTGCGCCGTCACATCCTTCTCCTTTTTCACCTGCTCTATCGCCCGGTTGTATTCACCCCAAGTGCAGTTCACTTCTCCCACTGTCCGCAGATAGACGAAGGTGTTGAGCCAGTAATCGTAGCGCTCCCGATTGCCCGCGCCTCGAACCGCCGGTCCCAGCGCCGCGAAGACGTCCACGAAGGCGTATTCCTTCTTCACCTGTTCCCATGGCCGCTGGTCCGGTTGTATCCCGCCGGGACCATCCACCCAGTTGCACGGCTTGGGTAGCGCGCCATCAATCTTCTGGAAAATGGCCGCCGCAGGCGCGCCGACCGCCGGGCCGAATTCGTGCGACGCCCAGTCCTGGTAGAAATCCCGAGTGGCGGGAAGGATCGGCGGAGGCGGCTCAGCCGGCGGTGCGTCTGCCGCATAGTCCCGGTAGGCCGGCCCGCCGCAATTAATCCTGGTCGCGAAACCGTCTCCCTCGACGACAATAGCGGCGATGCTGGGAAACTCGACGCGTGGCACGAAGTCAATGTCCACCCATCCGTTGGTGACCATGACATTCGTGTAAGTGAAATCCAACGCGCGGTTCTTGCCTACCTTGGCGAAGATGTCCAGGTTCTGGAGCACAGTCCGGCCTTGCAGCTTCACATCGAATACTCGCACGCCCGCGGCATCGTAATGCGGTTCGCAGAACTTCAGCGTCACCGTGCACAGGCCGTTGGTCGCCGGTAGATGATAGGCGGAGAGGTTGTATCGGACGGTTTGGTAGAGCGGGGCGTCTGAAGTGTCAGCGATTGGGTTATTCGGGAAGGCCGCAGCTTGTCCGCCCACCGGACCGGCTGCCCGGGGCGGCTCGGCTGGAGGAGCGGCGGACTTGTACGTTTCGGCCCACGCGCCCTGCTCCCAGGCGGCATGCGCAAGCGCCCCTACGTTCGGACCGAGTGCGCGCGTCCGCCAGTGGATGCCCAATAGTCCGTCGCACCCGTAGCTCAGCGCATCGGCAGCGTCGCGCCGCATCCGGGCCGCCCACAACTGCGGCGAGCTCAGTGCCGGGTCGTCTTCCAGCCAGGGAATCGCCCACTTCGAACGCCCATGCACCTCGGCAAACCCGGCGTCCACCGGGGTGTAGCCCACTTGCCGGTTGATGCAGCTCACCGCCACGTCCTTGGGCAGCACTTTGTCGAACATCGCCCGGTCTTGTTGCGGCCCCAGCACCCACCCACACGTCGCCAGGCTAAATGGCGCCTGCGCCTTCGCGCGGGCGGCGAAAGCATTCGCGAGGTCCGCCATCGTCGCCTTGATTTCCTCCTCCTTCACCGCGGACCACGTCCAGCCTTCGGGTGTCCAGAACCAGTAGTAGTCGAGCGGGTAGGCTTGGGCCGCGCGGCGGAAGATGCCTTCATAAAGCTCCTGGACCACGCTCGGATCAGCGGGATTCTTGCCCAGCCCCTTCAGCCGCTCCTGAACCAGCTTCGGGACGACCAGCGGCGTTTCGGTGCCAACGCAGGTCTTGACGCCTACTTGATGCGCAAAACCGAACGCCTCTCGCAGCATCCTGGCCGTGCGGTCGAATACTTCGTTGCTGGCTTCGGGTTTAGTCGGGGAAGGCATGAAGCCGAACATAACCTCCGGCCCGAAATCATCCCTCTCGAACAGCGCCGCGCTGCCGAACACATATTCGCTGGTCTTCTCCGCCGCGTACCCCCAGTTGCCCCGCAGTGTGTTCATGTAGCTGGACGGATAACTGGACTTGACCTTGCCGTTCGCCCCTATGTCACCCGGCAAGCCGATCCATACCGTTGGCTCGGCATTCGGGCGTTCCTCGGGGTAGGTGTGCAGGCCGAAGAAGTTCATGCGCAGCTTGGGTAGTTGGCCAATCACGGCCAGATACTGGTCGCGGTTCCACCAGTCTGGTCCTTCGGGGAAGTCGTGGAAGGGCTGGATGCCTCGCAACGCGAATAGGGGCGCTCCCCGCTCATCCAGGACCGGTAACTGCCATGGTATCTGCTCATCGGGGATGACATCCCCGTGCAGGTAAAACCGCACTCCCAGCACCTCGGCCAACCGGTACGCGGCGTAGAGCGTGCCGGTATCGTCACCACCGGCCAGCACCAGCACCTGCGCGCTGGCGCCGGACGAACGCTGATCGGAGATCGTCTTAAGCCAGTACCCCTGCGGCGCCGGCGAAACCAAAGGGCCAGGCATCCGGGACCGGATCAACGGCCTATCCTTGCGCGCCACCAAAATGAGGTCTCCTTTGGGCAATTCCCCTGTGGGCTGGGTCATCATCGGCAGCAACCGGCCCGTTCGCAAATAGACGTAACGCCGCACCTCGCGCGCGGCCAGCTTCTCCATCCACGACGCCTCACGCGACGACACGATGATCGCCGGCTTTGCCTGTGCCGCGGGCGCCGCTGGCGTCGGGATGAGGGCCATTACGCTCAGGCTGATGCCCGGGAGGGAAAGGATACGTAGTTGCTTCATAGGTTCGCGGGTAGCGCATGCGGGCCGCGCTACGTGCTGCCAGTCTAGCGTCCCGGCAGACGGACTCAAACCAAAAGTCCACACCGGTCGGGTATTCGATGAAGTGCCAGATCTTGCTTGGAAGGACGCTCCGGGGAATAATATTCACAGCATACAAAACCCGCTGAGGTTCCCAATCCCTGGGCCCGGCAAAACAGAGGAAGGAAGGTATGAAACGAACTGAGTTAGTAAAGCGCTACCGCATCGCCGGGCAAAAGGCTTTCCGGCTGGCGGACATCAACCCGGCTGACACTTGGAAACTCAAGTCGAAGGAGCACGCGCAGGAATGGCTGGAAGAGGGCGTGACTCGGCTCCGCGAATTGCAGAACAAACTCTACGCCCAACAACAATGGGCGGTGCTGCTGATCTTCCAGGGCATGGACACCGCCGGGAAGGACAGCACCATCAAACACGTTATGTCGGGCGTCAATCCGCAGGGCTGCGATGTATTCTCCTTCAAAGCGCCTTCGCCCGAAGAGCTGGACCATGATTTCCTGTGGCGCACGACCTGCCGCCTGCCGGAACGCGGGCGCATCGGCATCTTCAACCGCTCCTATTACGAGGAGACGCTGATCGTACGGGTGCATCCCGGGTTGCTCGCATGCGAAAAGCTGCCGCCCGCGCTGGTGACCAAGGATATCTGGCGTGAACGGTTCGGGGACATCAACGCCCTGGAACGCTACCTCACGCGCAATGGCGTCATCGTGCGCAAATTCTTTCTCCATCTCTCCAAACAGGAACAGCGCAAGAGGTTGCTCGACCGCCTGGAGCAGCCGGAGAAGAACTGGAAGTTCTCCCTCGACGACGTGCGCGAGCGCCAAAAGTGGGGTAGTTACCAGCGGGCGTACGAAGACATGATCCGAAATACCTCCACTGATTATGCGCCATGGCATGTCATCCCCGCGGACCATAAATGGTTCACCCGCCTGGTTGTCGCCGAGGTGATCGTGGCTGCACTGGAGTCGCTCGAATTGAGTTACCCCAAGGTGAGCAACGCCAAACGTAAAGAACTGGCAGCGGCGCGAACCGCCTTGCTGATCAACAAGGCGTGACATGCCGACCCAATCCTCCAAAAACGCCGCATTGCGCAGCGAGCCCGATGAGCAGCCGGTCCGCTGCATCCTGACGGTCAATGGTGGTTCCTCCAGCATCAAGTTCGCCCTCTACCGCGCCGACTCGCCGACCACGCGGCTACTCTCCGGCAAAATCGAGCGCATCGGCCTGCCCAAGCCAACTCTGACCATCCAGGACGGCGCAAAAAAGACCGTCCCCCTAGTCATCGCCGCACCCAGTCATCGTGCCGCAGCAGACTTTCTGATCGGCTGGCTCGAACGCCATATCGGTTTCGCCAACGTGGCCGGTGTCGGCCATCGTGTCGTCCATGGCGGGCTCAAGTTGAGCCAGGCCCAGCGCATCACCCCGCACCTCGTGGCCGAGTTGCACCGGATCAGTCCCTACGACCCCGAGCACATGCCCTCCGGCATTCAGCTCATGGAGGTCTTCCATCAGCGTCATCCTCAGCTACCGCAGGTAGCATGCTTTGACACCGCCTTTCACCGGGATATGCCGCGGGTGGCCAAGCTTCTGTCCATCCCGAGGCGGTTCGACGCCAAAGGCGTTCAGCGTTTCGGCTTTCACGGGCTTTCCTACACCTTCCTCATGGGAGAGATCGAGCGGCTGGCGGGTCCCAAAGCCGCTCGCGGACGCCTGATCCTGGCCCACCTCGGCAACGGCGCCAGCCTCGCCGCCGTCCGCGACGGCAAGAGCATTGATACCAGCATGGGCTTCACCCCGGCAGCCGGCATTCCCATGAGCACCCGGTCCGGCGACCTGGACCCCGGACTGTTCTGGTACCTGGCGCGAACGGAGCAGATGACCGGCTGGCAGTTCCACGAAATGGTCCACCACCAATCCGGCTTGCTCGGGGTTTCCGAAATCAGCCCCGACATGCGCGACTTGCTCGCACGGGAAGCCAAAGACATTCGCGCCGCTGAGGCCGTCGCGCTGTTCTGTTACCAGGCGAAGAAATGGATCGGTGCATATACGGCGGCCCTCGGCGGGCTGGACACGCTCGTCTTCGCCGGCGGGATTGGCGAGAACGCCTTCCAGGTCCGCGCGCGCATTTGCGACGGCCTCCAATTCCTTGGCCTGCGCCTGGACCTCATGAGAAACCGTTCCGGCGCGCCGGTCATTTCCACCCGCGCCAGCCGTGTCACCGTCCGCGTCATCCGCACGGACGAGGAAGTAACTATCGCGAAGACCGTCTGCTGTGTGCTGGGGCTCTCGACCAAAGCTACCGGTGACGCCAGAAACCAAAAGGGCTAATGGCAAATGGCGGATGGCGAATGGGGCCCTTCGCGATAAGCTCCTCGACCACAAGAACTACATCCACAAGTACGGCCAGGACATGCCCGAGATCCGGAACTGGAAATGGGGCCAGACCGCCGCCACGCCAGCCAAGAAAGCGCGCAGGTGATTGCGGAAAAACCGGACCCCAAACCCGGGAATGCCACCTCAGTTACTTCCCCGGCGCCCGTCCGGGGATTTCTTTTACTCGCGATGACCCGCCCCAACGCTTTTTTACTGCAATATTCCGCCCTTGCGCTACAAATGGAACCGTTCGCGCCCAGAAAGGTGTATGCAGAAGAGAAGCGACCAGCAGACGACTCGGCACCTGAACCGAAGCCACTTGAGGCAGGACCAGACACGCCAACCTCAGCCCCGTTGCGGAGTCGCAGGCGCAAAAGAATCAATATGAACCAATCAACCGCAACGCAATAGTCACAATATGAACCAAAACCTGAACCGCCGTGATTTTCTTTCCCAGTCCCTCATGGCTACTGTGGGCGCTGCCGTGGTGACCTCAGCCGCCGAGGCCCCGGGAGGCCCCAAGGAAGCCACCCCTCCCGTGTCAGCCCAGCCCATGCCTACTGGGAAAATCGGGAAGCTAACGATCAGCCGCCTTATCTCCGGCGGCAACCTCATTAGCGGGTGGTCGCACTCCCGCGACCTCCATTACGTCGCCGAGCTAATGCGGACCTATAATACAGACGACAAGGTGATGGATACCTTGGAATTGCTCGAAAAGCACGGCGTTAACACTATCATCACCGACCCCAACGACAAAACGTTCCGTATCTTTGGCAAATATTGGAAAGAGCGCGGCGGCAAGATCCAATGGATTGCTGAGGGTCATCCCCGCACTGACGACTGGAAGACCAATATCCAGAAGTCCATTGATTTCGGCGCCTCTGCCATTTACGTCCAGGGCGTCATCGGCGATGAATGGCTGAAGGCAGACCGGCTCGATTTGCTCGGTAATTGCGTGACGCTGATAAAATCCCAAGGGTTGCCCGGCGGTATCGGCGCCCACGAACTGGGTGTGATCGTCCAATCGGAGAAGAACAAATATAACGCCGATTTCTATGTCAAGACCTTGCACCACAGCGACTATTGGTCCCGGCAACGGTCTGATTCGGAACCTGCCGTCGTCAGCAATCCGGCGGATAATTACTGGGAGCGTGACCCGGAAAAGACCATCGCTTTCATGCGCGGAGTCGAAAAACCCTGGATCGCCTTCAAGGTCCTGGCGGCCGGCGCCATCCGGCCCGAATCTGGCTTCCCCTATGCCTTCAAGAATGGGGCGGACCATATTTGTGTCGGCATGTTCGATTTCCAGGTCGAGCGGAACGTGGCGCTGGCACTGAACGTCCTGCGTAAAACGCAGAACCGAGAACGCGCCTGGCTCTCTTGAACATGAAAGTACGCAAAGGCAGGTTTTCCGGCACGATCGGCCAGGAGGTGTACGTCAACAGCGAGTATGGCCAGGTGGTCCGGAGCCGTCCCCGCCGCCCGTGGCGCCCGACGGAAGGCCGACTGGCCGTCCAGCACAACATGAGCATGGTGGTGAACGCCTGGCGCCAGCTCACCCGAAAGCAGTACGAAGCCTGGACGGTTGCCGCCCACAAGGAGCATATGAAGACCTACCCGTTCTTCAGCAAGATCAACGGCGCGCTGGCGGCCGCCAGGTTGCCGCTGGTCATGGACCCACCCAAGCGCGAGAAGCTCAGACCGAACCCCGTTGGAGAGTTGGAGATCCTGAACCAGAGCGGGGTGATTACGCTTCGACTGAAGGTTCCTCGGGCGCCTGCGCGGCACACATTTGTGCTGGGCTCAAGGTGGTGCAGCCGGGGTATCTGGGCGCGGGGTAACCGGTTCGCCACTATCGGCGAGTTGCCCGCGTCGGCGGGCGGCTGGAGCGACATCACCGACCTTTACGTGACGGCCTTCGGCGTGCCGCCGGTAGACCGGCGGGTCTTCATCCGCACCCGGCAGCTCGTCAACGGTTGGGGAGATGCTTTCAAAGAGACCTGGGCCGACGTGCCGCCCCCAGAGCAGCCAGGGAGATAGCGGAGCTAAATGGAAGCAACTCCGGAGCAACACTAGCGCCATACTGGAGCGCTTCCATAGTTGCAAGCAAGTTGCAGGCATGTTGCAAGCCTGTTGCAGGCTTCTTTGAAGCTTTCCTCCCTCCTCTGTCCCCCGGTTTCCGGGCGCCGCACCAGTGCCCTCCAGCCGCCGAGCGGCGAGGCGTCCCGAAACGCCCCGGCTAAAGATATAGACCGCCGAAAAGCTGGCGAGGTTACAAGATTCGGAGCGAGCTGATCGGTCGCCTCGACTAGTCGGTCCGGGAGCCTGCCTGAATGCCGGCATACCCGGCCTCGGGCGCGCGCCAGCCAATAACCCGTCCGCAAGGCAACTTTGCCACCTCGGTCTGTTTGTACTCACCCATCGGGTTCCAATCGCCTTCCAGGTGAGCCAAGGTGGTTTGGCCCGGTTTAATCACCACGGCCATCAGCACCTTCACTCGATTGGCATCGCAGTTGACGCCTTCAGCCTCGACTTTGTAGGAGCCGGGCGGGAGCGTCACCGGGGTTGGCGTGTCGTCGTTCGGGTCGCGGGCATTGCGCACGTGTTTGAACACCGCACCGCTTTGAGTATAGACAGTGTAGTCAGTATGAGCCGGTTCATACAGGAAGGCGTTCTTCCCGAAGTCGTTGTTCCACCGCCACTCCTCGGTGCACACGTCAACACTTGCCGGCGTGCGGGCTGAATAAATCACCAACGATCCGTCGCCCGTGCCTTGTGGGACTCCCGCCGGCGCAGGTCCGACCGGTTCGTCCACGACTACCCTCGGCGCCGACGCGCACCCAACGAGCACAACCATCGCTCCGACTGCTACGAATATATTTGCGTATTTCATTACTTTGTTAACTCCGTTTCTATTTGTAATTACTGGACCCTCGTGTTGCTTTCATTCTGGTCGTTCCGGATTCGCTTACTCTGCGGTGCCCGGTTAGTTCATGACTTGACTCATCGCGCTCCCCGGAATGCCGCTCGATAACCTGTCTGTCCCGCTGCATTGTCCTCAAAGTCAACCCTTCGGCCTCATAATCCAGTAAAATATTACACATCACAGAACCTTTTGCAAATCGCGGGGGCGGGCCCGCCCGGCGGACCACCCCTTGCTTCTGCCAGTCCCCCCAATTTCGCTGTGACTCGCTTCCCGGCCCTTTCCAGCCGGCCTTCCTGGCTTTGGTAATCGCCAGTTCCAGTCCCCGGGCCTGATAGCGGGCCCAGCGCGTATGCATGAGAGGGGTGGGGACGGCTCGTCCCCTGCTTGCTTGCTGATCTCCATGTGGAAGATCTGGGGACGAGGCCGTCCCCACCCCTGCGGCAGGGCTTCATGCATATGCGCTATAGCGGCCCAAGATCGGCCAGAAACCGTTTGACGTGGCGAATGCCGCTTTGTAGATTGCGCCTCTCTCGGGCATCCAGAGTAGCTCAATGGTAGAGCAGCCGGCTGTTAACCGGCGGGTTGCAGGTTCGAGCCCTGCCTCTGGAGCCACCTCAATTCGGTAGAAACCCGAACTTGTTGGTTCGCTCTAAGAAGCTGTCATTCACGACCTATGTGTCAGCCGATCTGGGTTCTGCGCGCTTTGACGCTGACATGCCGCTTCATTCATGCCTTAGCGCCTCAATCGGATCCAGCCTCGCCGCCTTGCGCGCCGGCACGAAGCCAAACGCCACACCCACCGCCGCCGAGAACGCAAACCCAACCATCACGATCGGCGCGTTGAACACAAACGGCACCTGCAGCACCCCGGCCAGCAAAGACGAAGACACCAGTGCCAGCACAATCCCGATCAGCCCGCCGAACGACGACAACACCACCGCCTCCACCAGGAACTGCAGGAGCACCTCGCGCTCCAGCGCGCCGATCGCCAGCCGCGTCCCAATCTCCCGCGTCCGCTCGGTTACCGATACCAGCATGATGTTCATGATACCGATGCCGCCCACCACCAGACTCACCGCCGCCACGGCTCCCAGCAACATCGTCATCATCTGCGTCGTGCCCGACAGCATCATGGCGATCTCCTTCATGTCCATCACATTGAAATTGTCGTCCTGGTTCGACGAGAGATGCCGCCGGGTGCGCATGAGCCGCCCAATGTCCCTTTTCACCCGCTCAGTCGAGGCGCCATCCTTGGCCGAAACCTGGATAATGCTCACGTCCTCATTACCAGCGATGCGCCGTTGAAACGTCCGCAGCGGCACCACGATCACATCGTCCTGGTCCTGCCCCATCGTGTTCTGGCCCTTCGCCTCCAGCAGCCCGATCACTTCGCAGGAAAGCTTCTGCAGCCGAATCCGGCTGCCAATCGGGTCTTGCCTGCCAAACAGCTTATTCCGCACCGTCTCGCCGATGACGCACACCGCCGACCCCAGCCGCGTTTCGCCCGCCGTGAACACCCGTCCTTCGTGAATCCGCCGGTTGCTCAGCGTGAAGTACTGCTCCGTGGTGCCGCTCACGGTCGTGGCCCAGTTCTCGTTGGCGTAAATGGCCGTGGTGGATCGGCTCGATATCGGCGCCACCGCTGCCAGCGACGGCACATCCCGCGCAATAGCCTCTGCATCGGCCAGCTTGAACGGAGCCGCCCCCGAACTCTGGCCTGGGCCCATGCGCTTGCCCGGACTGACCATCAAAAGATTGCTCCCCAAACTGGCGATCTGCTCCGTCACTCTCCGGGTGGCGCCGCTCCCCAGCGTCACGAGGATGATCACTGCCGCCACGCCGATGATGATGCCCAGCATCGTCAGGATGGAGCGCATGACATTCCGCCGAAGCTCCCGCAGCGCCAGCAACAGCGCGTTCCCCATCATCGCGAGCATATTTCCTCCTCGTGTTGTCTTTCGTCCTTCTCGATCAATCCGTCCCGGAAATGCACAATTCGCTTAGCATAGGCGGCCATGTCCGGCTCGTGCGTCACCATGATCACCGTGATGCCCTCCTCGCTGTTCAGCGACCGCAGGAGCTGCATGATCTCCACGCTCCGCGCCGAATCTAGGTTCCCCGTCGGCTCGTCCGCCAGCAGCACCAGAGGCTGGCTGACAATCGCCCGCGCGATCGCCACCCGCTGCTGCTGCCCGCCCGAAAGCTCGCCCGGCGTATGGCTCTCCCAGCCGGCCAGCCCCACCTGCTTTAGCGACATCAGCGCCCGCGAATGCCGCCGCGCGCCCGCGTGCCGGTAGATCAACGGCAGTTCCACGTTCTCCACCGCCGAGGTTCGCTTGAGCAGGTTGTAGCTCTGAAATACAAAACCCAGGTAGTGCCGCCGCAACAGCGCCCGCTGGTTGCGTGTCAGCTTCCCAACCTCCACGCCCTGGAACCAATACTCGCCGGCAGTCGGTGTATCCAGGCACCCGAGGATGTTCATGCACGTGCTCTTGCCCGAGCCGCTGGCGCCCATCACCGCCACAAACTCACCCCGCTCAATCCGCAGGTCCACCCCGCGCAGCGCCTCCATGGCCGCGGTTCCGGTCCCATACACCTTTCTCACGCCCCGCAGCTCAATTAGCGGCGCGCCGTTTCCACTCTGTTCACCGCGCGCATTCATCGCTTTGCACTCGCCTCCTCCGTCACCAACTCCATCCCCGGCTCGACCTGGCCGCTAACCACCTCCGTTTGTTGCCCGTCGCTCAGACCTTTCGTGAAAGAAATCGCCGCCAACTGTCCCCCGCGCATCGTCCAAACCTGCTGTTCCTTCTTCTTGATGTCCGGCTCCTCGGTCTTGTTGTCGCTCATCCCCGGCGGGCGCGGCAGGAGCATGCTCACCAAGCCGCCGCTCCGCGAGCTGCCCGCCGATTCCTTCACCGTCGGCACGAACCTCATCGCCGCATTGGGCACGAGTACGACGTTGCCACGCTTGTTCACCGTGATCACCGCCGTCGCCGTCATCCCCGGCCGCAGCGCCAGGCTGCTGTTGTCCACCTTCAGCACCGTCTTGTAAGTCACCACGCCTTCCACCGTTTGCGAGCCATAGCGCACCTGCGTTATCCGCGCCGGAAAAGTCCGGTCCGGATATGCGTCCACGGTGAAGGTCGCTTCCTGCCCCTCGCGCACCTGGCCCACATCGGCTTCATCCACGTCCACCTGCAACTCCATCTGTGTCAGGTCCTCCGCCAGCGTGAATAATGTCGGAGACTGAAACGTGGCCGCCACTGTCTGCCCCGGTTCGACCGACCGCTTCAATACCACCCCGTTGATCGGAGAGGTGATCACCGCTTTCGTGAGGTCCGTCCGGTTCACGTTCAACGCCGCCTGCGCCTGGGCCACTGATGCCTTCGCGCTGGCCTCATCGGCCTTGTACCGCGCCAGGTTTGCCTTCGCCGCATCAAGCTCCGTCTGCGAAGGCATCTTTCCCCCGCTCAGTTCCTTCACCCGGTTGAGCCGCGCGAGCTGTGCTTGCGCCTCCTCCACGCTCGCTTGCGCCTGCACCACCTTCGCCTGGGCCGCCTGCAAGGCCGCCTCGTTTTGCTGCGCCTGCGCCTCCAGACGCGAGATATCCAGCCGCGCCAGCACCTGGCCCACCTTCACCTGGTCGTTGTAATCCGCCTCAACCTTGCTGATCGTTCCCGACACCTCGATGCCCACGTCCACCTTCTTGACCGGCTCCAGTGTCCCCGTCGCGCTCACCACCACCATCAGGTTGCCCCGCCGCGCGGCCTGCGTCGTGTACTTTACCGGCTGCGGCTTGCGTCCCAGCGCCGAAAGCACCAGCAGCCCCACCAGCAAGCACCCAGCGCCAATCCAGATCCATCGCCGCTTTCGGCCGCGGGCTGTGCTGTTCAGTCCAAGCGTCTTGGCGACGCTCTCGTTCTGTTCTGTGTTCGGAGTAGTCATATCCTTTATCGAGATGCTGTCTGCTTCACTGCTTTGTCGGGGGCTGCCATCGGCGTCCAACCGCCCCCCAGCGCCTTATACAGACTGATTAGATTTGAAGTCACCTTCGCCTCGCTGATGGCGAGTTGGTCCTGTGCGGAAAGCAAACTCTGCTGCGTGTCCAACACCGTCTGAAACCCCACCAGCCCCGATGAGTACTGGTAGCGCGCCAGCTCGAATGCGCTCTGGCTCGACTGCACCGCCGCGGCCAGCGAGTCGCGCCGGCCCTGCTCATTCGCGTATGCCACCAGCGAATTTTCCACATCCTGCAAGGCTCCCAGGACCGTGCTTTCATAAAAGCTCAAAGCTTCCTCCTGCATTGCCGTCTGCAGCTTGATGTTCTGCCGGATCGAACCCCCGTCAAAAAGTGTCCACGCCGCCTGTGCCGCTCCTTGTGCCGCCCGCGCGCTCGCCGAGTATAGGTTCGCAAAAGCCAGCGACTCCACCCCGATGCTTCCCTGCAACGAGAAACTCGGATACCGCGCGGCCTCGGCTACGCCGATCTCGGCCGTCTGAGCGGCAAGCTTACGCTCCGCGCTCCGCACGTCCGGGCGCCGCCGCAGCGCCTCCGCCGGCACTCCCACCGCCACATCTGCCGGCGCCACTGGCACCGCCTTCGCCTCTGCCAGCACCTCGTTCAGAGCTCCCGGCGGCTGCCCCAGCAACACCGCCAGCCGGTATTTTGCCTGCTCCAGGCTCGTTCGCAGCGTCGGAATCTGCGCCCGCACCTGCTCCAGGCTCGCCTTGGCCTGCTCCTCATCCAGTTGCGTCGTCAACCCCGCCTCGTGCCGCCACCGCGTGATGTCGTAGGTCTCGCTCCGCGTCGTCAGGTTGGATTCCG
>Ga0224558_1001306_pt1 | contig 26466 bp, 27 predicted proteins | sample 714S32024metaG_FD_180682 | JGI IMG/M metagenome (GOLD analysis project Ga0224558, IMG submission 180682) | Peat soil microbial communities from Stordalen Mire, Sweden - 717 S3 20-24 | ecosystem: Environmental > Terrestrial > Soil > Wetlands > Peat | place: Sweden: Norrbotten County, Stordalen... | reverse complement strand
TTTGTGGGGAATGTATTCATGTTTTCCGATGCTCCGCAAATTGAGCTGCCGTTCGTCGATTTTCAGTTTTACACGCAGCCGGATGGAACCTCGCCGGAAATCCTTTTGGAACTGGATGATGAGGACCTGACACCTGCTTCGAGGGACAAGGTCTCCCCATTCCATCAAAGCGACCTGGTGAGCTGGGAGACGCTTCGCCAGAACGGGCTCGACCCGCTTCAGCAAATTGCCGCGGCGCGGCAGATAGACGCATCGCCGGAATTTTGGGCAAGACAGTTCGATTTCACCACCTTTCCGACCTACGCACAGGTGGAGGCCATCTGCCGTCTGATGTGGGAGTGCTTCTCGGGGGGAAAGATCGCGCAGGGGGCCGTGAGGAGCCCCGAGCAGCTTGCGAATCTCGTTTTTAATTTGCGCAATCGGACCCTGAAGGACCTCATAACGAACTTCATACCATACAGCGAGGGACCCGACGACGCCGTTCAGAGAACGTCCGCCTTTATCCGAAATTGGGCTATGTTTCATTTTCCCCGGCTCCTGATCGGCCTTGGCAATATCGCAAGAGACGTCCTTTCGCGCTACCGCTTGACTGCGGGTGACGTGAGCCCGTATGCACAGCAAGTTGAGAATTTGTTCCACGACGCTGGGGTGGCCGCTCTCGACGAATACGGGGTGCCCTTGCCTCTTGCATTCAGGCTGGAACGCCGACTAGCTGACAACAATAGCCTCGACGGGACCCTGGCGCTGCTCCAGCAGTTGGACCTCGACCGCGTACCTCTCGTCCCATTCGAACGAGAGCTGTTGGAGGACGCCAAGCAGGGATTGCGTTGAGCCGGGCGCCTCAGGTCCGGATCCTCGAACCTGGGAGGATATTCGGTCGAATTACGCCCAAAGCGCTCATCGACAGGGCTCGTGGCCGCAAATCCGAGCCCTTACCGGACCAGTAATGAAAAACGCTGCGGTGTCCAAGAGGCAGAATTTCCCGAGCAACCCGATTGGAGCTTGGACCAACTCGGTGCTCTTGTCGGGCACCTCAGGTCTCCACTCTGAGGCCTGGGATTCCCGCAAAGCTTCTCAGGGCATCGGGCCAGTTTTCAATGCTGACCGTCCCGGTATTGGCTGTCGTATTTTAAAACGGCGGCGCGCTCAAGCCCGTCGGGTGGGCAAATCATGGCGCTCCGGTCTCCCGGAGCGACCTTCAGGGTGGGAAGACGGGCGCACGAAAAAATGGGGCCTGCCGTAGCAGACCCCCGAATCGATTCCTGACCTCAAGCGGCTTTTCTAGCCTTTGGCGGTACAGCTTTCGCTGCTGGCTTCGGTGCCAGCTTGGCTTTCTCCTTCGCGGCAAACTCATGCTTGACCTTGAGGCTGATGGCGTCCAAATCCACCTTGTACGCGGTAGCGGCGTCGCGGAGTACCTGCGCGGCAGTCTGCCGGGTCGCCGCGTGTAGGATGGTGATTTCTACCAGCAAACCGCTCAACGCTCCTTCCTCGGCACGGCGCAAGTAGGCAGTAAACAGCTTCCCGATAGAGTCGCTGTCCTTTGCCTTCTTGATGCCGCGTTGACGGGCAACAATCTCCAAACGGCGTTCGTCCAGTGATACAGACAGCCTCTCGACCACGAAAAGCAGGTCGCGCTTCATCAATCGCACCGGGACCGCTGCGACGATGGCGGCAAGGGTGCGAATTCCGGTCGCCTGGGCGAGTGCTTCTTCGCTGCGGCGTTTCTGCTCTTCGGCTGTCCATTTTGAATTGTGGACACTGGACTGCTTCTTGGCGTGATGCACTGGGCAGTCTGCCTGAGCGCAGACTGTGCGAGTTTCGCCCTTCTCGACGCCTTCGGAGACAATGGCCTCAGTGGTGAACTTGCACGTCTTGAACTCCGGCCGGGTGGCCTCCTCTTTCGTCTTGGGCTTCTCCTGCCGGACTTCGACATACTTGTTTCGCGGTAGCGTGGTGCTGCCTTCTTTCTGCTGACCATAGCCCGTGCTGATTTGTACCAGCTTGGGTTTCGCTGCGATGGTCTGCCGGATATGCGCGTCTAACTTCGCGGCATAGCATTTCGGGTCTGAGCATGAATCCTTCTGCCCTGTTCCCATGTCCGCAAAGAGTAGCTTGTTATGTCCGGTGCGCTTCGGGCACTCGACGCAAGAACCAGCCTCCGGCACAAGCTGAGCATCCTTCTTTGAGAATGGCGCGGATGCGAGTTCCAAGAGGATGTTGTGCTCAATCCACTGTTGCAGGTGCCGCACGGGTAACAGAGTGCGTTTCGACTTGTTATTGCTTCCATACTGTTCCTGATAGCAAGCACTGAGCGCCTCTTCCTGTTGTGCGGGTTGGAGCCTCGCCAGTAAGAGTGCGTGTCCGGTGCCAATCTCCTCGCGATAGAAAGCATCGACCACCACCGGCGCAAGCTCGGTCAATTTCAATCGTGAGGCCACGAAGACGGGTGACTTCCCTGTTCGGGCGGCTATTTGTTCAATGGAGTATTTCGGCTCTTCCAAGTTGAGAAGGGCGCGGAAGCCAGTCGCCTCCTCCATCGGATGCACATCGGCGCGGATCAAATTCTCGACTAGCTGTGCCTCCAATGCTTCGGCGTCGGTAAGGTTGACGATGCGCACTGGAACGGTTTCGGCCTCGGCCATTTGCGCGGCGCGGAAGCGCCGCGCTCCAGCGATGATCTCAAAGCCGCGTTCATTCAAAGGCCGGACAAGCAAGGGCGAAAGGACTCCTTGAACGCGAATACTTTCTGCAAGCTCTTTCAGTGCAGAAACCTCGTAGATGCGCCGTGGGTTGGTGGTGGACTCGGTAAGGACGGCAAGGGGAAGGTTGCGGTATTCGGTGGTGGTGTTCGGGTTCATAGTTGCTCTCCTTGAGCGGGTTGGGTGTTCCATTGCTGGTGGAGCGGACGGCATGAGGCCGCCCGCCGCTGAAAGGGATTGGTTAACTGGCTTTCGCCAGTTCCGGTTCTGCTTCTTGCATCTCTTCCGCTCTGGGTGTTTCAAGCGCGGAGAGGATGAGGGCCGAGGTACGCTGGATAACTTCCAAGCTCTCGGTCAAAAGGGCCGCGTTTCCGTGGTACAGGTGGATGTAATCCGCCGATGCCCTGCCAGTGTCGAGGCCGATAGTTTTGCCGACCACAAAGGCAATTGCTTCGGCTTCGGTTTCGCGCACTATCTTGGTGGTTGCGGTGCGGCGGTCGGCCTTGTGCAGCATTTCGTGAGAAAGTTCATGGACCAAAGTCGAAAACTCTTCGGCTGTTGATTGGCCTGGAAGCAAGGCGATCTTTCCTCCGTAGCTAACTCCCAACGCGGGGGCGATAGATTCCTTGAACTCAAGCTGAATGCCCTGAGCAATGATGAAGTCGATAAGGCGCTCCCGCCGTTCGCCTACATCTCCGCTCACTTTGGTTGAAAGTTCGGGAAGCTCTTCGCCGTCGGTCTGGCTCACATCGAAAACATAGGCCGAACGGAATCCAACCAACACGGCATGATTCTGGGTGCGGATGTCTTTCTCGGCCTCTTCATCTTTCTTGCGCTTGATGCCGATAACCGGGGCAAGAATGCGGATGCCGTGCTCTCCCTTCTTGACTTTCCGTTTAAGCTGGTTCCACGCATACAGGCCAGCAACGCGGGTTGCATCCGGCTTCTGCCGTGCAATCTCCAAAATGTTGCCGAAACTGTAGTTATGAAATCTGCCCATCGCAGTTAGATAGGCGGTAAGTCCCTCGCTGTGTCCCTGCTCCAACTGCTCAATCAGGGCTTGCACATTCGCCGCGATTACTTCTTTCGCTGTCTGCTTCTGCTGCGGCTGGTTGGGGTTCTGGGTGGACGTGTTGACGGTGTTTGCGGTGGTGATAGCTGCGCTGCTCATGGGTGTTACTCCTTTGTCTTTGCTCTTGAATGGTTTTGCTGTTGTTGTTCACACAACAACGCCTTGGCCCAGGCCCACGCCTGCGGGGGTAGCAACTGCAAGGGGAGGGGAATCTCCCAGGGCTTGCAACGGAGCGCAGCGGGAGTGGAAAGCCCCTTGGTCTGCACAAACGCAGCGCAGCGCAGTGCGGAAGACTGGGGAAACCCCTTGCGGGCGCGAGGGGCGGAGCTCCTGAGTGTACTGGGGACATGCTTTACAAAACAGACCGGAGACATGGTTTACACCATGGCGGAGAACAGTTGGCTTTCCCAGCTTTGGCTTGACGCATGAAGATGCGTTTATGCCTTGGAAAGAGACTCGAACCGTGGATCAACGCCTGCAGTTCTTATCGAGCTATCAGAGGGAAGAAATGTCCGTGACCGATCTGTGTCACGAGTACGGCATCTCGCGTCCAACTGCCTACAAGTGGATCAAGCGTTACGACGAGGTCGGGCCTGAGGGCTTGCTCGATCTGACACGCATGCCGCACAGTTCGCCGTACGCAACTTCGGCGGAGATAGAGAACGAGGTCCTTGCGCTACGGAAGCGGTTCCCGTCCTGGGGCGCGAGGAAGCTCAAGGCTCGACTGGAGCGCATGAACCCGAACGTGAGCTGGCCAGCGGCCAGTACGGTAGGTCAGATCCTCAGTCGGGCCGGACTCACCAACCCGAGGAGGAAGAAACGGCGCGCCACACCCAGCTCGCAACCGTTCTCGATGGTCACGGCTCCGAACCAACTTTGGTGCATGGATTTCAAGGGGTACTTCCTGACAGGCGATGGGTATCGCTGCGATCCCTTCACGATCACCGACGCACACAGCCGATTTCTGATTAGATGCCAGGCGGTCGCGCGCATGGACCTCGCCCAGGTCAGCGCCGTTTGTGATGCAGCGATGCGAGAGTTCGGCATGCCCGAGCGTATCCGCACAGACAACGGAGCACCATTCGCGGGCGTCGGCCTGCTGGGACTCTCGAAGTTGTCGCTGGGGTGGATGAAACTCGGCATTGTTCACGAGCGTATTCAGCCGGGACGACCGCAGCAGAACGGAAGACATGAACGGATGCATCGCACTTTGAAGGAGGACACAGCAAAGCCACCTGGTCGCACGGTGACGGCGCAACAAAAGAAGTTTGATCGCTTCCGCTTAGTGTTTAACCATGAACGTCCGCACGAAGCGTTGGCTAACGAAACGCCGGGAAGCATCTACATTCCGAGCGCCCGAATACTGCCCAGCAGTGTGGCAAGTTTCCAATACCCCAAAGCGTTCCAGACTCGCCGGGTGAACAACAGCGGAGACATCAGCTGGCATAAGGGCCGGGTATTCGTCAGCGAGGTGTTACGCAACGAGGAGATCGGGCTCGAACAGATGGATGAGGATGTGCACCGTGTCTTCTTCTGCAACACCGAACTGGGCGAGTTCAACAGTTCCGAGATGCGGTTCCGTTCAGCGTTTCAAGGATGACACAATCACAGAGAGCGGGAAAGCTAACGACAGACACACCGTGATTAACTGCGCATCATCGCTGCACCAGCTTCGTGATTCAGAAGCCACAATTTGCGTTCGATTCCACCACCGTATCCGGTTAGCGAACCGTCGGACCCGATTACACGATGACACGGAACGACTATTCCCACCGGGTTGGAACCGTTGGCCGAACCAACTGCCCTAACAGCCGCGGGCCGGCCAATTTGTGTGGCGAGTTCCATGTAAGAGACGGTCGTCCCGCAAGGGATGTTTCGAAGCGCCCGCCACACATCACGTTGAAAGGACGTTCCACCTGTTTTCACGGGCAGAGTGTCGATGGCTGTAAGCTCTCCTCTGAAATATCGTTTGATCGCGTCTGTTAATCCGTTGGCCAAGTGCGCCGGTTCGAGGTTGAAACCGTTTTGACCGTAATGAATCATCAACAGACGGTGCATACGGGTCTCATGATCTGCCCAATCCACGGCACGCAAATATCCATCGTGGTCCACGACGATCAGCATCTCGCCTATGGGTGTATCAAGCCGATCGTTCATCAACGACAATGGGTCACTCATGTGCAGCATCAGGAGACGAAGTTCGCGTCACGTGCCGCTTCTTCCAGTACCTTCATCGCCAGCAGGTAGGGACGCGGTCCGTGACTTACTCTGGCAACGCCTTGCTCGGCCAGGGCGCTCAGCGGTGAAGTGAAGTCGACCACCATGATATTAATCGGGAGCGGAGAGGCTTCAGCCAGTCGCGCAATCAGAGTGAGGTTCGTAAGACCGGGTGCGAAGAGCCCATCTGCGCCGGCCCCCGCATAAACGTGCGCCCGCTCAACTGCCTCTGCGACCATCGCATCGTCATGCTGATTTGTCGAATTCTGAAAGAAAACGTCGGTCCGAGCATTGATGAACAAGTGGACTTTCGCCTCATCTGCTGTGCGCCGCGCGATTCGGATACGGTTCGCCTGATCGGCAGTGGCCCGAAGTCTCCCGCTTGCCTGAATGCAATCCTCCAAATTGCAGGCTACGGCTCCCGCTTCGATCGCGAAGCGGACAGTGCGACCTACCTCCTCCGCCGCGGCGCCATAGCCGCTTTCCAAATCGATGGACACTGGCAGATCGGTCGCACAGACAATCCGCCGTAGATTGTCAATTGCCAGATCGAGCGGCGTCTGCTCGCCGTCGTCATAGCCATTTGCATGTGCGACCGACCAACTGCTCGTTGCGATTGCCTTTGCACCGGCTGCGGCGACCGCCCGGGCACTCCCGACATCCCAGATATTGAAGAGGATGAGCGGTTTTCCGGGGATATGCAATGCCCGGAACTGGGCAGCCTTTCGGATTTGGGCGGTCATCCCGTGCTCCTGAAAGCCTTGCGAGCGCCCGATTGCTGTCTCGACGGTCATTGTGGCCTTTCTATTGGCTTGTCTGCCAGTGTGCGCGTAATTCCTGGTTGAATTCCTGCCAGCGTTCCTCGGGGAAGAAGATTCTGGCGTCCTTGAACTCGACACGCCGCCGTGTGCTAGGGATGTTGTCGGCGAGCCAATGTGACCATTTCAGATCGAAATAGACATCGTCCGTTCCCCATACAACAAGCGTCGGTGCATGGAGCCCCTTCAACTGCTCTCGAATCGCTACTGTGTGGCTGTTGTCGAAAGCCGCGAGGAAACGTTGTAAGTCACGTGTGCGCTGTTCACTTCGGACCAACGGACGCAGGTATTTCTCGATGGTGTCGTCGCTTACTTGTTCCGGATGCTCATAGGCGGGACCGAGGGCCCCGGCCGAACGGTAGACTTGTTTGTCCGACAGCATAGCGTTCAGCGCTCCGGACAAACCGCCTGCGGCGGCCATGGCAAGAAATGGCTTGAATGCTTCAGGTGGCCAGTTGTCGTGCGTATCGCAGTCGGTGAGCGTTAGGCTGCGGACGCGTTCCGGATTCAATGCGGCGAAGATCTGTGCGATGCCGCCGCCGCTGTCGTTGCCCACGAGGTCAACTTGATCAATCTTCAAAACGTCGAGGAATTCCTTGAGCATTTTCGCATTGGCTGTAACGGACACATCCTGATCGGGAGCGATTTCAGTGTCGCCATGAACCAGCAGGTCAACGGCGATGCAGCGCCGAATGTCCGACAAGCCGGCCAATTGATGACGCCAAAGATAGCTGTTCAAGAGAACGCCGTGCACGAACAATGCGACCGGCCCACTGCCCTGATCCAAATAGCTGATACGTCCGGAGGGAATCTCAACGCTGCGCCGGATCGCTGAGGATTTATCTGCTGCCATGGTTTAGCCTCTCCCCGGTGTGGCGGCGGAAGCAGCAGCTTCATTCAATTTCTGGGCGCACTCCTCGCAGCAAACCTCAACCGTTTTGCCACCGATGGTGACCTTGATGGAATCTCCGTCGAGCGCGCAATCGCACGCCGCACACGTTCTCTCAGCCATGGTTTTCTCCTTCAGTACCCGAGATCCGGGTAAATTCAGTAGGCCATGAACGGAGGGAGCGCCGCTGTCAGATTATTTAGCGATTTGCCAGGACTGTTCTAACGACGGAGCGCCGACTGCTTGAACTCGGAGGGTGAGCGTCCGTAAGCGTCACGGAATGCGGCGCTGAAATGGCTGTGGCTCGAAAAGCCGAGATCGAGGCTCAGAGTGGTCAAATCGTCATATTGGGCAAGAAGGTCCAAAGCCCGCGCCAATCGCAGGCGCAGTTGATAACGATAAAGAGGCATGCCCTCGACTTGTTGAAAGACCTGAGTGAGATAGACCGGCGAACCGCGCACTTCCGCAGCGATTTCGGCCAGCGTCCAGCGTCGCGTCAAATCGCTTGCCAAGACAAGCTTGACCCGGTCCACCAGTCGCTGCCGTCCGAGACTCGCGCCCGCTTCATGCGTGGTGCGCGGCCCCAACGCGCGGCGGATCAAGGTTAGCGCCAGGCTCTCGGCTTCCAATGGCTCTGCAATGTCCTCGCGCAGGCTATGGCGCAGAAGAGCCACAAGCGCTTGAGCCCGTGCGTCGATCCGCAGACGCTGTCCTCGAAATGCAGGAGTCGTCTTATCGCAAAGAAGAGTTGCCGGCGCCAGTTCAAGGAGCTGCTCTTCGCTGATTGCCAACGACAAGCTCGTGTCTCCCCCCGCGACTGGATGGCTAATACGGTAGCCTTCGGCAGCATTGAAGAACATCACTTGGTTCGCTTCCGCTACCGCCTGGTCGCTCCCAAGATGGCGCATGAAGACGCCTCGATACGGGAAGACGAGCTCCGTAGCCGTCGCATACTCTTCGGCGCTTTGACCGCGACAACTTCCTTGGCAATACACGTCGCGAATCTTGACGATTGGAGACTTGAGCAGGGTTTGAGCGCAGAATTCCGCGACATTCCCATTCTTGTTCTTCGAGCCCACACTCCCCCCTGCCGGTTACAGAGAGGAGGATATCATTTTGCACTCTCTTCAGGACCGATGCATATTAGCCTTGGTACAGACAAGATAATAGCGAGACCAGATTGTCGATTTTTGTACGATTACCTGGCGTTCGTCTTCACAAGGCTTACCTGCCTGTTTTTGTATTTATTTGACTGTGATTGTGTCTTCAGAAGAAGGTCGCACGCTTCCTGGTACCGTCCGGTTGCCTCTGCGGCCTTGATTGCCAGGGCATAGGCACGGTCCGTCTTTCGATTTGCAAGGTTCTGCTGTGCCAGAACCCACGCGCGCTCAGGATCTGCGCCAGGTCCAAGATAGAAATCTGCGCCGTGATCGGCGAATCCCAGTGGATACCGCGCCAAGAGTGATTCGTAGCGCTGCTGTGCAAGAGATATCTCCTCCCGGCCATGTACTGTGTCGCCGCCCTGGACGTGCAGTTTTCCCAACAAGGAAAGTGCTTCCGGATCGTTGCTCGCTACAACGACGCGCTCGAGCCGCTCGATTGCTGACGCCGTGTCTCCGCGGGCGGCCTCGAGTTTGGCGAGATGGGCATTCGCTGCGACAAACTCAGGCAGGTATGTGAGCGCTCGCTTATAGTTAGCCTCTCCACGCGCCGCATCACCGCCCTGATCGGCCCACATTAAGCCGCGGGCAAAGTAGATCCACGCATAAGGGAAAGGTAACGTGGTGTCCAGGTCGCCGAGGGCCGCAACGAATAAACGATCTGCTTCGGATAGGCGGCCCACTTCTGCGTACGCGGTGGCCAGAGCGCTCCGCGACGCAAAGCCCGGCCGGTGAACCAGGTCCGCTTGCAGCTCCGGGATCACATCATAGGCGTGACCGGTGGCAACAAGTATGGAGGCACGCAATCCTTTGGTCTCCTCAGAAGTTGCGCCTTGGCGCTCGGCGGCTGCTATGTCGCCGAGGGCATCCGCAAACCGATGCACTGCTGCCCGCGTTCGGGCGCGTCGTAAGAGGTCCGCGCTTGTTTCGGATCGGCCCTCCGTAAGCGTACACGCCCTATTCAATGCCTCGAAGTCGCTTAGAAATCGCTGCCTAACAAGAAGAAGCTCCTCAACGCCTGGCTGATCTCCCAACTGGGCAATTTGTTGGTCCAGGTTTCGAATTGCGATGCTGCTGCTGGTTGTAATGAATGATGGTTCGGCAACCGGCGCGCTGTATGCAGCGCAATAGGTTGCGAGGACAGTTGCGAGGACCGCTGAACGGTAACTAAAATGTCTCACGCTGTCGTCTCCTGAGAATCTGTGTTTAGTCAGCGAGATAAGCTTCTTTGAGTCGAGCTCGTCTCGCAGGTGGTCACTTTCCGCAATCCCCGTGTGAGGGTGTTCGATAAAGTCTCCACGACGAGCCGAAAGACACGAACAGCATTACCGTTCGAAGCGCCGCTGTCGTCGAGACCTTGTTCACGCCATGCGTTTCAGCCTGCCCTTTGTTTCATGGAGCCGCCAAGAAGGGGAAATCGATCGTTGAGTGCGTCTTCTCATCTCGTGTGAGACCGTCTACGCCACCTGTGCTGGTACCGTCTATTAACAAAGATCGAAAGATGTTGCTGGCGTCGTAGTTCGGCGTGCGACCGCCGCAATCTCCGGCTAACGCGCCCGGTGTCGCCAATGCCGCGAATTCAACTGCCAGGAACTGAGTGCATGTTGCCGATGCGCTGTTGACCCAGATTCGATCGTCAGCCAGCAGTTTGGCAAGCTTCTCATAGCGGCTGTGTGGATCGCCTTTCGAATCGGCCAGCCATTGATTCCCGCACTTTCCGTCGAACCCGTCATAGAGCCCGAGTGTCCGTTCGATGTCTCCTGAAAACTGCATCCAGCCAGTCCGTTGGACACGGTTATAGGCCTCCTTGCGCCGATTGCTCTCCGCGTCAGGAGCAAGCGGGCCGCCAACTAGCGCATTCTTTATCAGCGGCCGTGCAGTGCGCTCGATCGGATTGCCTAGTGTTGGGACCGCCGGCCACTTGCTTTGATTCTTTGAGGTCGCCAATGACTGCGTACGAGGTGCCCTGTGTACAGCTCCCCAAACCGCCAGCAGTTTTCCGCCGTTGGCCACCACGTCGAGATCGATCGAAAGGACCAATGAAGAAGCCTGCCAACCTGCGAGGAAATTCGTTGCGGGACCGCCGTTGGTATGCCGCCATGTATCCAGGATCTTCCGGGATGTGGCCTGATCGAACCGTGGGCAGGCTGCAGCGTCCACACTGGTTCCGTTTTGAAGAGCAGCACCAGCGACATTGTATGCTTCACGAGTCCCTTTGACGTTGTTAAAAAAGGGATCGTCTCGCAAACCGGCAAACACTCGGAATCGGTGATTCTCTCCCTCAAGTCCAGCCGGGTCACTTGCATTTCCGTGAACATAGTCCGCATTGCCCACCCAGCACTCCGCCGTTTGTGCAGTGTCGAATCGGCAGAGGATCAACGTGGTTGCGGTCGTCTTGCCGAAGCGTAATCCACTATCGACGTGAAATACGTATTCGAGCCGATCAGAAAACTGGTGAGCCACGATGTCCATCACCAGGTTCAGGCGGCGTCCGTCGGAAGATGTCCATGAGAAGATATCGCCAATATCTGCGGCCGGATCAGCAATAACTGTCGGAGTATCAAGATGGTCGGATGCGTATACATTGCGATACGCCGCCGTGGTAATGATCCCGACCAGAATACACACGAGGAACCAACGCTGCTTTAGCTGAAACGTTTGCATAGATAATCTCCTCTTTCACTTCCGGCGATGTGTTCCTGGCAAATTCCCTTTGATGGCTTTCTGTGACCGTTCAAAGACTCCATAGCTCAGTTGCTTCTTCGATGATCACTTGCGGCATCTCCTCAGGGAAGAAGAGCTTTGCACCTGGCACGCGCCGCACACCCAACCAATTTGCTGCAGTCTTGGCAAGGTAGTCGGGGCTTGACTGCGAAAAGATCGTATCCGCTGTCCCCCACACGACGCGGATCGGAACATAGCACTTCTTGAGTGCGGATTCCACGCCGGCTAACGGATTCGGATCAAGAGCTGCAGCATAAGCATTCGTCAGTTCCTTGCGTCTTTTCGAACGGAGAAGCGGACCCAGGTAAATCTCAATGGCCTCATCGGTGGGATGACTAGGATCTGAGTAGCATTGACCTCCCAGGCCGCTCGCAGAGCGAGCCAGAGATTTGTCCGCGAGCCAGGGAACAAGCCACTGGTCGGCGAATTTGCCGGCGCGTGCAAGTTCGATGACAGTCCTAACCGCCGATGGAGGACTATCCGGCTCTGTGTCGCAATTCGTGAGAAGCATCGAACTCACGCGCTCGGGATAGCGTATGGCGAGCAGTTGCGCGATTGCGCCGCCGCTATCATTCGCGACAATGTCAACTTTGGCGAGGGAGAGTTTGTCTAGAAGCTGTACGAGCATGGCCACCTGGGCCTGTGGCGCTACGCTCTGACCATTCGCGACTTTTGTATAACCAAGGGCCAGAAAATCAGGGGCGATGCAGCGCCTTAGTGTTGAAAGCTGAGGGATGACGCCTCGCCATTGAAAGCTGTTAAGCGGAAAACCATGCAGGAACAGCGCTCCATCGCCTTTACCGCGATCGATAAAGGCAATATTGCCCTGCTCTGTCGTAACGAATTGTCGGGCCGCTTGAAATTCGGAAGCAGTCATTTCGGACGAGCTCGATGGAAATGGCGATCCAGCGGCGATACGCGTTGACACGTTCAATGCGCCAATCGCAACAGTTCCAGCACTCAGTTGAAGAAATTTCCTGCGATCCATCGGCCCTCTCCATCAGTTGTGTGATGAGTATTCTTCAGCCATCGAGCTGCTGCAATCCGATTTGAACCGAACCTTCGAGACGGTTTGAAGCTTCACCGCTCTCGAATTCAATGACTGATCATGGATTGAGTAGGCCATGCCGGGAGTGGTGACTGCTGTCAGAATCTTTAGCAATATGCATAGTCCTGGCTCTTAATCCGAAGCCTTTGTACAGAACCGCTGAATATGAAATCCAGATAGAAGGAGGCAATAAGTACTGCAATTGGGCAACGGTCTTTGCTCCCAGCCAGCTGTCGATGACGACCAGCAGTATACTCAGCTCACTGGAAGCTGAAAAACGCGATTTGTCCAAAAACAAGCCATGGAAATGCCGGGGTGTGGAAAGCATGGAAAGCCATGAAGCCGGCTTTCCACCCTTCCCACACCCCTTGGAAATCCCTGCGGGGATTCCCACATTCCCACCGCTACGACGACGGCTATCATGTATCTGAAGACCGGCAAAGCCCGCCGAAAACCCGCAATCAGAGCCACTCTCACCGCAAGGGGCTTGTAAACCATGTCCCCGGTCTAAAACGTAAAGGATGTCCCGGTACTCTCACTCCTTAGGAAGGGTTTTTGCTGTTGCTGTTCGGCAAGGGCAGGCGTTGCGGACAGGACACAGGTCCGCTAGAGGGGTAGCGCAAGACGTGCCGTTTTCTACTGCGGCGCGCCTGGAGCGTAGGGCAGGAGCCCTCACTGAAACGGATAGAAAGTTATAGACGTGTATTTATATGAGTTAGTAGCTTTGCTGAACACCTGCCATTTATGAGCCTGGACATACCTCAAAGATCACGATGCTTCCATGACCCAATAGATAATGCTGTAGAAAATGAGCCCGACTATTCGAGCGGCGCGGTCTGAATAACTCAATGAGCGATATGGGCGTCAACTGAGATTCTTTTGGGCAGATCGATGAACACTTGCCGACGTATCGTTACTAACCGGTCCTCGATGAGTACATTGGCGGATATGGCGTAAAGCGGGAATCTCTCCAGGCCACATGCGCGTTTCTGAGAATCCATCTGGGTCTGATGACGCAATTCGCCGCTTCAGCTTACCATCCTTAACCTTCCCACGTGTAGTTCAGAGCAACCGGCAAGGCTCACACTTAACACACGCGTCGCCCATATGGGATTGGCAGATCCAGAAGCGACCAGCGTTCGCTTTGCGGGATGCCTCGAACATGCATACTCCCTGCGCCTTCTCGCTTAGGCGAGTACGACACGGCCTAGGAGCCAAGTCTCAGCTTGTATTCCTTGGGCGTTGTACCAAATTGAAGGATAAATTCATTCCTTAGAGCGGCAACACTTCTGAAACCGCATCGCCTTGCCACAACAGAGAGCGTGGAGCCAGGCTCCTGTAGCAGTGTTTTGGCTCCTTCTGCTCGCATTTTCCGCACCCATGAGGCTGGTGTCTGATGGAATTCAGAGGCAAAGCGCCTTGCAAATGTTCGAGGACTCATGGACACCTGCCGAGCAAGTGTTCTAACAGAGAGACCCCGCGCCATTCTCCCTCTCACCCAGGCAGGCAGGTCTCTCAATGCATTATCTGTAACGGTGCCGCTCTCCGATATGAGATCACTAAATTGGGCCTGCCCTCCTGGTCGCCGAAGATACAGCACGAGTACCCGCGCCACCTGACCAGCAATCCTGACCCCGAGGTCTTCCTCAACTAACGCTAAAGAGAGATCGATGCCCGCCGTGACGCCAGCGCTGCTATAGAAGGGGCCGTCTTTTACAAAGATTGGGTCTTTCTTCACGTCAATGTTTGGGTACTCATGCGAAAACTGGTCGCAGCACTGCCAATGTGTCGTGGCCATTCGCCCGTCGAGAAGCCCTGTGGCAGCAAGCAAAAAGGCTCCTATACACACGGAACCGAGCCGACGGATTCGCCCCTGCCTTGTACGGATCCATCGGAGAACATCCTCGTTGTACGGTCGCATTGCTCCGCGCCCGCCAATCACCAGGAGAGTGTCAATTGGCCTTCTGAAATTTTGATAGAAGTACTGGGAAGTCAATGAGAGGCCTGCGGTGCTCATGAGTGCTTCCTCTTGACTGGTTGAAACAACCTGTAGTGCGTACTCCCTTGACCCGCTGGCGGCATTTGCCTCAGCAAAGACAGAGTAAGGACCGGTCAGATCAAGCAGTTCGAACGGTGGTGCGACCAGAAAAACGACGTTTCGTGTCACCGGGCAGGCCTCGATCACCAGTATGGCAGGATTCTGCTGATAAATGGCATTTCCGCCATGGCCATTAGGAAGATAGTGAGACCAGAACGTCAGTCGTCGCCCTTGGAGGAGATCATGGATCCATTCAATGCTCATGCCGCACTTTTGGTAATCGATGTACAACAGGGTTTCTCTGATCCGAGTTGGGGGCCGCGCAACAACCCCGAGGCTGAAGCCAACATCGACCGTCTTCTTGCAGCATGGCGAGAGAGCGGTCGTCCCGTAGTTCACGTGCACCATGACTCGCCATCACCAAACGGAAGATTTGTACCGGGGACGCCGGGCAATTCACCTAAAGCCGAAGCAGTCCCGCGCGAAGGTGAACCTGTTCACCACAAGACTGTAAACAGCGGCTTCATTGGAACCAAGCTTGAGCACTATCTACGAGCCGCCGAAATCGACACGCTTGTAATCGTCGGTTTGACAACCCAGCATTGTGTCTCGACTACGACTCGTATGGCTGGAAATTTAGGCTTTCACGCTTACGTAGTCGCGGATGCCACGGCGGCCTTCGATCAAATCGGCATAGATGGGCGAAAGAGAGCAGCTTCGGATGTTCACTTCGCAGCACTCAGCGACCTTAACGGCGAGTTTGCGACCGTTGTCGAGACCAAAACAATACTCGGCTCTGTCCTGGGTCCGGGCAGGAACGGCTGAATCAGGACGAACCGGGGCAGTTGGGCAAACTGACGCGCCGCATGGCGGAGGCGGGGGTGAACATCGAGGTTCTTTATAGCGACCACGAGCATCGGCTCATTCTAGTTGTTGATAAGACCGAGGAAGCACGTGCATTGGCTGAGGCATGGACCCAGGAACGGGAAGCGCGTCGAACGGCTCCAACGCAAAATGACGCGGAAAACGGAGACACACAATGAGAGATCATTCCTATGCCCTACAGGTTCGTTGGACGGGGAATACCGGCGAGGGAACGAAGAACTATCGCAGCTATGCGCGAGACTATCTGATTCAGGCGGAGGGAAAGGCGGCGGTGGAAGGCTCCAGCGATCCGGCCTTTCGCGGTGACGCGCGGCGCTACAACCCGGAAGAGCTCCTGGTGGCCAGCCTTTCGTCCTGTCACATGCTGTGGTATCTGCATTTGTGCGCGGTGAACGGCGTGGTGGTGGCGGGCTATGAGGATGCGGCATCGGGAACGATGCAAGAGACCGACTCCGGGAGCGGCTCGTTCGCGAAAGTGGAACTCAACCCTAAAGTCACCATTGCGTCCAGTTCCGATCCGGCCAAGGCCGAGGCGCTCCACGAAGAGGCACACAAGAACTGCTTCATCGCGAATTCAGTGAATTTCCCGGTGCAGATCACGCCGTGCATCGTGAAATTGCCAGCACATAACTGAGGTGGGGAGATGGCAAAACAGCGGATCCACGAGGCAACTGCTGCAATGAGGCTAATGTACTTTCTGGACTAGGATTAGCCGGTTGCTGTTCGGATCGGTAATGGCAAACGCCCTAGCTCGGATCATTCAGACAAATCAGCGAAACCACGGCTCATTCGCTTGCGTACTCATCAATGGACAGGAGCTCCAAGTGCCTTTGAAAATCATGTATTTGGGTAGCGGACTTCTTTTGCTTGCTTGCCTAGCCGCTGTTCCAGGCCCGCCAACGCCAACCGGATCTGCGCAGCCCGCTGCAAAGGCCGAATCGCAGAACGCGCCTGCATACGACAAGGACGGCCGATTGCTCTTTCCCACGCATTATCGCGAGTGGGTGTTTCTGAGTTCCGGCATCGATATGAGCTACAACCCAAAGGCACTCGCCTCCGACCACCCGGCTTTTGACAATGTCTTTGTGAACCCGGAGGCTTATGCCTATTTCGTCCAAACCGGCACCTGGCCGGATAAGACAGTGCTTGTGCTGGAGTCGCGAGGTGGCATGGACAAAGGCTCGATCAATCATCGAGGACACTACCAAGGCACGGAGTTGATGGGTGTCGAGGTACACGTCAAGGATGAAGCACGGTTCCCAGGCAAGTGGGCATTCTTCGACATGGATAACGAAGTCAGCGGCAGCCTCTTTCCAAAAGAGGCGAGTTGCTACTCCTGCCACGCCGAGCACGCCGCCGTGGACACGACGTTCGTGCAGTTCTACCCGACCTTGTTGCCGATTGCGAAGGAGAAACAGACGCTGAGCGCGAGTTATTTGAAGGAAGAAGCTGCGGCGAAATAGTGGGGCAGGCTAGTGACCAGAAATCTTAACTGTTGCATAACAGCCATAACCGGCCAATCGCTTCCCATTTTCATTCAGGTGGTCTGGAGTTTTCTTATTTCAGCCAGGATCTTGATGAGGCGGACGGAGAGCCTGAGGAGACGATTGCGAGCATCGCCGTCTGAGAGAGAGCGGCGGAACATCTCCATCACGTGTTGAGCGGCGATTAGGGAGTCGATGAGACCATCGAGGCCTGTGCGTAGGGGTATGGCAGATGTTTTGGGTTGCGGAGCCAGATGCCTGGGCTTGGAGCGAGCCAGTTGAAACTCGCGTTCGAGATCGGTGAGGGCGACATCGACATAGCGCATGGTCATGCCTGGATCGACGTGACCGAGTAACTTCATCAGGACCGGGAAGCTGACCCCGGAGCGAAGCATCTCCGTGGCGTAGGTATGCCTGAACTGATGAGGGACGATAGCTGTGGGAAGTCCGAGCGAGTGACAGACCTGATGCAGGTAATCGCGGAGTTGAACAACGATGGCCACTTTACTTCCGAGCCGAGCCAGAAGCCGTCCATCGGGAGGCAGCGGGTCGAGAGAACGGAAGAAGCGCAGGCGGTGCACGAGGTCACGGCCGAAGGCATCGATGGGGACCATGCGTTCGGTCTTGAGCTTGCCGAGGGGAACATGAATCGCCCATTGTTTAGGCCCCGTACAGCGCAGACAGTCATAAGACAGGTCGGCGCATTCGCCGATGCGCATACCGGTCGAGCGGAGCAGGAGGAACACATTTCCGCCGAGATCGTTGCGGCGCATAAACTCCTGCTGCAAGAGTTGATCCTGTTCGGGGGTGAGCGGTCGTGGCAGAGTGTGGGGCGAGCGCGGAATATCCTCGCGCAGCAGCAACTGGGCCAGTTCAGCGCGATGGCTGGTGCGTGCCAGCTCATGGAAGATGGTGCGCAGCGCGAAGAGTCGGCCGATGCAGGTTGCCGTGGCCAGAGGAGGGTTTTGGGCGCGCAGGTGCGCCATCCATCCGAGGATATGAGGATCGCGGCGCAGTTGTTCGAGACGAGTAATCTTCGGGTGTTTCGTTCCGAGATAGACGAGGAAGCTGCGCACCACGATGTCGTAGTTGCGCTTGCTGGAAGGAGTGAGTGCTGTGCACAGAGACTCGATCGCGTGCGCGAAGGCCGGCGCCAGGGGATGCTGAAGCGGTGGGCGGCGCCAGCGCATCACGCGATCCTCGGCTGAGGATGGATGCACTGCGCCGCTGCGCGCGCGTACTGGAGATAGACATCCTGCGGCGAGACCTTCACGTAGTGCATGGTGGTCTCGATGTCGGCGTGGCCCATCAACTGCATCAGCGCGGGCAGGCTGATGCCGGCGCGCACCATATCCGAGGCGAAGGTGTGTCGGAACCGGTGCGGATTGGCAAGTTGGACGCCGGTGGTGCGGCGATGATGGCGGAACAGGGAACGTAATCCCGCAGGTGTCATGCGTTGGCCGCGAGCGGGCCCTTTCAACACCACGAACAGTGCCGCCGAGCAGGGATCGGGGCGTTCCACGCGAAGATAGTGATCGAGCAGTTGCGTGGTTTCCGGCGCCAGGGGCAGCAATCGTAGCTTGTTCCCCTTGCCACGCACCCGAAGCTGCCCTTCGAAGAACAGCACATCATCACGGTTCAAGGCCATCACTTCGGCGGAGCGGAGCCCCTGCATCAGCATCAGGCCGACGATGGCCAGGTCGCGAGCGTTTCGAAAACTTCGCCAGAAGCGCGCCACTTCATCGACCGAGAGAGGAACGACGTTGAGCCTGGGTTCCCGCACTCTGAGTCTGCTCAGCTCGAACCTGGGCCGTCCCAGGCCCATCGGCCTGCGGTGCAGGAAGGGCTGATGGAAGCCGTGCGCGACCTGACATGGGGCATCAGGGAACTGATTACGGATAGCGCGATCGGCAGTGGCGGTGCGGTCGTTGATGGTGGAGGCAGAAGGCGGAGGTCGGAGGCCCGATTGGAAGCGTACGTAATCGAATAGAGTCGACTCAGTGAGGTCCGCGGCAGAGATTTCACCAGTGTGATGGACGCTCTCCCACCAGCGTACGAAGTGCAACAGGCTGTGCGCGTAGCTGTAGAGGGACTTGTCTGCGAGGCGGCGGACATACTCGCGGTCGAGGTACCGATTAATCCACGCAACGCCCTTGCCGGTGGATTGCTCCACCACCTGAATCGGACTATGCGCGCCCGTAGAGGTCTTTTTCGAGATCACGTGGAACTTCATGGCTGCGCAGCCTCCAGCAGAGACTGGAACTGAGGTGCGTCTCCTCCTTCAACGAAGAAGGAGTTAGGATCATGACCATCAGGTAGGGGAACGCGACGTGCGGAGATACCGTGTGTGATAAGAAGATGGGCCAGTTGTTCTGCGGCGTGCTGGCCGCTCTGGTTCCGATCGACATCGAAGGCGATATACACGGTGCGCTCGCCTTCACAGAGTTGGCGGAGCTGGGTATCGTTCAGATGCGTGCCCAACGAGCAGGTCACGTTGAAGAAGCCCGCTTGGCGTAACACGGCATAGTCGAACAGTCCTTCGACCAGAACCACTTCGGAGCAGTTGCGAACCTTCTCCCATGCATACAGGCCGCCCTTGCTTCCGGGCAGGAAGCGATGGGCGAACGCAGAGCCGATGCTGCGGCCGTACAGGTTGACGATGCACTCGCCCTGCTGCAACGGAAACACGATGCGCTGATAGAGAGCGTCTGCACCGCGAGCGTTAATGAGGCCGAGCCTTTGCAACACATCGAACGAATAACCTTGCGCCGTCAGATATCGCCGCAGGGTTCCGCCGGGCGCATAGCCGATGCCGAGTTCCCGAAGCAGAACCAGATCATGCACGCCGCGCCGTCGGAGATAGCTGATCGCATCGGGGCTGTGATCCAGTTGCTGCTGATAGAAATCCGCAGCCTCATCGAGCACAGCGGTGGTATCAGCTTCCGGAGTGATCTCCGGATCAAGACAAGCCAGGCTCTGGCGGAAGGACAGACCGCGCGATAACTGAACGAAGCGGATCAGGTCGCCACCCTGCCCGCAGCCGTGACAGTAGAAGACATCTTTGCGTGTGTTGACATAGAACGACGGACGGCTCTCCTCGTGCAGCGGACAGAGTCCGACGAACTCGGATCGACTCGCAGGATGACCAGTCCAGTTATGCTGCCGCAGATAGTCCAGTAGCGGCGTTCGCCGCTTAAGTGTTTCGACGTCTTCGCCCACAGCGCTTTTTCGCCTCCGGAGCTCAGCGTAGGAGAACTACATCGGCGTTCCCAGGCAAGGATGGTGGGTGAAAATGTTTTTTCTCAGAGACGCAACGGCCAGAGGTTTTTGAGAACCGGTGTGATCCAGCGCAGTGGCCCAGCTTCGCCATCGACCTGATGACTGCGCATCAGCCAATGAGCAACGCGGGAAACAGTCTGGCTGAGAAAGGAAGGCGCCGGATGAGAACAGTCCAGGCCGCTTGCCCAGCGGCGGACAGTGGATGGGTCAGGCAACCGATCAGGATCCAGAAGCTTGGGCAATGCCTTCTCCCATGAGCACTGCTCCACAAACCGCCGCAACAACGCTTGGCAGCGTGCCAAAAGGCTGTAATGCGTGTAAGGCAGAGAAAACACAGACAGAAAGGTGAGGGTCCTTCCGCAACGAACACAGCGGCCCCGGCGAATCCCGATCCAATCGTGATACTCGTCGTGCGCCTGCTTGCGCCGTCGCCCATGGCCAACAATCGAATCCTGTTCGCAAACCGGGCATCGGCGTAAAATAATCTCGTCCAAGCCTTCGGCCCAGCCGACAGCAAGCCGCTCCGGCGCGACCGACACTGGGACAAAGAGGATCGTAACCTCACCCGGGTTCCGCTTCCTGCTGCGATCCGCCAAGATGCTGGCAGGAAGCGGGGCCCCGCCTCCTGAAGAAAATCCAACTGAAAGAAAATATAACTTCTTGCTGCGAGCCGCAATCGCGTAGTCCAGCTTATTGGCCGGTTATCTCCGCCGATGCGTAAACTGAGTTGAAAAAGCCGCCCAACCCTCTGGGGGTCCACCGTCCCACAGGCCGGTTCGGGCGTTACGCTTAGATCACGGACAAACTGAAAACTGACCCACGCCCCGCGCCTGCTTTCTTGACGAGACAGCCCTCCCGATACCAAGTCAAACAATAATGTTCCAACCGATCTCGGCTGGAGCGTGATCCTGTATGCGTGGGGCGCATATAGCCGAGCTGCGCCGAATGGTTCTTCTGACCGTGCCCTCGGAACACTCCAAGCGCAATTACGCCAAGGCGCTCAATGAGATCTTCGCTTTCAGCGAGCAGCGCAAGCAGCCGCTCTGGGGATAGCCCAAGACGTGCCGTTTTTTACTGCGGCGCGCCTGGAGCGTAGGGCAGGAGCCCTCACTGACACGGCAATAAGTTATGAAGGTATTTTGGGAAGAGCGATGTGACAATCATTCGTCACGCTTCAGCCAACCGGGATTCTATTTTCTCTCAACAACCCATGAACAGGATCAGGCGTCGTACCAGTAGCCGCTCCAAGTCTAGTAGTCTGCCGTTCGACGAGGCTAAGCGCCGGTTAGCAGGCGATTCAAATGCTGGCCAATTCATAAACGGATCGACTGGAGTGCCTCAGCGAGTGCATTGGGCTGATATCGCGCATCGACGCGCCCTTGACAATCACATATGTGTTGAATATCATTCAGTCTGAAGTATTCGAATTGAATTATGCGAATTGACTGCAAGCATCCTGTAGCATCTGCCGAGACGATCGCCATGGCGGACAAGATACGGTTCTTGTGCTCCATCATCACGAAAATCGCTCGCGCAGACCTCCAAACGCGCCTGGACAACCATGATTCCGGAATCAGCGCCATCGAACACGGAGTCCTCCGCCATCTCTCCCGCGGTGTCGATTCAATGGCCGAAATCAGCCGCTTAATGGGGGTCGCGCCCTCTACGTTGGTATATGTCGTGGATGGACTGGTCAAAAAGAAGCTGGTAAAGCGAGGCAAAGATCCCAACGACCGCCGCCGCGAACCTCTCTCGCTGGAGAAAAAGGGTGCTGTGCTTTTTGGCCAGATCCCGAAGATGGATGCAAACAGTGTTCTCGTGAAACGACTGGAGAGCATGACGGATTCCCGGAGGCGCGAGTTCCTGGCGCTGCTCGATGAATTCGCACAGGGCCTTCCGGGCTCAGAAAAGCTATCCCTCCGCCGAGAACCGGAGACTCGCGGGGAACCGCCTGTCTCCGGGGCAGAACGGATCAATTCAACAGTGAAAGCGAGGAAACCGTGAATAGATCCCAATGGATTCTCATGACAACGTTCGCAGCCAGCTTCTATGGTGTTGGCAACATTTGGATGACTCAGTTTGGTTGGCGCCTGTGGCCGTATGTTGCTCCCGATGACTTTGGCGCTTATCACAACGCATGGTGGGCGATGATCAAGCCGGTCATTTTCCCCGTAGCGGCTATCGCGGTGTCCGGGTCGATCGCATTGATCTGGTGGCGGCCCGAAGGCGTTACGGCCGCACCCGTTTGGCTGAACATTGCCCTGCACGTGGCGACCTACACGTTGACGGCTGCCTTCTGGGCACGCTGGCAGGCGCAAACCCATTACGCAAAGCTGCCGGACGGGGCGCTCGACCCCATGTATGTGCGCGCCATGAGCACGCACTGGATACGCGCGACTTTGATCACCTTGAACGGACTGGCTGTGTTCTGGATGGTGATCCAGCACTTGTCAAGCAAAACGGAAAAACTGCCGTAAGCATCGCCGTGCGGGGAACATCAAGTTCGGTGCCCTCGGGAGATGGATCATGCATCGCCGTTCATTTTTCTTCGCCGGTCTCGCAATATCGTTATTCCTGCTCTCTGCGCATTCGCCCGCGCAGCTAGGCCAGCCTTACTTGAAGCCCGGCGAAATCCTGCCGCCGCTCGCCAGTCAGGCGCTTACCGGAAAGTGGCTCGATATTGCTTCGTCTAACCGCGGCAGCCCGGCGGTGGTGGTCTTTTCCTTCAGTCGCGCCGGTGGCCGCGACGCGCAGCTGTGGACTCAACGCCTCATGAAAGACGATCCGCATCTAACAATCTACACTGTCATCTTTCTGGAATCTGTTCCCGGATTGTTTCGTGCCATGGCCGTCTCTGGAATCAAAGATGGAATGCCGCCCGCCCTGCAGGATCGAACAATCCTCCTGTACCGGGATGAGGACCTCTGGAGACAGCGGCTGCAGGTCGGCAATGAACGCTACGCCTGTGTGATACTGCTGGGGCCAACCGGCCGGGTTCAATGGATGACGTCTGGGCCGTTTGCGGACGCACTCTATTCGGAATTCAGCAAATCGAAGCGAGCCTTGAATTGAGAATCTGCCGTTCGCCGTGTGGATCTGTCGTTCAAAGTAAGGACTACAGTTTCCGCGGACGAGCGAGTAATCGCCGAGTCACCCGTCGAGGACTGATCGGTAATGATACGTCGGCTTCCCAACTGCTTTCTGCGATTTCCAGACTCTGGTTGGATGACCGGCTGTTCGTCAGTTACTTAGAGGAACTCATGAAACTCGTAACGCAGATATTTGCATCGAAAGGATTGCTATGAGTACACGCCTCAAACGTTCAGTGGTTGTCACTGGCGCCTCCAGCGGTATCGGCAGAGCGACCGTCCTCCGGCTGGCAACAACTGGGTGGCGGGTCTTCGCTGCGGTTCGACGCCAACAGGACGCCGAGTTACTTCGCTCCCAATCAGGAAACCGCGTTGAAACTGTACTGCTGGATGTCGCAGACGAAGGCTCAATTCGGGCAGCAGCGGAAGAAGTTAACTCGAGATTAGGAGCTGATGGATTGGACGGACTATTCAACAACGCCGGCATCGGGGCTGTTTCTCCCATTGAGTACACAACTGTTGATTCGATACGAAGAGTTTACGAAGTCAATTTCTTTGGCCAAATCAGCATGATTCAGGCATTTCTGCCACTGTTGCGAAGAGCGAAAGGACGCATCGTGAACACGTGCTCGGTAGTTGACCATCTCAGTCCTCCATTTGCTGGAGTGCTGGCGAGTTCCAAAGCTGCCTTTGCTTCTGTGAGTTCGTCGCTGCGGCTGGAGTTGCGCGCCCAGGGCATCTACGTCATCGTCGTGGAACCGGGTTCGGTCGATACGCCCGCTGTTGAGAAAACCCTTGGCGGCGTCGAAAAGCAGATCACTTCGCTGCCTCCTGAAGGAGCCCGTTTGTATGCCGTAGGTCTTCGCCGAATGGCGGCCGCGTTCGCCAAAAACGAAAAAGCAGGAAGCTCCCCGGATGTTGTTGCCAAAGTTGTGGAAAAGGCGCTGAATGCCAAAAAGCCAAGAACGCGCTATCCGGCGGGAAAGGATTCGATTATGTTGATTACCCTCGCAAGGCTGCTTCCCGAAAAGCTTCTCGATCTCGCGATCTTGAAGGCATTCGGATTGCCAACGAAGTTCGGTCAAGCGGTTGAATAGGCCAGAGCCAAATTCCAATTCCAAGAGAGCCAGCATGCGCATGCCGTCTGACAAAAAAGCAAACGCACCAGTTTTCGCAATCGATCCAACCTTCGGGTAGCGGGTCAGTTTGAAGCCGACGGCAACTATTAAACCGAACCGTTCGGTCGCCTGCGCTCATCCAATGCAGCAGAGGATTACGATGATTTCCAACGCCACGATTCAGACGCCGGTCACAGGGCGAGAGTATACCGGTGATCAACGAGATGCCCTGCAGGCTCTTGCGCAGTTTTACCGCGCTCTCAATGCGCGTGATATCGAGATGATGCAGCAGAACTGGGCCAATTCAGCAGAGGCCGCAATGGACAATCCTCTGGGAGGAATCAAACGCGGCTGGAGCGAAATTAGACCAACTTATGAAAGACTGTTCGGCAGCAGGGCCAAGTACCACTTCGAGTTTTACGATTACACGCTGCATCAGAGCGGCGATCTATTTTATGTGGTTGGACGTGAGCGAGGCGACCTCGACTTAAGCGGACAAGCGATGAGACTCGCAATTCGAACCAGCCGCATCTTCCAAAGAGATGCGGATGCGAAATGGCGGCAAGTGCACCATCACGGCTCGATCGAATATCCGCAGATGCTTGCCACCTATCAGGAAGCCGTCCTCGGTCGGGTGCTTGTAGTAGGCGATCCTTTGTAATGCGGCTGTCTTTAAGAATCGAAAATCAACTACCGTATGGTCCGATGTCCATACGGGTGCCTCTTGCAGGGGAAGCCGAGAGGACTTGGTTCTGACGGACAGAACTCCTTTCACAAGTTCCACTGCGCTCCAGGTTGGCGACAGGTTTGCGCAACAGAGCCTTAGCGTACGATTTTTGACGTTTGGTGTAGTGACCCCAGATAAGCCACCTTTTGATCCAAATACAGCACCGGCTCAGGTCGCAAAAGCAGTAGCGCGATTCCCGCTATTCGGCCACAGCCGCCCAGCGGTTCAAGCGGAAGCTCTCGACGGATGAAGAACTCCCCGCTAACCTGCAATACTTCTCGCATGACTGGTGCGCGTAGTGAACTTCGAGATGTGCGTGGAGAGTACGGTATCGACGGAGGCAGTGCAGCAATTGCCTATCTCCTGACTGGGGTGGCCGCTGGACTTGTTCTTACAGGTTTCGGACTGATCCAAGCTCGATCCGGTTACCTCGTGTTGAGGTTTTTCGAACTCTTCGGCGGATTGGCGCTGATCCTGAACGTCGTCAACTATCTGTTCTTCACACGCATTGGAAAGTTCGTAGTCTGGGCCGAATTGCTGGACAATCTCACATTCGAGGGCGACGAAAGAGTTCTCGATATGGGCTGTGGCCGAGGGGCCGTCCTAGGCATGGTTGCAAAGCTCTTACCCCGTGGGCGGGCCGTGGGATTGGACCTATGGAGATCTCAAGACCAGTCTGGCAACAGCCCGGAGGCGGCATGGCAAAACCTGGACAAGGAAGGCGTGCGGAACCGCTGTGACCTGCAGACCGGAGATATGAGCGCCATGCCATTCCCTGATAGTGTGTTCGACCTTGTCGTCAGCAGCCTCGCTATCCACAACATTGAGAGTCCTCAAGGTCGGCTTCAGGCCATCGACGAAGCTGTGCGCGTTCTTAGGCCAGGCGGGCGATTATTGATCGCTGATCTGATGCGGACCAAGGAATACGCCAGACGGCTCCGGGAGCTTGGCATGGAAGGAATTGTGGAGCGGCGACTCGACTGGCGGTTCTGGCTTGGAACGTTTGGGGTAGCAGGGCTGGTCACCGCGGCGAAATCATCTGACCCGAAGTCTTCTTCCTGAGCAACGCGTAGCTGGGACGTTATCGATTCAGTCCGTCGGATTGGTATCAAGATACGCCCATGTAGCCGGGAGAGATTCTCGCTTGACGCCAAATCGATGCACTCAGTGAACCTTCCCCAGTGCTGCCGAGGAAATGACACCAATCCATTTGGTC
>Ga0224558_1001304_pt1 | contig 26508 bp, 23 predicted proteins | sample 714S32024metaG_FD_180682 | JGI IMG/M metagenome (GOLD analysis project Ga0224558, IMG submission 180682) | Peat soil microbial communities from Stordalen Mire, Sweden - 717 S3 20-24 | ecosystem: Environmental > Terrestrial > Soil > Wetlands > Peat | place: Sweden: Norrbotten County, Stordalen... | reverse complement strand
ACCCCCAAGCCTACTACTACCTGGGCCGGCTGGCGCTCGAGGACAAGAAACCCGCCGAGGCCGCCGACTACTTCAGCAAGGCGGTCCTGCTGAACCCGGATATGGATTCGGGCTATTATTTTTTGGCGCTGGCGCAGATTGACCTGGAAAAGCCCAGCGAGGCCCTGGCGACGCTCGACAAGGCGCGGCGGAAGTTCGCGCAGAGCTTTGTCCTGGAGTTCTATACCGGCCTGGCGTACAACCGGCAAAAGGCCTATGACGAAGCCCTGCGGCATCTGGTGGCCGCTGAGGTTATTGCCAAGGCTACCGACCCGGGCCAACTCAATGGGGGCTTTTATTTTCAACTGGGCGCGACCTGCGAACGCAAAGGCGATCTGGCCCAGGCGGAGGAGTATTTCAAGAAGAGCCTGACGCTGGCCCCGGACTTTGCCGAAACGCTGAATTACCTTGGGTACATGTGGGCCGAGCACGGCACGAACCTTGTCCAGGCCCGCAAGCTGATCGAAAAGGCCGTCAAGGCGGAGCCGAAGAACGCGGCTTTCCTCGACAGCCTGGCGTGGGTGCTATTCAAGCTGGACCAGCCCAAGGAGGCGCTGCCCTACGCCCTCAAGGCCGCCGAGCTGACCGAGCAGCCCGACGCGACGCTATACGACCACTTGGGCGACATTTACGCGGCGCTGAAGCAACCGGAACAGGCGCGCGAGGCCTGGCGGAAGTCGGTCTCGCTTGAGCCCAATGATGAGATCCGGAAGAAGCTCGAGGCGAGCAGCGCGAAATAGGATCGAGGGCTCCTTGGGCATTCGGAGCTAATCCCAATGGTCTGGCAATTCCAGAAGCATTACACCCGCGACGAAGCCCGATACTTGCTGCCGCAAATCCGGCGTTGGCTGACGCGTTCTGCCGAACTGCAAGCAGAGGCGCAGAAAGTCGAGGAGCGCCTCGGCGAGCTGCTGGCCCCGGGCAGCGACCTCGGCGGCGAATTAGTGAATAGCTGGGTCAGAACACTGGTGGACCTCGAGGAGACGCTGAAGGAATTCCAGCGGCGGGAGATCCAGGTCAAGGACCTTCAGCGCGGGCTGGTTGATTTCCCGGCCATCCTTGATGGGCGGGAAGTCTTCCTGTGTTGGGAACAAGACGAGGAGGATATCGAATTCTGGCACGCACTGGACGCCGGCTACGCTGGGCGGGAACGGTTGTAAGGTGGCGGAGACGGGGATGCACTTTTTTTGAACGCTAAATCACTAGAACAATCCAAGATTGCCGAAAAGGCCGCGTGGGCCATTACCGCACGCGGCCACGCCGCCAGGCCGATCTGGTGAAAAAACGAGTTTACAATTGTGCTGGGACTGGTTATTAGGTCTATTCATTTCGGCATGAAATTGAGCACGCAGTAATATGATTAAGGTTCAAAATCTGGCAAAGGTCTTCGGGACCAAACGGGCGGTGGACGACGTCTCGTTTTCCATAAGCCGGGGCGAGGTGCTGGGGTTCCTTGGACCCAACGGCGCCGGCAAGTCCACCACCATGCGCATGATCACCGGCTTCCTGCCGCCCTCCGGCGGGTCGGTAACGGTCGGGGGCTTTGATATCGTGGAGCACCCGATTGAGGCGAAGCGGCTGATCGGCTACCTGCCGGAAAATGCGCCGGCTTACACTGACATGACGGTTTATGGGTTTCTCAAGTTCACCGCGGAAATCCGCGGTCTGCGCGGCGAGGCGAGGACGCAGGCGGTCAATCGCGTGGTCGAGATGTGCTTTCTGGGCGCGGTGCTGCACCAGAGCGTTGAGACGCTCTCCAAAGGATATCGTCACCGCACCTGTTTTGCCCAATCCATCATCCACGACCCCGATGTGCTGGTTTTGGATGAGCCGACGGACGGGCTGGATCCGAACCAGAAACACGAGGTGCGGCAGTTGATCCGCCGGATGGGTGAGAAGAAGGCGATTATCTTCTCGACTCACATCCTGGAGGAGGTGGATGCCGTCTGCTCGCGGGCGATCATCATTGACCGGGGCAAGATTGTGGCCAACGGGACGCCGCAGGAGCTGCGACAGAAGTCGGAGTGGGCCGGGGCCGTGACGCTCCGCGTCAAAGGCGCAGCCTCCAGCGCGGTGACGGCGAAGCTGTATCAGGTGCCGCTGGTTAAGCGGGTGACGGTGGTGGATGACAAGGATGGTCACGTGACGGTGCGGGCTTTCCCGAAGACCGGCGGCAACGGGGCTTTGGCTCAGGCCGTGGGCGAGGCGGCCCATGAATGGCAAATCGAACAACTGCAGGCCGAAGAAGGCCGGCTCGACGAAGTGTTTCGGAGCATTACTATGCCCGACACGGCAAAGGAGGCGGCATAATGAATGCCTGGCGCAATGTTTGGACTATTACGAAGCGCGAATTGGGCGCTTATTTCACCTCACCGCTAGCTTACGTTTTCATCGTGATCTTCCTGCTGCTGAGTGGGTTCTTCACGTTCTTCGTGGGCGGCTTCTTCGAGCGACAAGAGGCGTCGCTGGCGCGGTCCTTCTTCGACTGGCATCCGTGGTTTTACCTGTTTCTCGTGCCAGCGGTAGGGATGCGGCTGTGGGCCGAAGAGCGGCGGGTGGGCACTATCGAGCTGCTGCTAACGATGCCCATTACCGCCTGGCAGGCCATTGTGGGCAAGTTCCTGGCGTCCTGGCTCTTCCTGGCACTGGCGCTGGTGCTCACGTTCCCGGTGGTAATCACAGTGAACTACCTGGGACAGCCGGACAACGGGGTAATCCTGACGGCCTACGTTGGGAGCTGGCTGATGGCGGGCGCCTACCTGGCGATCAGTTGCATCACTTCCGCGCTGACGCGCAGCCAGGTCGTCAGCTTCATCATTTCCCTCGTGGTCTGCCTGTTCCTGATCCTGGCCGGGTTCCCGCCTGTTATTAACGTGCTGGAACAAGTCGCGCCCCGGCTGACTGACCTGGTCACGTCCTTCAGCGTGATGACCCATTTCGAGGGTTTTCAGAAAGGGGTGCTCGACTCCCGCGACATCCTGTTCTTCCTGTCGGTCATCGGGTTCTCGCTCTTTACAACCAGTGTGATTCTGCGCACCCATCGCGCAGGCTAAAAGGGAGGTTTTGATGCAAAAGAAATCAGTTCAGACAATTCTCTACTCGACCGCCGGTGTCGCGGTGATGCTGGTCATATTGATCGCGTTTAACTTCATTGTCGGCACGGCGCGCGCGCGCCTTGATTTGACGCAGGAGAAGGCCTTCACGCTTTCGGCCGGCACCCGGGCGATCCTGAAGAAGCTCGATACGCCTGTCACCATCCGCTTCTACTGCACGCAGAGCGAAAGCGCGACACCCGAGACGGTGTTTCTCAAGAGCTATGCCCGCAAGGTCGAGGACCTACTGGCGGAGTACCGGCAGGTAGCCGGCAGCAAGCTTAAGATTGAGAAGTACGATCCGCAGCCGGATTCGGACGCGGAGGATTCCGCCCGTCTGGACGGAATCGAATCGCAGCAACTGGCCGGGGCGGACCGATTTTATCTAGGCCTGGCCGTCAAGTGCGCGGACGAGATCCAGTCTATTTCGTTCCTGGCGCCCAATCGCGAGCGACTGCTGGAGTACGACTTGGACCGGGCGATTGTGCGGGCGGAGAACCCGGAGAAGGCGACCATCGGCCTCATGACCCCGTTGCCGGTCTTCGGCATGCCGTCCAACCCGATGATGCAGCAGATGGGCCAGCAGGGCAGCCAGCCGTGGGCCCTGGTCACCGAATTGAAGAACGATTTCAACGTCAAGCGCGTCGCCATGGACGTTGACAAGATTGACGACGACATCCGGCTGCTGGTGGTGCTCGCGCCGAAGGACATTTCGGACAAGGCGCAGTATGCCATAGATCAGTTCATCATGCGGGGCGGCAAGCTGGTGGCCTTCCTCGACGCACAGTGCCTGGCCGACAATCGCCAGCAAAACCAGATGATGGCCCAAATGGGCGGCGGCGGGTCGTCGCTGGACAAGCTGCTCAAGGCCTGGGGCCTTCAGTTTGATACCGGCAAAGTTGTGGCCGACATGAAATTGAAGATGCAGTTGCGCGGGCGCAACAACGAGCCGCAGGAAGCGCCGGCCTGGCTGGCCTTGACCTCTGATTCCATCAACAAGGATGACGTGGCCACCAGCCAGATTGACAACATTTGGCTGCCGTTGTGCGGGGCGTTCACCGGCACGCCGGTGGCGGGGCTAAAGGAAACGGTGCTGTTGCACAGTTCGAAGGACTCGCAGTTGGTGGATGGGATGCTCGCTAATGTCTCAGGCGAGAACATCATGAAGGAATTCAAGCCGTCGGGCGTGGAATACGCCCTGGCGATTCGCCTGACCGGGAAGTTCAAGACGGCCTTCCCGGACGGTGCGCCCCAGGAAAAGAAAGACGAGAAGGCTGACACCGAGAAGAAGGACGAGAAGAAGCCCGAGGAGAAGAAGGGCGGCGATTCGCTCAAGGAGGCCAAGGGCGACAATACCGTCGTGCTGTTCGGTGACAGCGATCTGCTTTACGACCCGTTCACGATCCGCCGAATTGACAGCCCGTTTGGGGCGATGCAGATGGCCATGAACGCCAATCTCAACCTGGCTCAGAACATTATCGAGCAGATGACGGGCGACAACAACCTCATCGCCGTTCGCAGCCGGGCCACCCTGAACCGTCCGTTCACGCGCGTGAAGGAGATCGAGGCGGCCGCCAACGAGAAGTTCCAGAGCGAGATCAAGCGCTTAGAGGACAGCGCGGCGCAGGCGCAGCAGAAGATCAACGAGATGCAGGCGCAGAAGAAGGACAAAGACCAGCGCTTCATCTTGTCGCCGGAGCAGCGCGTGGAACTGGAGAAGCTGCGCAAGGAGGAGGGGGACTCCCGCAAGCGCTTGCGGCAGGTTCAGAAAGACTTGAAGAAGGAGGTCGTGTCGCTGCAGACGCGGCTCAAATGGATCAACATCCTGGCCGTGCCACTGGCGGTGACGGCCACGGGCATTCTCATTGCAGTTGTTAACCGCAGAAAGACCTCAGCAAAATGAATCGGAAACAGCTCCTCATTCTCGTGGTGTTGGTGGTGGTGTTGGGCGTCGTCGGTCTGGTGCTACACCAGCGCAACCAGACCTCGTGGCAGGGCGGCAGCCGACTGGGCGCCGCAGCGAAACTCCTGGGCGACCTGCCGGTCAATGACGTCACGACCATCGTGATCAAGGGCGGGACGAATGAGTTGGACCTGGTCAAGCAGGACAATCTGTGGCGGGTGAAGCAGCGCAACGATTACCCGGCCAACTTCTCAGAAATCAGCGGCTTCCTGCTGAAAGCGGCGGACCTCAAGGCGGTGCAGACGGAGGAAATCGGCCCCTCCCAGTTGGGCCGTTACAAACTGCTCCCGCCCGGTCCGGCGACCAACACGGCCGTCCTGGTGGAACTGCGCGACCAGGGCGGCAAAGTGATCCGCTCGCTGCTGCTAGGCAAGTCACACATGCACAAGACCGAAGGCCGGCCCTCGCCGATGGGCGATATGGGTGACAACGAAGGCTGGCCCGATGGCCGCTACGTCATGGTCGGCGCGGCGACCAAGAACGTGGCGGTGGTGTCCGACCCCCTCAGCAATATGGAAGCCAAGCCCGAGTCGTGGCTCAACAAGGACTTTTTGAAGGTGGAGAAGATTCGCTCGATTGCCGTCGCGTATCCGGCGGCGACCAATTCATGGAAGGTGACGCGTGACACCGAAACCGCCAGCGATTGGAAGCTGGCCGACGCCAAGCCTGAGGAGAAACTTGACTCATCGAAGACCTCCAGCTTCTCCTACTCCCTGAGTTCGCCGAGTTTCAATGACGTCCTGCCGGCAGACACCAAACCGGAGCCAGCCGGCCTCGACAAGCCGACCGTAGTAACGCTCGACACGTTCGAGGACTTCACCTACACGATCAAGCTCGGGCAGAAGACCAACGACAATATCCCGATGCTGGTGGCTGTGACGGCGCAAATTCTCAAGGAGCGCACGCCCGGCAAGGATGAAAAGCCCGAGGACAAGACCCGGCTCGACAAGGAGTTCAAGGACAAGCAGAAGAAGCTCGAAGAGAAGCTGACGCAGGAGCAAGGGTACGGGAAATGGATGTACTTGGTCTCCAACTTTACGTTTGACTCGCTGCTCAAAGACCGCAGCCAACTCCTCGTCGAGAAGAAAGAGGAACCCAAGAAGGATGAGAAGCCAGCAGCGACCGGCTCCGCCGAGAAGGATGCGCCTCCGGCGGCCCCCACCGAGCCTAAGCCGGATGGCGAGAAGTGAATAGCACAAGCAGGGGTTTCTTGTTCATCTAACGCTCTGCATTGCACCGCTTGCTGTACCGCTCTCTCTCCTGTCGTCCGCGGTCCGCTTGGCAGCCTGTTCCTCCCGGCCGGCCACAATGACGACGAATTCGCCCTTCAGTGAGCGTTGCTTGAGGACCTCGGTCAACTCGGCGGGCGTTCCCCGCAAATGCTCCTCGAATTTCTTGGTGAGTTCGCGCGCCAGCACTACCCGGCGCCCGGCGAAGTGCTCGTGCAACTCGTGCAGCAGCTTCTCGACGCGGTAGGGTGACTCGTAGAGCACAAGAGTGCCGCCAATGGTCTTAAGGCGCTCCAATTCTCTGCGCCGCTGCCCTTGCTTGTGGGGCAGGAAACCGAAGAAATGAAACTCCTCGGTCGGCAATCCGCTGGACGTCAGCGCGGCCACCAGCGCGCATGGCCCCGGCACCGACTCGACGCGCAAGCCCGCCGTGATCGCCGCGTTGACCACCCGCTCGCCCGGATCGCTGATGCCTGGGCTGCCGGCATCGGTCACCAACGCCACCTTCTCCCCGCGGCGCAGTCGCTCGATGATCTCCTCGCTACGCCTGGCCTCATTGAACTGGAAGTAGCTCAGCAGCGGCTTGGAGATGCCGAAATGCTTCAACAACTGCCCTGTCCGGCGCGTATCCTCCGCCGCCACCACGTCGCATTCCTTGAGTGTGCGCAACGCGCGCAGGGTGATGTCCTCCAGGTTACCAATCGGCGTCGCGACCAGGTAAAGCGTGCCTGGCGTCAGCGGCGGCAAAGTCTCGTTCATGATCCCCCGTGGACCTTAGACTTTAGACTTCTACTTGGTGATTCCCCGTTCACTGGCCCGGACGAACTGCACCAAGTACTGAATCTCCGGCAACGGCGGCACCTCCTGCTCAATCCGCGCCAGGGCATTCGGGGTCGTCAAACCTTCGCGGAAGAGGATCTTGTGGGCCTGCTTGAGGGCGGTCTGCGCTTCGGCGGACACGCCGTTGCGCTCCATGCCGACCTTGTTGATCGTGCGGGTCTTGCTCGGATCGCCTTCTACGAGCATGAAAGGCGCGACATCCTGCCGTATCCCAGAGCAGCCGCCCACGATGGCCATCTTGCCGATGCGGCAGAACTGGTGCACCCCGGACATCCCGCCGATCAGGGCAAAATCCTCCACCAGCACATGCCCCCCGATTCCGGCCATAGAGATGACAATCCGATTACCCAGGATCACGTTGTGCCCGATGTGACTGCTGGCCAGGATGTTATTGTATGAGCCGATGATGGTTGCCTCGCCGTCCCCGGTGGCGCTGTGAATCGTCACGCATTCACGGATCGTGTTGTAGTCGCCGATCTCCGTGCGGGTCAGGCCGCCTTTCCATTTCAAATCCTGCGTCTTAAGCCCAATGCTGGCGAAGGGGTAAATCTCGTTGCCTTGGCCCAGCCGCGTGTGGCCGTCAATCACGACGTGCGAAAGCAGGCGGCAGCCCGGCCCCAACTCGACGTTCTCCCCGATAACGCAGTAGGGCCCGATTTCGCAGCCGTCGCCGATTCGCGCCTTGGGATGGATGATTGCCGTCGGATGAACCATAATGCTTTTGTGTATTGAGCTTCCTGCCGCTGATTACCGGACTTTTGTTGCGCCGTGTGCCTTAGGCATCCACGAGCATGAACGTCACAGCCGCCTCGCTGACCACTTCCCCACGGACTTTGCAGGCTCCCTTGGCCTTGCCGATCTTACCGCGCACCTTGGTCATTTCCACATCAATGACCAGAGTGTCCCCGGGAAGCACCGGTTTGCGCCACTTCACATCCTCAGCCGACATGAAGTAGGCAATCTTGTTTGTGTTTTCGGCGCTCTTGAGCATTATAATGCCCGCGACCTGGGCCATAGCCTCCAGTTGGAGCACGCCCGGCATCACCGGATGACCAGGGAAATGCCCTTGGAAATAGGACTCGTTAACGGTGACGTTCTTGATTGCCGTGATGTGATTCCCATCGATCTTTACGACGCGATCCACCATGAGGAACGGGTAACGATGCGGCAGCAACCGCAGCACGCCCTGGATATCCATGGCCCCATCCTGTGGAGCGGTTTCGTCGGGCGCGCTTTCAGTGGCCGGGGCAGCTTTCGGCGCAGCCGGGGGCGGGGCGAAGGCTTGCGCGGCCGCCAGTGGCTTGCGAATTTGGGCCGCGATCCGCCGGACCAGCTCGCAATTCGCGGCGTGGCTGGGCTTGACCGCAATCAAGTGGCCCCGCAGCGGCCGGCCCAGCAGCGCCAGGTCGCCCAGGATGTCGAGCATTTTGTGCCGGACGAACTCATCCGGGTATCGCAGCGGCTCGGTCGTGAGCACCGCGTCGTCGCGAATCACCACGGCGTTCTCCAGACTGCCGCCCTTGATGAGGCCATTCTTGATTAGAAACTCGATTTCCTCGTAAAAGCAGAACGTGCGGGCGTGCGCCAGGTCGCGCTCCCAGGTGGCCGGGGAGATTTCGAGGCTGTAGAACTGTGTGAACAGGCCCTGTTTATCAGCACTGGTACAGGAGATCCTGAACGCTTCGTCCGGGAAGAGTGTCATGACCGTTTCACCCATCTCCAGTTGGATTGGCGTGGTAACCGTGTAGGGCTCGCGGCGTTCGTCCTGGGGCACGATGCCCGCGCTCTGGACCATTCGGCAATACTCGCGCGAGCTGCCGTCGGCGATGGGCGGCTCGTTGGCGTCGAGTTCCACCACGGCGTTGTCAATGCCATAGCCGGCAAAGGTCGCCAGCACGTGCTCTACGGTGTGAATGCGAGTATTTCCTTTGGCGAGGGTGGTGGAGCGGTTGGTCTCGGCGACGTTCTCTGCGCACGCCTCGATTTCCGGGTTGCCCTCCAGTTCAACCCGGCGGAAACGGATGCCGGTGTTGGGCGGGGCCGGGAGGAACGTCATAGTGACCCGGTTGCCGCTGTGCAGGCCGATCCCGGAATAACTAGCCGGGCGATTTAGTGTTTGCTGCTGTACCACCGCACTATTAAACAAGCCGGCTGGCCCATTGGCAAGCGGTAGATGGGGGGCGGGTTAAATCCGAAGCCCGAAATCCGAAGGCCGAAGGAAATCCGAAATCCGAAGAGGGAAGTCAGCGCCTGCCGTCGTACCAAAGGTGGCACTCGTCGCGATTGGTCAGGCTGCGCTTGCGGGACAGCGCAGCCTTAAGGAAGAACCAGATCAGTTCCCGTGACGTGTAGAGATGCATTTTCCGAGCCGAGGTCAGCAACGGGTGCCGGTGCAGGATCACGATTCGCTTCTTGGCGGCTCGCGCCACTTGCTTGAGCCGCCGGCTCAGTTCGAGCTCCTCGCCGGCAAAGAGCTCCTGGCTGAAACCACCCACCTGACGGAAGGCTTCCGCTTCGCAGAAGATAAACGACCCGGCCAGGAGGCTGCCGACGCGGCTGATGCCATTCCAGAGCCGTGTAATCAGGTTGCCCATTAGATAATCCCCTTCCATCCTCACCGTGCAACCACCTGCCAGACAGCGCCCCGTTTCAATCCGCTCGGCCACTTCGGCCAATAACTCGACGCTCGGGTGCGAGTCGGCATCAATGAACACCAGCCAGTCCCCGGACGCCACCGCTGCGCCTGTATTGCGTGCGCGGGCGATTTGGTTGACCGGCTCGAAGACCACCTTGGCCCCGGCCGCGCGCGACAGCTCGGCGGTGCGGTCGGTGGAGTTGTTGTCGCAAACGATGAGCTCGGTGTTCCAGCCTCGCCGGGCAAAGGCTGTCATGGCCGCCTTTACGTAGCGTAAGGTTTCACCGATAAGGCGCTCCTCGTTGAAAGCCGGGATAATGACGGAGATGTTCAATGGGGTCGGGCGAAGGTCATGGTCAATTGAGTGCGGCGACATGCCGCTACTAACGGAGCTTGGTTCCCTCGGGGCGACTTGGCTATAGACATGGCGCTCCTGACGGAGCTTTAGCGAAGGGTACCCTGCGCCAACCACGTTAGCGTGTGACGCACGCCAGTCCGGAAGCTATGGTTTTGGGCTGGGTGCAGGCGGCCTGGCCGGGGCTTCCGGCTGGGGTGGTGCGGGGGTTTGTTTCAAGGTGGCGAGAAGATGCCGGTGCAGGGTGCCTGTAAACAGCCATCCGACACACAGGACGAGAAGAATCGCTAACACCGCCACTTTAAAGCGTAACGGCGCAATCTCTGCGGTGGAATACGGTATGAAAGTAGCCTGGGCCAGACCCATAACGATAGTCGTGAGGACCAAGCCCAACAATCCCCCGCCGATTGCCCAGAGCGCGGAGTTCTTGCCCGATTTGTAGGCCATGACGCCAAACCAGATTGCCGTGGCGGCCGCCACGGGCCACGGTATCAAACCGACGATACTATTGTTTTCCATAATCCTTCGACAGCAACTCAGCCCAGGCCGTTCGCCATCATCGGCGCATCCTTACAAAAATGTAATGCTCCGGAAAGCTTCCTGTCACGGTCCCAGCACTCGAATACGTATAAACAGAAATAGAATTGAAGCAACACATATGAAAAAGATTTCAAATCAAATGCGTATTGGGCTGGTCGCTCTGGCTTTAGGCGGGGCGGCTTTATTGGGGGGCTCCGCTCTGGCGGTCAGCCACTCGGAAGCAGAGAAGAATAAAGCTCCGGCGGTCAGCGTGCCGGTGGACGAAAACCCGCTACCACGGGCGGCGGGGCCGTACACCAGCTTCGCGCCGGTGGTAAAGAAGGTGACACCCGGCGTCGTCAAGGTGGATGTCACGACCAAGAGCAGCGCGATGGCGTGAGCAAGACGCTTGAAGTGACGGTGCAACAACTGCCCGGCAGTGAACAGCGCGCCCAGAACAGTCACTCCAACAGCAAGGACAACGGTATGCTGAATGGCGTGACCGTGGGCGACCTGGACCAGCAGACTCGTGAGGAGCTGAAGGTCCCGAAAAACGTCAAAGGCGTCGTGATCACGGGAGTCCAGCCTGACTCACCTGCAGCCGAGGCCGGTCTGAAGCAAGGCGACGTGATCCAGGAAATCAATCGTCATCCGGTGAAGACCGCCGAAGAAGCGGTGCGGATGACCGAGAACGCGAAGGACAAGGTCACCCTGCTCCGCATTTGGAGCAACGGTGGCAGCCACTACGTCGTGGTGGATGAGAGCAAAGTGGGCTAATTGACTTTGGCACAAAGAAGGGCAGGCGCCGCGCCTGCCCTTCTTTCTTCTGCCGAACCGCTATACCTCGCAGTCGGTCCGGGTCGGAGCACCGAATTCGGTGCGTGTCCTGTCGTAGTCCCCGCTCCTGTGCGACCCCAAGGGTCGCCTCCCGAGTTGTTCTTCCCCTTGGCCACTGGGCTTGGAAGAACAAGCCAATGCCCTGCGGGGTGTTAGGGGGTTGCAAGCGTATGGTAAGCAGGGGGAATGCAGGGGGCATACAAGGGGGATGCAAGGGGGATGCAGGGGGCAAGCGGCTTGCTAGCCTGTTGCTCCAGTCATGCTTGGGAGTTTCCTCGGGGTGTTGAGCTTGGGCGATGACAGGGGTCACGGCGGACTACCGCGGTAAACCCAATGCCTTGCTAGCGATGTCGCGGCGGAAGTGGGCACCCTCGAAGGCAATCGTTTCGACGGCCGCATAGGCAGCGTCACGCGCGCTGCTCAGATCCTTGCCCCAGGCCGTGACGCCGAGCACGCGCCCGCCAGCAGTAACGATTTGATCCCCTGCATTGGCGGTGCCGGCGTGGAAGACCTTGGTGTTCGGCAAACGGGCGGCCTCGTCCAGTCCCCGAATGGGCTTGCCCTTGGCATAGCTGCCGGGATAGCCACCGGAGGCCATCACTACGCACACCGAGGGCATTGGGTTCCACTTCAGTTCGATGTTCCCGAGCTTCCCTTCGATACTTGCGACCAGCAGGGCTGCCAGGTCGTTCTCCAAGCGGGTCAGATAGACCTGGGTTTCCGGGTCGCCGAAGCGGGCGTTGAACTCGAGCACCTTGGGGCCCTCGTGGGTGAGCATGATCCCCGGGTAGAGGATGCCGTGGAAATCAATGCCCTCAGCAGCACAGCCGCGGAGCCAGGGGCCAAGTATCGTGCGGCCAGCGTCGGCAAGCTGGTCCTGGCTGAGAAACGGGGTGGGTGAATAGGCGCCCATGCCGCCCGTGTTCAGGCCGCCATCTCCGTCCAACGCGCGTTTGTGGTCCTGGGCGGTGGGAAAGAGTCTGGCCATGCTGCCGTCGCAGAGGGCATGGAGGGAAATTTCCATGCCTTCGAGCAGTTCCTGGATGACGATGCTTGCCCCGGCGGCACCGAATGACTTTTTGACGAGGACCTCCTCGATAGCGCGATCGGCCTGGGCCATGTCGCGGCAGATCAAGACGCCTTTGCCGAGCGCCAGGCCGTCGGCTTTGATGGCGCAGCGTCCGCCCAGGGAGGCGGCAAAGCGCGAGGCCGAGGGGGAATCGGCGAAGGTGCCGGCGCGCGCGGTGGGGATGCCGTGTTGCTCCATGAAACGCTGAGAGAACACTTTGGAGGCCTCGAAGGCGGCGGCCTTTTGATTAGGCCCCCAGATGCGCAGCCCGTGCTTCTGGAATAGATCAACGATGCCGAGAGCCAGGGGGTTGTCCGGGCCAACGACGGTAAGGTCAACCCGATTCTCTCGCGCAAAGGCCTGGAGGGCGGGCAGGTCTTCGGCGCCAAGCTTGACGCACTGGACCAAGGCGCCGTTTTTTGCGAGGCGTTCTTGCGCGATGCCAGCATTGCCGGGCGCGCACCAGAGGTGGGTGACGTCGGGGGACTGCGCCAGTTTCCAAACCAAGGCGTGCTCACGGCCGCCGGAGCCAATGACCAGAATTTGCATCGGGACGATTCAATCAGGAACCGGCGCCGACGCCAAAGGAAATTGCGTGAGGCGTCAATTATGGTGGGCAGGGCGGGCAGTCCGCGTCGCGCCGGGCTGGGATGATGCGCGAAGGGCGGCGTGCAGAGGACTGCCCGCCCTACCTCCTCCCGCAATTACCAAATTGCGAAATTCCTGCTGGACATTTACGGGCGTTCGTGTAAACGGAATGGCTCGTTAATAGACGAGCACAGCAATCAACTATGAGAACTGGATTAAGAATTGGATTGATAATCGGATTCGGGGTGGCCCTGGTGCAACTGGCCGAGGCCGCGCAGACCAACCCGGTGGTGCCGAATGTGGCCACCAATGCGCCGAAGCTCTCGCCGGAGGAGATGAAGCACAACATGAGCTATGCCATTGGGACGGACATCGGCAACAATCTCAAGAAGGGCGGGGTGGATCTTGATATAGAGGTGTTGATGGGCGCGCTGAAAGACGCGGCGGCGGGCAAGCCGTCGCAATTAGCGGACCCGCAGGTGAGGGATGCCATCAACAACTATCGGACGGCCGCACGCGCCAAGGCGGATGAGATGCGGAAACAGACGGCGGAAAAGAATAAGAAAGAAGGCGCAGCGTTCCTGGCCGAGAACAAGAAGAAGCCTGACATCAAGACCGTCGAGGTGAAGCTGCCGGACGGGACCACGACCGAAATGCAATACAAAGTCATCACCGAAGGCACCGGGGCCGTCCCCAAGACCAATGAAACGGTGACGGTCAGCTACCGCGGCACGCTAATCAACGGCAAAGAGTTCGACAACTCAAACAAACGCCCCCAGCCGACCAAGCTCCAGCTCAACCGGGTTGTGCGCGGATGGACGGAGGCGCTTGAACGTATGAAAGTGGGCTCGAAGTGGGAACTCTACCTACCGTCCAACCTGGCTTATGGCGACAACGGGTACGGGCCTAACATCGAGCCGGGCTCGACGCTGATTTTCGAGATGGAGTTGAACGGAGTTGAGGCCCCGGCGCCGCCGGCCCCGGCACCCACATCCGCGCCGCTGACCAGCGATATTATCAAGGTGCCCTCGGCCGATGAGCTCAAGAAGGGCGCCAAGATTGAAGTCATCAAGGCCGAGGATCTGGAGAAGATGACCAACGCCGCGGCCCAGAAGACGGAAAAGAAGTAGTCAGCGGCGGTCAAACCACCCGCACTACTCCCCTGCCCTTCGCCACCTGGCCAATCGGCCAGGCGGAGTGATTTTGCGCCCGGGCGAACCTCAGGACCGCGTCGGCCTGATCAGCCGCTACGAGGATGACCATGCCGATGCCCATATTGAATACCTGATAGAGCTCATTCTCCGGCACGCCGCCTTTGGCCTGGATGAGGTTGAAAATCGGGAGCATTTCCCAGGTGCCTTTGCGAATAATGACGTCGCAGCCTTTGGGCAGGACACGCGGAATGTTATCCACGAAACCGCCGCCCGTGATGTGCGCGAGGGCCTTGATAGCAGGACCGGCGTGCGGCCGGGCTTCGGGGGTTGGCTTGCAACCCGGCTTAGGGGAAAGGCGGGACGGGTGTCCTACGTTGAACTTCCGCAGCAGCTTCTGAATCAGCGGGCCGTAGCTGACGTGGACTTTGAGCAGCTCGTCGCCGATGGAATTGCGTAATTCGGGCACATAGCTGCCGGGTTTGAGCTTCATCCGCCCGAAGAAGAGCTCGCGGGCCAGTGAATAACCATTGGTGTGCAATCCGCTGGACGCCAAACCGATCACCGTATCGCCCGGCCGAACAGCCTTGCCGTCAAGCATCCGCGATTTCTCGACCACGCCGACGATGGTTCCGCTCAAGTCATATTCGCACGGCTGGTAGAACCCGGGCATTTGGGCGGTCTCGCCACCGATAAGGGCACAGTGGTTCTCCGCGCAGGCTTTGGCGAAACCTCGGATGATCTCGGTGAACACGCGCGGCTGGAGCTTGCCCGTGCCGAGGTAATCCAGGAAGAAGAGCGGCTCCGCGCCAAGCACGGCGATGTCGTTGACGCAATGGTTGACGAGATCCTGCCCGATCGTGTCATGGCGGTCGAGGGCGAAAGCGAGCTTGAGCTTGGTGCCGACACCGTCCACGCTAGAAACGAGCACCGGCTGGTGGTATTTGCTGACATCCAGCGCAAAGAGGCCGCCGAAGCCGCCGACCTTGCCGAGCACGCCGGGCCGATGCGTGGCCGCGAGCAATCGCGGCAAAGTGGACTTGACCCGGTTGCCCAGGTCAATATCAACGCCCGCACGGGCGTATGCCTTTTGTTTCATGGGCGAAGAAATTAGCGGTAAACGCGGTCGCAGTCCAAGCTTAAGCTTGGGCGGCCCTGATTCCGGGCGTGACTCGTACGACCGCCGGAGCGGACATTCCTGTGCACAAAGAGACCAGAGGGGCGACGCGCTCGGGCCAGATTCCAAGCCATTCTGGCCATCGGAGGTTGCTGCGGACAGGAATGTCCGCGCGCCGAATTGTGGGCGCAACTTTCCGCCGGCTGCAATTTTCAATTTGCTGTGGTGACGATTTGCGGATAAATAGAGGTATGCGCTGGCGCGTCATTGCTTTGGTTTCGCTCGGCGTCAATATCGCTTTGGGCGCCGCATGGCTAATGCTCGCCCGCCAGGAGGCGGCCGTCATTGCGGCTGCGGCCACCAGTTCCCAGCAACCCTCAACCAACCAGACCACCACCAATTACGTGGCGCGGCGCCAGCTATTCTACTGGCAGCAGATTGAATCGGCGGATTACCCGACCTTTGTAAGCAACCTGCGGCTGGTGGGCTGCCCGGAACAGACCATTCGCGACATCATCATCGCCGATGTGAACACGCTCTTCGCTCGCAGACGGTCCACGGAGCTGGTCACGCCCGAGCAACAATGGTGGCGCAGCGAGCCGGACACGAACATCGTCCTGGCGGCGGCGGAGAAAGCCCGCGATCTGGAAGAGGAGCGTCGCTCCCTGCTGACGCGCCTGCTGGGGACCAATTGGGAGACGGGCGACCTGGTGAGTCTTCCGCGGCCCTCGAGGCCCGCCGTGTTGCTTGATGGCCCGGTGCTGGGAGTGCTGGGGCCGGAGATGAAGCAGGCGATTCAGGAGGCCAACGTTCGCTCGCAAGACCGCATGGAGGCCTACTTGGAGGCACAGCGCCGCGCCGGCAAGGAACCTGATCCGGGCGAAATGGCCAAGCTACGGCAGCAAACCCGGGACGACCTGGCCCATTTGCTCAGTCCACCGGAGCTTGAAGAATACCTGCTGCGCTATTCACAGGACGCCAACGACTTGCGCAATGAGTTTGGCGAGCTCCGGTTTTTCAACGCGACGTCAGATGAGTTCCGGGCCGTGTTCCGGGCGACCGACGCGCTGGACCAGCGGATTGATTTGTTGGCGGGCGCCAACGACCCCGGCAGCCTGGACGCCCGGAAGGCGCTGGAGGACCAGCGCGAGAACGCCATCAAAGTCGCCCTTGGGCCAGAGCGCTATGAAGATTACCGAATGCTCCATGACCCCGTGTATCGCGACGCGGTGGCCATGGCGGAGGACGCCGACGCGCCCGAGGCAACGCAGGCGATCTACGCCATCAACTTGGCAACCTTGGCCGAACAAAATCGCATCCGCGGAGACACTAACCTAACCGCAGAGCAGCGGAATATTGAGCTGAAGCGAGTCGAGCTGGAGCAACTGGAGGCAAACACCATGGCCACGGGGCAGGAGTTGCCACCCGAGCCGCTGCCCCCGCCGCCGACACCCGTGCCGAAGAAGGTCTATGTCCTCGGCCCGGGCGACAGCGCTGCCACTATCGCCCTGATGTACGGCCTGCCCGTCAGCGCCATCATGGCGGCCAACCCGAAGGTGGATTTCAACCGGCTGAGACCAGGCGTGGCGATCACTATACCGATAACGCCCTGGACACCCGGCAATTCGCCTTAAGAGTGGGTCAGATCTTCTTGAGGAGGATGCTCCCTCCGCCGCTGCGTAACTCGACGACTTTGCCGCCGCCGTTGACGGGACCTTGCAGGCGGCCATCTTCCATCTTGCCCGTCACGGCTACTGGCAGCTCGGTGCTGACTTTACCCCCCGCGGTCTTCGCATCGAGGCTAAACGCGGCGGTCGCGGGCACGCCGACGCTGATGCCACCGCCGCCGGTTGAGAGTTTCACCGTGTCGGACAGCTCGGAGGGCAGCACCGCATTGATGGAACCGCCACCGGTCGAAGCTTCAACTGCCCCCTGAACTTTCTCGACCGTAACCCCTCCGCCGCCGGTGCTGACGCGCACCGATCCCTGAAACTCTCTAACGGTCACCGAGCCACCGCCGTTCCTGCCGTCGAGGGAGCCTGAGCCGCCGGTGACCTCCAGACCGCCGCCGCCAGTGCGAAAGGCGAGTTTGCCTTCGCAAGCGCCGGCCTTGATACCCCCGCCTCCGGTGTCTCCGTCGAGCGGGCCATGCAGGCGCGCAAAACTCAGGCCCCCGCCGCCAGTCTGAGCCCGCACCTCGCCCGTGAGATCCGCCACCTCGATGCTTCCCCCGCCCGACTTGAGGCGCGCGTCAAACCGGGCCGGCACGGTGATCGTGTATTTCGCCTCGTTTTGGTTCCGCCCGCTCCACGACCAGGATGAGCTGGTTTTGCCGTGGGACCGGATGGTCACCGTATTGCCCTCCTGGGTGAGCTTGACGGGATTGTCGCGCAGGAAGGCCTCTTCGTCGGCCGTCTTCTTGCGGCCGATTTTGCGCCAGACATCCACGACGACTTCGCTGGTAGCGTTGGTGCCGACGTTGACGGAACCGAAGTCCACCTCCACCACGACCGTCCCGCCCGGCTGGACGGGGAACTGCTGGTGGAGTTTTTCCTCCGTCGCAGCCAGGGCGGCGAGGGAGGTGAGCAGGAGAAAGGCTAAGGTTGGTTTAAGCATAATTTGTTTCATAGCAATTGATGTTTTCGGTGCCATTAAGTTGGCCTTACGGACATGAGCAACGCGGCCGCCCAGCGCACCGTTCATCTCGTGTTTTAAGCGGATTCGGTCAAAGGTTACAGCTAAACTTGAATTCGACAGTTGGTTAACCGCAAAGAACACAGCGCGGCGAAGCCGCAGCCGGAAACGACAGAATCATGGCCGGACAGAATCATTGAGGACTGCCCTGGTCTTTCTCATCCCAGGCAGACAATCAAGCTATCAGCTGGCGAGCGAGCCGAAATCCCATGAAAATGAGCCAAATCCCTTTGTTTGCCGGTTCGCTTATGCCGGCGGGACGGGCCGCGCGTCTCCAACGACCGTGCGCACATGCAAGTCCTGTTGCGGGTAGGGGATTTCAATGGCGTTCTCGCGCAGCTTCTTTTCCATGGCAAAGAACAGGTCGCTCAGGAAACGACGCGGAGAGATGGTGGCTTCGCCCGACCAGACGCCGAGTTCGAAGTTCAATGAGCTTTCGCCAAACCCCACGAAGAAAAGCTCCGGCTTGGGATCCTTCAGGGCTTGGGGATTTTCATCCGCGACTTCCAACATTAGCTTGCGCAGCTTGGTCAGGTCGGTCCCGTAGGCGACGCCGAACGGGATGCGAAAGCGCACCCGGGGATCTTCGTAGCTCCAGTTGGTCACCCGCTGCGTGATGAAGTCGGCGTTGGGCACGATGATGGCCATATTGTCGTTGGTGATGACCGTGGTGCTGCGCAGGCTGATTTCGCGCACCTGGCCGGCAACGCCGCCAATCTCGACGCGGTCGCCGATCGCAATGGGCCGCTCGGCCAGGATGATCAGGCCGCTGATGAAATTACTGATGATGTTCTGCAGGCCGAAGCCGAGGCCGACGCCCACGGCGCCAGCGATGAACGCCAGAGAGTTCAGGTTCACCCCGACCATTTGCAAGCTGACGTAGAAACCGAGTCCCAGCAGGGCGTAGCCGATGACACGTGCCAGGGCGAACTGCATGGCGGGCTCCAGGTGGGTCCGCCGCAGCAAACGCGTTACGAAATAGCGGCGGACAATCCGCTCCAGGAGAATCACCAGCCCGATCAGAAGTACCAGCGCCAGCAAGCTGGCCACCGTGATGCCACTGCTCGGGAAGATCGGGTAGTCGAGCACCCGCCGCACGGGTCCCGTTATATCATTCACCATATTGGTCATAACTTTGCCTCGCAGTAAAACCGCCATTGGCAGTGCATGTCAACCGGATGCGGGCCCGGCGGGGCAAACCGGCACTCGACGCGGATGGTGGGATCAATCGCCTGGGCGAAGCTGACGAACTCCGCCTCATGCATCGCCCGGCAAGCATACTCCTTCAAACCCCGCTTGAGCCGCGCTTCCTGGACCGGGCACACGGGCACTGAGAGGATGACTTCCTGTGGGCGTTCCTCAATTTGGTAGCCGATGATGATGGTCCAAGGATAGTACTTTAAGGCCCGCAGTAAGCCTCGCAATCCCTTCTCCTCGATGCCGAATCGGGCCACGATGTCTTTGGCGGCCAGGCCGCCGACGCGCTCCCAGACTTGTGCATTGATCTTCTCCGCAGCTTCTTGGCCATACTTCTCCGTGACATACAGGAACCAGAACGCATCCATCTGGCGGTAATGCTTCATGAAGAACTCGATGTACCTGCGCAGCTCGTCCGCTTCCATCCGCTCGAAGATTTCCAGGTTCATCGAGAAGGAGTTGTAGCAGACCGAGAAGGACCTGTCAGCGGCCAACATCCGAAGCGACCCTGTGCACAGGAACAGGTTCGCCGGCAAGGACAGGACGGGCAAATTGTATTCAAAGATAAGATGCGTCTGCGGGGCGGAACGACGGAAAATGAACCGCGCCTTCAGCGCTTTGGGGTTTGGGGGCTGGTGAACCCAGGGCGTTGCTCCCGGGCTGGTATGAATGACGCCTTTGGCGTCTGCCGGCCACCGACCTGATGTGAAAGACGCCTTTGGCGTCTACCAGCGAGCAAGCTGATCGAGGTCAGGGAGCGAAATCGTCACCATTCCCGATTGCTTCATGGTGTGGGCGGGCTAGACTCTTCTCCGATGAAGCCGACCCTCATTTGTCCAGTTCGTGGCGCGGCCACAACCGTGCTCTTTGGCCTCCTTTTGATCGTGACTGCCGGCGTCCGCACAGCGATGGCGGAAGCGGCGTTCCGTCCGCCAGCCGTGCCGCTGGTGACCAGCGACCCCTTTCTGAGCATTTGGTCCGAGGCGGACCGTTTGACGGACGCCCCAACGCGGCACTGGACCCGCCACGAGCATGCTCTGGTGAGCCTGATTCGCGTAGACGGCAAGGCCTACCGCTTAATGGGAACCGACCCTGGAACTGCGCCCGCACTGCCCCAGGTCGGGCTGGAGGTTAAACCGACCCGCACCATCTACGATTTTGACGACGGACACATCCATGTCACCCTCGCTTTCATGACGCCCGCGTTGCCTAACGACTTGGAGGCGATGGCGTTGCCGCTGAGTTATATCAATTGGACGGTGAGTTCGGTGGATGGAAAGAGCCATGCCATCGCTCTCTATGCCAGCGCGAGCTCGCAGCTTGTGGTCAACAATACCAGCGAAAAGGTCGAGTGGGCGCGCGAACCAGCGGGTAACCTGACGGCGCTGCGAATAGGAACCCAGGAGCAGCCAATCCTTGGATCCAGCGGTGACGACCATCGGATCAACTGGGGTTATGCCTACCTGACTGCGGCGGCCGAACAGGCCAAGGCGATTGTAGGCGCGCAGCAGGATTTGGTGGGAGCTTTTGTGGCTCGAGGGGAACTCCCGGCCCAGGACGACACCCATATGCCGCGGGCGGTCAGTAACAACCAGCCGGTAATGGCCTTCCTTTTCGACCTGGGGCAAGTGGACGCCAAGCCGGTAGCCCGCCAAGTGATCCTGGCTTACGATGAGGTTTACGCGATCAAGTATTTTGGCCGAAAGCTGCGGCCTTATTGGCGGCGGAACGGGGCCACGCCGGCCCAAATGCTGCAGCAGGCCGCCGGTGACTACGCAGGGCTGCTGAAACGCTGCTCAGAGTTCGATGAGCAACTCATGGGGGACGCCCGGAGAGTCGGCGGGGAAAAGTATGCTCGAATCTGCGCGCTGGCTTACCGCGAATGCGCCGCCGCTTGCGGCCTGGCAGCCGATGCCAATAAGCAGCCGCTGTACTTCACCAAAGAGAACACCAGCAACGGCGACATTGCCACGGTAGATGTGTTTTTCCCGATGGCGCCGCAGTGGATTCTATTAAGTCCGACTTTGGCGAAGGCGATGATTGTGCCGATCCTGAGCTATGCCTCGTCCTGGCATTGGAAGTTTCCGAATGCGCCGCATGATTTGGGCACCTATCCGATCGCCCGCGGCACCGACGATGGCGGGGAAGGAATGCCCGTCGAGGAAAGCGGGAACATGCTAATCCTGTGCGACGCTATTGCGCAGGCGGAAGGAAACGCGGAATTCGTCACACCGTGGTGGCCGAAGCTGACCCAATGGGCGAAGTATTTGGAGCAGTATGGGCTGGACCCCGAGAACCAGCTATGCACCGATGATTTTATGGGGCACTTGGCGCACAACGCCAACCTGTCGGTCAAGGCTATCCTGGGCCTGGCGGCTTACGGCGACCTGTGCCGGATGCGCGGCGACCAAGCCAATGCAGAAAAATATCACAACCTGGCCAAGGCCGATGCCGCACATTGGATGGAAGCAGCCGCCGATGGCGGACACTACCGGCTCGCGTTCGATAAACCCAATACCTGGAGCCAGAAGTATAACCTGGTCTGGGACAGCATCCTTGGTTTGAATATTTTCCCTCCGGAAGTGGCGCAAAAGGAGGTCGCTCAATATAAGAGCGTGATGCAGCGATACGGGGTACCGCTGGATTCGCGCACCCACCTTACCAAGACCGATTGGTCGTTGTGGAGCGCAACCTTGGCGGACAACCAGAGGGATTTTGAGGCCTTGGTCTCCCCGATCTACGACTATTTGAATGAAACCACCGCCCGCGATCCGCTGGCCGACTCCTACGAGACGGACAAAGTCCAAAGCGGCGGGATGCACGCCCGCCCGGTGGTCGGGGGCCTCTTCGTCAAGATGCTCGCGGACCGGGCATTGTGGAAAAAGTGGTCCGGCGCGGATAAGACCAAGGTCGGCAATTGGGCGCCGTTGCCGGAACCACCGCAGGTGACCGAAATCGTCGCCACTTCTCGCCAGACGCCGGTCAACTGGCGTTATACCACCGAGAAACCCGCCGCGGATTGGGTCCAACCGCAGTTCGATGCTTCCGGATGGAAAGAAGGTCCCGCTGGATTCGGAACGGAAGGCACGCCGGGATCAGTGGTCCGCACGACCTGGAACACGGGCGACATCTGGCTGCGAAGGACCTTCACCATGCCGGAAGCGCCGGGTTCGAATCTCCAGTTTTACGTTTATCACGATGAAGACGTGGAGATTTACGTCAACGGTGTCCTGGCGGCGGCGGAAAGCGGCTTCACTACGGGTTACGTGACGCTGGAGATGCGACCGACCGCCCAGGCATTGCTGAAACCAGGCGCCAAGATCACTCTGGCAGTCCACTGCCACCAAACCGAAGGGGGCCAAGGCATCGACGTGGGTCTGGCGAACGTAGTTCAGCCGCCGCAGTAATGTGCGCCCCGGACGAAAATCCAAAGGGTTGAATCCGATCCTGGCTGGCTGTCTAACTGCGGTGAGTGAACGCCCTCGGTCAGCTTCGAGCGCCGATTCGCTTGACAGCTTCGGCCACAAGCGCCTTTTCTTCAGGGAGAAGCTCCGTCTTCTGGGCAATGCCCAGGTATTTGGCGGCCTTTATTCGTATCGCCTGCCTCCGACAACAGGAGCCCGTAATAGAGCGCCACCTGGGGGGTTTCGAGCGCGTCGGCTTTTAGTTTCTCCAGAATGGCCAATCCGTCCCCGGTCCGCCCTTGCAGGTAAAGTGAGTAGGCGTAGGTGGAAGTGACGATGGCTTCGCCCGGATGCTGGGAAAACACTTGCTTGGCCAACTCGTGGGCCCGGGCAGGTTTAAAATCAGCCGAGACCACGTGGTAAGCGGCCACGTTCGTGGCGGAACCCTTGAGTTCATCGAGTGTCTGCGCCGCCAGCGGGTAAGGCGGCCCCTGCGACCGCAGCGCAACGGAGGCGAGCGCGAGCCTGTTGTCGATGGTCGGGGCGAGTTTCGCAATGCGGCGGCGCCAAACTAAAGCGTAAGGCGAGCGCGACTTTTCCGCCAGGTCAGCCATAATACGGCAGGCTTCCAGGTCGGACGGATTGAACCGCAACGCCTGGCGGGCGTTGAGCGAGGCGTTGCGATAATCGCCATTGGCCAGATAATCTTTGGCCTGTCCGATCGCCCGAATTTCCCGGTGGCGCTTGTAAGCAGGGAGGCCGAAGAACTAAAGACCGAGGAGCCCGACGGCAATCAAGACGACCGCTAAAAAGGCTTTCTACATAACGGCTACGAACGACTATTAAATCCTCAACCGCCGCTGTGGGTCAATTTGCAATTGCGCCCGGGCGCTTCGGCTGCAGCAATTCTCATTTTGCCATGTTGGTAGGGCGCGTCACTCCGTGCGCGCCGGTCCTAGGGCGCCTGCGAGCGAACGGCGCGCACGGAGTGACGCGCCCTACCAGGCGACCCATTCACATAATGAGAATTGCTGCCATGGCTGGGAACCAGGTTGACAGCCGACCCCGTTTCGCTCATTATGCTAAAAATTAGCGACAATTCTATTGCCGCGTTACGCAACGGACAGAACTAGCATATGAAGTCATCGACCAAGTGGAATCTATTGTTACTCAGCAGCGTGCTCTGGGCGAGCTTCACACTGAAGCTTTCAGCGGCAACCATATTCGACAATTCCTCGAATGATCTAGTGACTCGTTTCGAGCCGGGCACGTTGGAAGTGGGGGACGAGATTTTGTTGGGCAGCCCGGAACGATACCTTACGAATTTCTCGTTCGAGCTCTGGGGCACCAATACCGCTAACCCCAATGCGTTCGCTGGCGCCAACGTCGAGGCGCGCGTGCGTTTTTACCAAAACAACGGTCCCCTGTTCAACGGTTATCCCACCCCAGGCACCAACTTCTATGACAGCGGCTGGTTCTCCATCCAGCCGACATCCCGCAGCATCGAGATCTTCACCGCAGGCGCGGATTTTCCCTGGACGGGTCTCTATCTGCCGGTCATCTCGAACATGACCTGGAGCGTTCAGTTCCAGGGGATGGGAGCGACGGACTCCGTAGGGGTGGACATTTACTCGCCGGCGGTGGTCGGCATCGACTACCCGGATTACTGGGAAAACAGCGGCGGCGCCTGGATTCTAAAAACCAACAGTAGTGGCGTGCACGTAGATTTCGCCGCCAAGATGGAGGCCAGCGCCCAGCCGGGCGTCAACCCGACCCCGCCCTGGCTGACCAACACGGTCAGCGGCTCGAACTTGATCTTGTCCTGGGCACCCGACCATATCGGCTGGATGCTGCAGGTTCAAACTAACGCCCCCCGCGTCGGGATCAGCACGAACTGGCACACCATCACCGAGTCGAGCACGACCAATCGCTGGACTCTCCCGATCGATCCGGCCAACGGTTCCGTGTTCAGTCGATTGGTCTCTCCTTGATTGAGCGGCTGTTACCCTGTGGCAGGGGCGAGCATCGGCTCGCAACAGCTTCGTAGGAATCCGGGCCGCCAAGCCCGGCTCCCGCAAGCATTTCCTGGCTTGCCTCGAGCGACACCGGGATGGTCGTAATTATTGTAATTTATTTGCAAATTATCTGTTGACAGGAGGTCCAATTTCAGTAGGATAGAGTCAATTGTTGGTTAAAAATAGTGTAGCAAACCACGGTGCAGGAATATAATTTATGAAAACTCGCATTATAGTTCGTGTTTACCTTGCCATTAGCGTCTTGTGTTTCGGCCTCGCCATGCCGCTCTCGGCCGCAACCATTTACAACAACTCGACCACGGATCTGTCGACCCGGTTCGACCCAGGGACGAGTCAGGTCGGCAACGAGATTATTTTGGCCGGCACTGACCGGTACCTCACTGGTTTCTCGTTTGAGTACTGGGAGCTGAATACCTCTGGCAGCCAGGTCCAGGCGGACGTGCAGTTTTACTTGAATGATGGCACGCTGTTCAACGGGTATGCATCCCCGGGCCCTACTAGCTTCTTCAATAGCGGCTGGTTTAATGTTTCGGCGACCGCTCGGAGCACGGAGGTTTTCAGCATCGCGGATGGGGATTTCGGTGCCGGCGGCCTCTTCTTGCCGGTGGAATCCAACATGACTTGGACCGTTCAGTTCCGGGGGATGGGAACCGGTGATTCGGCGGGGGTTGATCTTTACGGGCCACCGTCAGTCGGGCAGGCGTACTCGGATTACTGGCAAAACAGCGGTACGAGTTGGGCGCTCATGACGAACAGCGCGGCCCCCCCGCTTGCTAATTTCGCCGCGGATATGGTGGCGACGGTGCCCGAGCCTTCCACAATGGCGCTCTCGGTTTTGGGAGGGATGGGCCTGCTGATCATGGCGCGCCGATTCCGTCGCAAGGAGTAGGCGTAGGTCGAAAAACTTGAAGGGCGCGAGCATCGGCTCGCGCCCTTTTTTGTTTGGAGGCAGACGGTTCGGGTAGTGAGGCGGGCGAGACCCCTGCCCCACTCCCATTGAAGTTGGGTGACATAGTATTTGCACGCATTCATAACATGCTTATAATCAATGATTTAGGTTGTACTTTTGCGCTGGTACCCCCATTAACCTGGGGATGCAAACGATTATCCACGACATTCCCCATCATCTCACCACGCTCATCGAAGCTCTGCGCGCTAAGCTGCGCGACCAAGACTTCTTGGCTCGCCATCGCGTGCGACCTCAAGATTTCACCCGCCAACGCCAACTGACGTTTCCCCTGTTGATGCTTTTTCTGCTGCAACAGACCCTCAAGTCGATCCAACGCCACTTACACGAATTCCTCGACGAGCTGGCCCAAGGCCAGATCTTCGAGCCTCTGACCAGCGGAGCGGTGACTCATGCGCGAGCCAAGCTCAAGGAAAGCGCCTTCGCCGAATTGAACCGAGAATGCGTCCTGGCAACGGTCTATGGCCCGGAGCACCCCATCCAACGCTGGCGGGGACACCGGCTCATTGGCGTCGATAGTTCCTTGGTGCGGCTGCCAGAGAGCCAGGAACTGGGCCAAACCTTCGGCTGGAAAGAAGCTTCCAACCAACACGGGAGTACTGGCACTCGCTATCCGGAGGCTCGCTTGTCGGTGGTTTATGATTTGCTCAACCGCATTGGCCTGGACGCGCGGTTGGAACCCAGTACGGTGGGCGAGGTGGCTTTGGCCCTGCAACAGTTAGAACACTTGCAGCCGGGGGATGCGGAGGTCAATGATCGCGGTTTCACCGGTTACC